>ORJL011096867.1_pt1 | contig 15492 bp, 12 predicted proteins | sample 1779941 | NCBI WGS metagenome assembly ORJL01 (sample SAMEA104232317, study PRJEB22302) | groundwater metagenome | biome: forest; feature: aquifer; material: groundwater | place: USA | collected 2011-08-07 | depth 5.8 m | reverse complement strand
GAAATTGTCGGGGTCGATATTATCGCAGACAAAGAGCTTTGGAAAACCGCCGCGCGTCTTGGTATCCAGAAGATTGTAATACGGCTGCAAGAGCGCGCCTGCCATGCAGCGGAGTCCCAGGGCCGATCCGCCGATTCCTAAGACGACAAGGTTATGAAATTTGCATCTGATCTTTTCAGCTACCGTTGCGATATCGGCGAGCGTCTTTTTATCGTTCACCAGCTTCAGAAATGGATAGTCAATGCGAAGGTCCTGGAGTTTTGAAAAAACGGAGTTCAGTTCTTCGTTGGTTATACCGTGTTCCGGCCCGACAGAATCGGCCATAACGCCCGAAAAATCTATTTTAATAGGTTCCATAGGTGCCAAATGATTGCCCTAAATCCGGGTGAAAGTCAACTGTGTCGAAGTGCAATCCTGCCACTACCACGTCATTTTGCACATTGCAAGACTTGACCCCCATCTAAGGTGCAAGTTTTTTATTTATAAAATGGCACTATATGGCACCATTACTTTCACATTTCTTCTTTAGGAACCTCAGCGCTTTTATGTTGTAGAACAGACACGTTCAATTTCAATGCGGCCATATTGAAGGTGAAAAACTGGTCTATTCGCAGGAAGACAAGGAAAGATTCTTTGATATCCTGCAATTTGTCCGCGGTGTTGAAAATATGGTCTGCGGCAGACAGGACTAGAGAGGCGGGCCGTAACGCAGATATTTGGCGTTGAAATACAACCCATTCTCCAACCGGAAGTTTTCCACGCCGGGTTTCAATAAATAACTGGTGGCCGACTGGTAGATCGTTACGACCGGAACGTCTTCCTGCAACAGTCGTTCGGCATCGAACATTGCAGATTTTCTGCCCTCTAACGACGGCGCAGCTCGCATCCTGATCAAGAGCTCATCATACGCCGTGCTTTTATATCCCCCCATATTATAAGGAGAGTCCGAATATAGGCCTTCAAACAGCGCGACGGCGCCTCTCATGCCGACACAATTGCCTATAGTCCCTGCCTGAAAATCACCTTTTTCCATTTTTGCAATGCGCATATTTGGATCCAAAGATGTGGTTTTAACTTTTTCTTTAGGCAGTCCCAAAATGGCCTTGACCCCGACGTCATTAAAATCCGTGATCTTTCGGGTCTTGAAAGCCATCGCATTTTTGATAAGCCCCATGTCGTCTATGGCCGCCCCTTCTGAAAGTGGGTCCAATGCGCGGGCGTACGCAGTTATAAAATCGCCGGCTGTTACGGGCTCACCGTTCGACCAGCGTGCGTCCCGGCGCAAATAAAATGTCCAGGTCATTTTGTCATCGCTTGCGGTCCATCTCTCCGCAGCGCCTGCCGTAGGCCGCCCGTCAAGGTCCAAGACAGTAAGACCTTCAAACATCTGTTTGATAAGACGATTCCCGAATGTAGTTAACCTGAATGCAGGATCAATCTCCTTAACATCAAGCGCAGGTTCCACCCAGCTGAACGGTCTGTCGGATTCATGGACGGGTTTCGGTGGTATGTTTGGATTTGTTTCGGTAAATCTCCGGCTTGCTAATTGCAGCGCCACCTTATCGGCATTGAGGATCAGCCGCGAGGTTGTTGAGGCCAGAGATAATATAAAATTCGAGGCCGGCAAGAACGGGCTCGCACAGTAGGCCGTAATACGGGCAAGCGGGCTAGATATCGCGTTTGATATTTTGGTCACACCCAACATAAGATTGATCCCTTATTTTTGGCTTGGAACTCTTTCTTTTGCATCTGCGATCTTATCAAGGACGCCGCTGCGCTTCTCTTCGTCGTCGATATCCTCCGCGACGCCGGTCAACTCATTGAAAACTCTCCCGGCGGATCTTCCCTTGAGGCCGGATCGTTCAATACGCCCAATTATGTTGTTCAGCGCACTGCAAAAGTTTTCATCGTCACCTTTGCCGAATTGCGTGTAGTCGAGCCATTCAGCCGACGATATGGCGGACAAAAATAGTCCTTCCGCCCTTTCGGCGAGGCCCGCCCGGCCGGCTATGCCGGCGAGCCAACCCCTTGCTTTTGCCTCATCTTCCATGGCGAGGATATCAATAGATCCGTCAGCCAATTCAAGCAACGGAAGGAGCTCGAGCCCAAGATCAGCCTTGTCTATGTGTTCAAGCAAAAAGGCAAAGACGGTGCTGTGTTCGAAATCTTTTATGCCTCCGTATTTTATTTCGTCCATCAGCGGAATGACCCCGCTGAATAGTTCCCTTGCCCTCTTCTTTAACCCCACCTCACCTAAGGCTTGTGCCAGTTCTGCCTTGGCGATCACAACATTTCCGATCCTTTTAAACCTGTCAGAAACAGCGACAATACCATCGGCAAACTCTTGCAACAGCTCGTCTTGCGGTTCTATGCCTCTCAAGTTGCGAAGGAGGTTCGGCAGGAAGACCCGGCCCTCGTTACCTTTTCCCTCTAAAACGTCTCTCAAAAAAACAGGGTTATAAACGTCCTCCCCCTCTTCGAAATTCTCAAAATATTTTTCTGCGGCGGCGATCGCCAGACTGAAGGCACGGCCCGCCTTATTTATCTTCCCGTATTTGAGAAGGGCCGCACCAAGCTTGCTGGAGACCTCGGCCTTGCGATAGTGATCGTTCAGGGCCTCAATATAAGTGATAAAGGCATTAAAAAAGGCATTGACGTCCTTTTCAACGAACGAGTCAACCTGGTCCGCTAATAGACGTGCCGCAAAGATACTTTCCGGAGGCGCCTGATCTAAAGCTTCTTTCAATATAGATGACAGCTCTTCCGTTTTGAGGTTGGCCTGCACGGCCCAATAGATAATAGAACTCAACGTTTCTATCTCCATATATTTTCCTTTACCCTGATATGTATAAAAGAGTCCTACTAATCTTTTAAAGGCCGCTACTTCATGATCCCTTTGTCTGCCAAAATGTGCCAGCGTTTCTGCAATGTGTTCTAGGCGTTTTGACAAAAAGGAAGGATTGCATCTCTGTTTTCTTATCTCGTCTTCTGACGCGGCAAGGATCTTTCCCATGATGGGCTCTATGCTCTCCTTCAAGCCTATTATCAGCGCTATGCGGAGTATTTTTAAAAATGTTTCACTCCTTATTGCCGGCGGGGCATCTGCTCCGGCCATCATTTTTTCGAGCAATGCACATGTCTTAGCCTCTTCGAGCCCGGACGAGTAGATAAATGAAGCGACATTTCCTGCTGTGCCGGTGCGCCGGCCTTCATCCTCCTCGAACCCGCAGACGTATCTGTGCCCACTCTCATCCTCGATCTTAGAAACCGCAGCGGCCAATTTTTCAAACAGAGGCAGTTTGTCCTTTACGTCAGAGCCGGCAATGGAGCGCGCGACTTTGGAAAATACATAGGTCCGGTCGAGCGCCTCTGCCGTTATGATCGCGGCCTCGAAGAATGCACTTTCGGCGGTCGCATTCGCCAAGTCAAGCTGTCTGTCAAGCCGCTTGGATAGATCATCGATCTTTTGCGAGGCGGTGAGTGAACCTTCAAATACGGCTATGGCCATGTCGGTCCACCCCGCGTCCGCCATCTTCGATGCGGCATGTTGGTAAGAGAGCGAACGGTCAAAATGATCTTCGATCTTATCGGCGGTCTTCAGCGCCTCATTGAACGTCTTCTCTGCCTTTTTTGGCTGGGCCTTTGTTTGATAGAACGCGAGCTCGCTCAAGGCATAGGCCTGGTCAAACATGCTGTCGGTCTTTTTCGGCAGGTGATCTTTTATTATCTCCTCGGCATATTTTTTAAAACCGGCCGCGTTTAGATAGCGCGCGGCCCTGATCGGAACGGTCGTTCCTATAAGCTCATGCAGTTTGCGAGCCGGCTCCGGGGCAAGCCTCTCTAATGCAGGAATGACGACAGAGCAAAAGAGTTCAGGGGGTTGGTTGACCGGCTGGCTATTATTGGTTTTTTGTATCGTCATATTCCACCTACTATTATTTATGCGACAAGGTGTCAACTTAAATATTTACTGCCGCGAGCGCAATTGACCAAAACGTATAGTTCCTAGATGAATCAGCGATCCGTATGCGAAAGAACCAATGACAATAAATTGCCTATCTTGCGAGACATGGGCAGATCCTTACCGTTTGGGATCTGTTCTTCAATGGCCTTTAACAGCGCTTTCAATTCATTCGCGTAGCGCCTCAACTCGCCGTTGGCGATGCCCGCGATCTTCCCATCCTGCGGGTCATATTCCATCACCGACTGGCACAGGACTGCAATAAATTCATACTCATTCAGCCATGAACTTGTTTTATCGCGCAACGCCTCGCCACAATATGCAGTGAAAGACTCGTCCACCATTTTACAGAATGCCGGCCGGGTGTTTTCCTTCAAGTATCCTTCCACAATCTTTTTGATTGCAGGGTGTTTGTGCAAACCATGCTTTATATCGATCAGATGTACGGTTTCATGAAAAGACGTACCCCAGACGAGGGTGTCTAATGCATCCGTGAAGATAACGCCCTGAATGTGCGGTATGGCAAAAGCACCGCGAAGCTTTTTTAAAAGGACGAGCTTTTTAACAATGCCCTTCTCATCAAACATCGTTTCTGCCATCACAATGCCAGCCTGAGTGTGAATTTTAGAGTATTCCTCATATTCCTCCAGATTAGCTCCGTTGTAGTAACACGCAGAGTAAATTGCCCTCTGCGAATCCTGCATACCCACCTTGGGGATTGGACTGACCATAAAGACATTTTTATAATCACCCAGTCCAAGCGGTGTGAGATCGATATTTATGGGAACAAACCCCGATCCAGAGGCCTCAACCAAAGGAACCTTTGGTTGAACCACGACACTATACACTTTTTTTCCGCCAAACAAGAAGCTCCACCAAGGAGTTGAAACAGGGATATAAATCCCATTCCCGTATTTGTCCACAAAATGATATTCCTCGGATTCATCGTCTGACTTAACCAATTTTGTCTTTGAAAGGTCAACCTGCAAATGGCCGCTAGCCAAGTAATCCATTCGAAGAGTCCTAGAATCTTCGTTCTCGATATGGACCCCTTTAGGAATCAATCTTATTTGATCGATCAAACCGTTGACTCGGATCTCCGGATAATCCAGTGCCGCAAGTTTGCCTTTTCTATATCTTTGGCTGATAAACTGGGCTTGAATTCCCCCCTTATCTATAGTTATCTTTTTAGTACAGATTGTGTTGGCGTCGATCACCACATTTTCAAAGATATCAAAAAGCTCCCTGCTGTTGCGCTCACCATCGGATTTCTTTGGTGCGAGGAAGACGGGATAGAAAGGGAAAAGGGGGGTATCTAGCTTTGGAAGGCCTCGAACGATCTCATCAAAGTCGGTCTTTGCAATATATTCTTCAGCCGAACGGATCATCATCAGCGCAAACTGTTTGGTGTCTAAGGAGGCGACTTCAAGCGGCTCTGATTTATATGAGCAACCGGTCAGCGCGTCATCCAAGTAATAGACTGCTTTTTCCTGCTTCTCCCCCAATACGGCATTGATCAAAATGCTGTCGATCTTAAACGAGCGTTCCTTTAAATAATAGCTGTCGCGAACCCTTCTAGCGTTCCATTCATTATTGAATGCCATAAGCCTGTCGTCTGAGCTCATTATTATGGCTTCGTCATTAAGGACTCTCAACGGCGCCTTCAACTCTATATCCTCTATAATCTTCACAAACCCAGGCAAAAAATTCTTTTCTATCCATGGAGGCCTCCAATCGTTCGGCCAATCCAATAAAACCGATCCTCTTTCCAGCTTATCGCCGCCGAAGACAAGATCGGCCGCACGATTTCGAAAATCAAACGTATGAGGGAAAAAAGGCTTAGTTAAAAGTTGCCTCATCCCGGTTATTTCTGGGCACGTTATCGGCATCTGGATATATTATCGTCAATCCCCCAGAAAAGTTGTGTACGCCGCGCAGAGCGCATTTCACCAAGCATTCTAACACGTTGATATTTATAGAGATAATACGATAACAAAAAGTTAAAAAAAATACAAGGAGGCTCTGCGAACGAGCTCGCAGAACCTCCACCTGCAAAGCCACCTGTTAAGTCGCCAAATAGAAAATTTAGTTTACTCTTGCGGATTTATTGTCTATTCTTGCGTGACTTATGGAACGCTAAAGCGTTCCGCTACAAATCTATGGAAAAGTGCGTTGGAACAAGTGTCCCAAGACTGGACGGATTTGCGAAGGTGACCGGCCGGACGAAATATATAGATGACATGGACATCCCCGGCTGCTGGTTCGCCTCTGCCGTCCGTTCCCCAATTCCCTATGGCAAGATAAGATCGATCACGTTCGACCCCAAGTTCGACTGGACAAGGGTCGTTGCCTGCACGGCAAAAGATATTCCCGGAAAGAACGCGGCGATATTCATGCTTGAGGACCAGCCGATACTGGCGGCCGAGTTCGTTCGGCACGTCGGCGAGGCGGTGGCGGTTATCGCTGCCCCAACAAAAGAGCTGGCGGACGAAGCGGCCGGGCATGTCAAGGTAGAATATGAAGAACTGACGCCGGTCTTCACCATCGAGGAATCAAAGGGGCTAAAGAACGTTATCTTCGGAAGCGATAACATCATCTCAAAAAATAAGATCGAGAAGGGCGACATTGAGGCCGGGTTCAAAGAGGCCGACCTTGTGGTCGAAGGCGAGTATCGAACCGGTTTTCACGAGCACGCTTATATCGAACCGCAGGGTGTCGCGGCTATCCCGCGTGAAGACGGCGGCCTGACCGTCATCGGTTCTCTGCAGTGTCCATATTATGTCCTGAAAACGCTGAAGGCCGTGCTGAACATGGACGAGACGAAGGTGAACGTCGTTCAGACTCCCATGGGCGGTGCGTTCGGCGGTAAAGAGGACTACCCGTCGGTCATGGGAAGCTATGTGGCGCTCCTTGCGCTCAAGGCTAAAAAACCGGTCAAGATGGTCTATGGGCGCGAAGAGGATATCGTTGTCACGACCAAACGACATCCCTCCATCGTTCGGCACAAGACGGGCGTAAAGCGTGACGGGACGGTTACGGCGATGCAGATAGATGTTGAGTTCAACGGTGGGGCATATTCAACTCTTTCGCAGGTCGTCCTGGCGCGCGGTGTCCTGCATTCCGCCGGCCTGTATAAATGCGAAAATGTTCTTTGCCGCGCTGCATGTTATGCCACGAACAATGTTCCAACCGGGGCGTTCAGGGGATTTGGCGCGCCGCAGACGCTCTTTGCGGTCGAGTCGCACATGGATATGGTCGCGGCAAAAGTGGGCATTGACCCAATGACGCTGCGGCTGAAAAATTGTGTCCGGCTTCGCGACTCGCTCTGCACCGGACAGGTGATGAGAGAGAGCGTTTCGGCGGAGGAATGCCTGACCGCCGCCACAAAGTCCGCCCACTTCCTAAAAAAGTGGTATCAGTATAGTGCCTGTCATCCCCGCCCCCGATTAAACCATTCGGGGGTAAACTCCAGCGGGGATCCAGTGAGCGCACGGGATTCCCGCGTTCGCGGGAATGACAAGAGGAAGGGCATCGGCCTTGCCTTGTATATGCACGGCGGAGCGTTCACCGGCAGCGGCGAGGCGATAATGAAGACAGAGGCGGCCTTGAGGCTGAACAAGAACGGGACGGTGAGCGTCCTGACCGGCTGCACCGACATGGGGCAGGGGGCGCACACGGTCCTGCCGCAGATCGCCGCCGACGCGCTTGGCATTCCGTTCGAATTCGTCAATACCGCGGTGCCGGATACCGCGATAGTCCCGGACAGCGGCCCGACCGTGGCGTCACGGACGACGATGATAATCGGCAAGACGATCGAAAAGTGCGCCGCAAAATTTAAAACAGAGTTCGAAAAGTTCGTTAAGTCGAACCCGAAGCTCGCAAAGGCCTCTTTTGGCGAGGTGGGGCGCGCCTATTTTGAGTCGAAGGGCGAGTTGAAGGTCATTGAGTGCTATGAATTGCCGTCGTGGGTAAAGTGGGACGCGGAGAATTTCAGGGGCGATGCCTATCCTGCATATTCGTGGGCGTGCGATGTCGCCGAGGTCGAGGTCGATACAGAGACGTTCGAGGTGAGCGTTGAAAAGATGACGATAGCCTTTGATCCCGGCAAGGCGGTCAATCCCGTCCTGCTTGAAGGCCAGATGGAGGGGGGGACGCTGCAGGCGCTGGGATTCGGGTTGATGGAGGAGATGATCTATAAAGATGGCAGGCCGCTGAACAACCGGTTGCAGACGTATATCATTCCGACGGTTCAAGATACGCCGGAGTGGAAGGTGCATATAGTCGAAAATCCGTTCAGCTACGGGCCGCAGGGGGCGAAGGGGATCGGCGAGTTGCCGTTGGACGGTGGCGCACCGGCGATCGCGAACGCGATCTATAACGCGATCGGCGTTAGAATGACCGATCTGCCGATCACGGCGGAGAAGATATATGCGAGGAGGAGTAGCGCACTTTAGTGCGCGATGAATAAGGAGTAGCACCCTTTAGGGTGCGCTAGTTTTGCATATTTCGGACTATGGGAGAATGCATGCCAAGTGCCACGCCTCTCTGAAAGAGGCGGGAGTTGAGAATATGGGGGGATGGGCGATAACGGGAATGAGGCATGGCACTATCTGGGTAGATCGTCCGCCTTTGGCGGACGATTTCGATATATGAATATTGTTATAAATGGAACGAATGTCGATGTTAATGTGGACGCTACGCGCAGGTTAATAGATGTCCTGCGTGGGGAGCTGAAGCTGACCGGCACAAAAGAGGGGTGCGGCGAGGGGGAGTGCGGCGCGTGCACGGTCATCTTGAACGGCGAGACGGTGAATTCGTGTATAATTCTATTCGGGCAGTTGAAAGATGGCGACGAACTCTTGACGGTCGAGGGCTTGGAGCAAGACGGTAAGTTGAATAAATTGCAGGAGTCGTTCGTCAGGTACGGCGCGGTTCAGTGCGGGGCTTGCATCCCGGGGATGCTCATGTCGGCCACGGCACTTCTTATGAAGAACCCGCACCCCAAGGACGACGAGATCAAACGCGCGATCGCCGGCAACCTGTGCAGGTGTACGGGGTATGGGAAGATAGTTAAAGCAATAAGAGAGTCTGTGGAGTAGCAGCCTTTAGGCTGCGCGAGTTGAATTCAATTGGCGCACCCTAAAGGGCGCTACTCCAAAAGTTTATGCAATTCTTATCACCCAATAGCCTCGCCGAGGCTCTGGAACTTTTCGGCAAGCATCCGGACTATAAGCTCCTCGCCGGCGGAACGGATATTTGTGTTTCGATGAATAGCGGCCTCTCCAAGCCTAAGGGGATCATAAACATCTGGGGTCTAGGCGAACTTGGCGGAATAACCGAGAACGGCGGAGAGATAGAGCTCGGGGCATTGGCAACACACACGCAGATCGCCGATAGCTCCGTAGTTAAGAAACACCTGCCTGCACTGGCTTTGGCCTGTTCTACTATCGGCGCGCGGCAGACACAGAACCGCGGGACGATCGGCGGCAACGTCATGAACGCCTCCCCCGCCGGCGACACGCTCCCGCCGCTCCTTGCCTATGACGCGGAGGTCGAGGCGGCATCGCCAGAGGGCAGGAGGTGGATAAAATTCGGAGAGTTCTACATGGGTTACCGAAAGACGGCGCTAAAACAAGGCGAACTCATAACGAAGTTCAAGCTACCAAAGGCGCCGAGGGGCGAGAAGAGCGCCTTTTTGAAGGTAGGGACGCGTCGCGCACAGGCTATCTCAAAAGTAATGGGCTGTTTCAGATATACCCCCCCTTTGAAAAAGGGGGGTGAGGGGGGATTTGTTATCGCCTTCGGCAGTATCGCCCCAACGCCCGTTAGACTTTACGAAATAGAAAAATTCCTCGCCGGGAAGAAACTTACCGCAGAAGTGATCAACGAAGCCGTGGAGCTGACCAGAAGGAGCATCCGGCCGATAGACGATATCCGTTCCACCGCCGACTATCGCCGCCATGTCTGTGGTGTGCTGGTCAGAAGATTTTTAGAGGCATATATATGATATCTATAAGACAGGCTCTCCCCTCCGACATTCATAATATTCGCCATCTCTATCTTGACGTCTATGAAGGCAATTATCCGCTCACAATTATCACGGATGTAAAAAAGACCGGTGCGGCGCTGAACGATCCCAAAGTGCTGTGGCTCGTTGCAGAAGCGGAAGACAAGATCGTTGGCAGTATCATATTCCGGAAGGACAGTTCACAGCTGATAGGCCACACCTTCGGGGCCGTTGTCGATCCGGCGTTCAGGGGAAATAACCTGACCATGAAGATGATGGAGCTGGGGCTCGACAAATACGTGGGCAAGGAGGTCGATCTTATCTATGCCACGACAAGAACGCTCCTCCCGATGCCTCAGATACTTACCGAACGGCTTGGTTTCGTGAAGCTGGGTGTGTTTCCCAACGTGCGAAGGGTCAAACAATCGGAGACGCATTGCCTGGCTGCCAAATATTCTCTGCGGTGTCTGGAAAAGAGGCGGACCAAGCCGGTGCTGCACAGGGATCTCATGGGACTTTACCGATTGGTGCAGAACCAGATGGGGCTGGAAGATGCGGATTATGAAGATGTGAAATTGCAGCAAATGGACGAGGAACCTTTGAATTTTGAGGTCATTAACGCGCCGAATTTCATCTACAACAGGTATCGTGAACTGGAAGGCAGGAAAGAACTGGCCACGACATTTTATCCGTTCGAAATCCCGAACCTGTTGCTTTGCAGCAAGGACCTGAAGAACGAGGTCTATATATATCATTCCAAGCGCGATCTGCACTGCGCGGTGATCGCCGAAAAACTGGAAAAAGGTGTGGGCTACAGCCGCCTATTGTCTTCTATCGCCGCCTCTCTGGAGGAAATTGGCATTCGTTATATCGAGATACTGGTGAACGCCTATGAACCGCGTTTGCAGGCCGAGGTCCTTTTGGCCGGTTTTCTGCCGAGCGCCTACATTCCTGCAATGACGCTTGTGAACGGCAAAAGACTGGACTATCTGGTGTTTACGCGCACATTTGAAATGCTCGATTTCTATAAGATATCCCTTCGCGGTCTCTATGTGGATTTTTTAAAGGAATTTCTGATCCTTTGGAAAAAATATTATGTCGAACCCGTTTTGCTTTAACGAAAACGCCTCTGAACGGTTCATTGCCGAGATGAACGAAGTTTCGCAAGTTCATTACAATGGCAATGCGCTTTTTCGTCGCCTGTGGGAGAGGGAAGGCCTGAAACCCGGCTTCCTGAAAGATGAAAAGGACCTGGAAAGGCTGCCGTTCCTGCCGGTTGGCATCTTCAAAGAGATGGAACTTGTGACGGGGCCGAGGGAGAAAATAGTGATGGAGCTGACCTCAAGCGGGACCGGAGGCCAAAAGAGCAGGATATTCCTGGACAGAGTTTCGCTCGAACGGGTGGAGCTTATCGCCCGTGACGTTTATAATGCCCTTGGAATGGTTTGTCCCGAAGAGTCCGGGAACTATCTCTGCTTCACCTACGATCCTGCAATAGCAAGCGATCTTGGAACCGCATGGACGGACAAACTTCTCACCGGTTTCACAAAAAAGAACGAGGTCTATTACGCCATCCAGTGGGACAAGGCAAAGGGCGCGTTCGAATTGAACAGGGAGGGCGTCTGGAAAAAACTGCTTGAATTTTCGGCGCAGGCCTTGCCTGTGAGGATATTAGGTTTCCCCGCGATGATATATGAAGTGATGATCAGGCGCGCGGAGGCGGAGGATGTCCGCCTGAAGCTGGGCGATAAAAGCTGGGTTATGACCGGAGGCGGCTGGAAAGGGGCCTCAGATGTCGAGCTCCCAAAGGCAGATTTCAAACGGCGGTTGTCGGGCGTTCTGGGACTGCCGGAGCGAAATATCAGGGACCTTTTCGGCATGGTGGAACACGGCGTTCCGTATGTTGACTGTGAATTTGGGAATATGCATATCCCGAATTATTCAAGGGTGATCATCAGGGACCCAGCCACTCTTTCGCCGCTCGGCTACGGAGAAAAGGGGCTGATCCAGTTCATCACGGCGTATCTGACGAGCTATCCGTCGATCTCGCTTCTTACGACGGACTGGGGAATAGTGCGCAAAGACTGCCCGTGTGGCAGGGGGCCTGTGCTTGAAGTGAAAGGGCGCGCCGGCGTAACAAAGCATAAAGGATGCGCCGTCAAGGCGGCCGAACTATTATGAGCACATCTGGAAACTGCTAATTTTATTCTTCGAGCGTAGTCGAGAAGATAAAATCCGTGATGATTCTCGACTCCCCCTCGACAGGCTCGGGGTCGCTCGAATGGTAAAACACGAATTGTACTATTATGAAGATCTATAGATTTGGAAAAATTGAAGAGCTATCCACAGAGACAGACGCCGCGTTTGCGGGAGCTATCTGCGACGAGGCAAAAGAGCTCTCCGATCTTCTGGCCGGATATCCCGTTCATAAGATCGTGGATGTTCTGGCCAAATGCGGCCGCCTTTGGGCTGCAACCGCAACCCCCGGTCTGTTGCCGGCCATCCTTCAGCGGGACTATCTTGAACAAAGGTTGAGGGCGGAGCTTGGAACTCCGTTGCTGCTTGATGGATGGGGCTTTCGAGATGATTGCCATGAGAAGGTCAGGATGCTTCCACGGGGGCTCGTCCTTCATGTCTCCGCCGGAAACATATCTTTAGGCGCCATAGATTCGCTCGTCATGGGGCTCTTGACCAAGAACGTTAATATCGTTAAGGCGGCGCGAGGCGATCCGGCATTTCTTATCGAGTTCGCAAAGAGCCTTGTCTCCTGTGACAAAGATAAGATCATCAGCCGCTCTTTTTCTATCCTGCCGTGGCGCGGCGGCAACAAGGAGGTCGAAGACGTCTTTAAGAAAAGATGCGATGCGATACTGGTCTGGGGCGGAGAAGAGGCCGTAAAGAGCTGGCGTAAGGATCTGCCGTTCACCGCAAGGCTTTTGGAGCACGGGCCAAAGATAAGCATGGCCTTTATCACCGAGCAGGCCTTTTTAAATAATGACCTTGAAGACCTGGCGGCAAGGATGGCCCATGATGTCGCCGTTTGGGACCAGTCGGCGTGCGCGTCTCCGCAAGTTCTGTATATCCAGACCCGGCCCGAAGACAAGCGTTTCAAAGAGTTCATCTCTTTTTTATCGAAGGGGCTGGATGAAGAAGAGAAAAGCTCGCCCAGAGGCGTTCTTGATCCCGATGAAGAGGCCGAGCTCTCGCACATATATTTAAAAGAGGTGTCAAAGGAGCTGGTCTCGGGTCACAAGGTCTTTCCATCCACAAGAAAAAGCCCATGGTTCATTGTTGTAAAACCCGAACCGGGCATCGCGCAGTCTCCGCTGAATCGTTTTTTATATATAAGGCCTGTTACCTGTGCCGATGAGGTGAAGAAAGAACTGATTTCGATCGGACCCTATCTGCAGACGGTCGGGTTGGAGGCACTGCCGGAAGAGTTCGAAGAACTTGCCGGCGGTTTTGCGGGAATAGGCGTCACGAGGATCGCGAGGCTCGGCAAGATGCTTGACGGCACCGCAGGCGCGCCCCACGATGGCGGCTATCCGATGAGCGAGCTCGTGAAATGGGTGAGCGGTGAAGAGGCCGGCCCCGGCGATCCGATCTTTCTGGCCCGTTTCGCCGCCGAAAGATCCAAATTCTATAAAGCAAGATTTTCAAAGATAACGAATTGGAGCAAGGTCAAATTAGAGGACCTGCCTCTCATGTCGGCAGAGGACCTGTATCGGCACAGTCCGCCCAAGAACCTTGACATGCTCACCGGCCCTATGGAAGGCGGTTATCTCTTCTCCAGCGGCGGCTCCACGGGCAGGCCGAAATATTCATTTTTTACGCATCACGAGTTTCGGAGCATCACCACGCTTATTGCAAACTCCCTTCACAAAGCCGGACTCTCTCCGCGCGATAGGGTTGCTAACCTTTTCGTCGCCGGGCATCTCTGGTCATCCTTTTTGGTGATCGATAAGGTTGCGGAGTGTGTCGGCGCCGTAAATTTTCCGATCGGCGGCACGACTTCGACCGAAGATATCATCAAATACCTGAACGAGTTCGACATAAACTGTGTTATGGGCATTCCTTCCACGATCACGGCGCTTGCCATAAAGGCGCAAGGGACCGTTAAATTGGAAAAAATATTCTACGCCGGCGAGCATGCCTCCCTTGAGGCCAAGGGCCTTTGGATAGGCGCCTTTGGTTGCGGGCTTATTCGCTCCGCAGGTTACGCCAGCGTCGATGCGGGGCTGATCGGATATCAGTGCTCTGCGCTAAGCGGGAGCAGGCATCATCTGGCCGGGACGCATCAACATTTGGAGATAGTGGAGGCGGAAAACGGTGTTGGTGAGCTCGTCGTAACACCTTTGACCCGCCATAGAATGCCGCTTATAAGATATCGGACAGGCGATCTGGGTCGGTGGGCGAAAGACAAATGCGCCTGCGGCAGTTGCGATCCTCTGTTCGATCTAATGGGCCGGTGCGACGACCGCATTCAGATCGGAGGCGCGCGCGTCTTTACATTTGATATAAGCAGCGCGCTGAAAAAATTTGCGTCCGAATTGAACTTTAACTTTCAGGTGATCTTGGAAAAAGACGGCGCAAAGGAAAAAATGACCGTGAAGATGGAATCACTAAAAGATGATATTGGGGGGATAAGGACAGAACCCATAAAAAAGGAGATATACCGCTGTTGCGAAGACTTAAGGTTTTCGGTGGAAGCGGGATGGATATCCGATATAGAACTGGCCGTTGTCCCGGCCGGCTCCCTTGAACGAGTTCAGCGAACGCAAAAGATCCGGCAGGTGATTGATCTAAGGTAGTGTTGGGTTTTGAAAGCCGCATAAAAATAAACTTGACATTTGAGGGGGGCGGTTATGCGAATCGGCGAAATTGAAATAGCCCGCAACTAAACGGAGGAAAATTATGGCAGATATTAATCTTAATCTGGTAAACCAATTTGCAAAGATAAAACCACAGCAGATAGGAGATGATGAATTGGGCATCCTTATATTGGTCGGATTCAGATGGAAACGGCAACGTGTCTATAGATGAATATGTTGAAGCAAGAACCTTGCTTACGCCAGACGCCGAAGGAGATGCGGTCGAATCCGATTTTAATCTTGTGATAAAAAAGATAGAGTCTCTTTGCGATGCCGGCACAGAGGCCATGTATAATCCGTTCGTTAGTCAGGTTGACCCCGGGTTTATTGAATTCTGTTCTCCGGACAGGATGCTCAGCCTTATACCAAGTCTCTTTTCGGCCAAAATAGCGTTAACAAATGACCTGCCAGAGAGGATATACAGGTCATTACCGGCAGATCAGAGGGCTGGATTTATCAACAAGTTGCTTGATAAAGTTGGGCAGGGTTCTATAACATCTGCTAATTAGAGTCTGTCGGGAAATGCCGTTTTTTGTCATTGCGAGGAGCGAAGCGACGAAGCAATCTCCCGTAACCACTTGATTTCTGGAGATCGCCACGTCGGCCTTTGGCCTCCTCGCGATGACAAATCGAATTCCCCGACAGGCTCTAAT
>ORJL011546022.1_pt1 | contig 15496 bp, 14 predicted proteins | sample 1779941 | NCBI WGS metagenome assembly ORJL01 (sample SAMEA104232317, study PRJEB22302) | groundwater metagenome | biome: forest; feature: aquifer; material: groundwater | place: USA | collected 2011-08-07 | depth 5.8 m | reverse complement strand
TGACTACCACGACCTCCCACGGCTGTGCGTTGGCTCCCGACATGGCCCAGCGGGCGGCATCCAGGACCGCTTGTATCTGGCTGTCGGGGACCGGGTCGGTCTTGAAGCGCCTGATGCTTCTTCGTTTTTTCACCAGTCCCAAGAAATCATTAATTTGCATTATTCCCTTCCTTTCCAGTGGTTTTGGTCAGGTTCGCCACGATCAATCACAACAATACCGCTAAAAGGGCAACACGATCAGTAACGGGAATAGCTTTTCAGCGTCCTTTGCCTCAGGTCCTTGATGAATTCGATGACATCCGCGGAAGATCGTCCTTTGGACGGCTCGTACCGGTCATGGTGCACCATTTCCCTGAGCTCCCGGCGATAAGACTTCGGGGGCTTGTAGGCCGGATAGCCCACTGGTACGATAACGAATATCCGGAAGGCCTCTGGAATCCCCAGCAGCCGCTTCAGTTTCTCCTCCGCCAGGAGGCCGGTGCTAACCCATTGAGCGCCCAGCCCCAGGGCCGCCGCCGCCAGGTGAATGTTCTGGGTCGCATTGCCGATGTTCATATGAAACGTGTCGCCCTCGCTGGGGTAAAAATGGGTAGTCAGGACCGTTGCCTGATAGGAGCGCAAATCGCCACAAACGACAATAATGACCGGGGCGTCTTTAAAACCGGGAGCACCCTTGACATCCCGGCTGGCGCCGGGATGTCGCAGCTCCGGCAGCCTCGTTTGCTCGATGATGTGCGCTCTCTGCCTTTGTATCGTTAATATCTCCCCGATCTTAGCGCGGGTATCCGAGTCCTTCACCACCACATATTCGCAGGGTTGCCCGTTGGCACCCGACATGGACCATCTGGCCGCCTCCAGTATAATCTCCACATACTCGTCCGGAACAGGATCAGGTTTGAACTTCCTTATATTTCTTCTCTTTTTGACGAGGTCCAGAAAGCCTTCCGCATCCATTGATTTGCTCCTCTTGGTATTCATCTCCCGCTATTTTTTTGTTTCACCGATGGGACAGTAAGTTATACACTTTCCACACATGTGCGACCTGCCAATGACAACCATTTCCAGATTCTGCGCCGGATGTTTCTGGCTTCTTCCCCAGGCCAGCGCTTCGGAATCGATCACCTCGGGAGCCGGAACGTGCTTTAAAGCGCCGGCATCCTTGTGTAGGCCCATTCCAGCCCATACGCAACGCCGTTTATCGAGCCTTGCGTAGCTGTAAGTCTGATCGCCGATCGTCAGATTGACGGACTTATCTTCACTCAGGGCGTTCATGGGGCAGATCTTCACACAGATGGGCTGGGCAACACCGTACTTCTCCAGGCAGAGGGATTTGCATTTCTCCAGGTTGCAAAGTGGCGGTCCGGAATGCATCGGATCGGGGTCCAGGGGTGCCGTGGTAATGACGGAGCCGAACCTCTGGCGCGGACCACTTTCGCCCGTCACGCAAAGCGTGTTCCAGCCAAATTGCCCGGTGCCGGCGGCCACGGCCGCATGCCTGTTGGAAAGAGCGCCCATGTATTTCATATTGTCGTCCACGCCGCTGGCGACGATCGGCAGTGATACGTAACCCTCCTTTTCCAGCAGCCTTGCTACAAGGTGAGAAGTCCTGTCCAGAAAGTGAAGATTAATGTTGCCGTAACCAAACCACAGGTATGAATAGAGGGCATGCCTCATGTCATGATCTTCATGCCCCAGGACATTGGCCCGTCTGACACCCTCCAGGAGTTTCATTCCGATGGAGACGACGGACTGCGCGCCCTTCAAAAGATCGGTAGGTTTGTGCCCCTGCGGCGCCTGAGAGAATCTTTCCACCGGCGCGATCCGCACGAAATCGACCTGCTGGTCCAGGGCCAGTTGTTTAACCGCTTCTGTTAAGTTCATGTAAATTACCCCTTTTTACATCGCTATTATTTATTGAATGATTCCCTTTCAAATGCCCTCTTCCTTGCCCGAACGATGGAAAGAGACGATCAGATCCTTGAGCAAAGTGTAATTAGCCGCCGGCTCAATGAGCATCTCTGGCGTAGCCATGACTTCGCAGGCCAGAGAGAGTTTCTTGTTAACCATCATCATGCAGGCGCTGCAAATCTGGTACTGCCGGCACGATTCCCGGAACGCCAGACTCCCATCCAGATGCTGCCGGATGTAGCGGAGCGTATCGAGCACTTTTAAGTCCTTCCACCCGCCGGCCGGCACCGTATAGGTTTGGTATCTTGCCTCTTTATCCGTTGTGGGATCAAAGCGGTAGACGGTAACTTTAGCTTCATCCATAGTTTTCCTCCGATATTTCCTCATGAGGCGGTTCGAATTTGATTACGATCGGTGGCGCTGTGGTATAAGTATAACGTCCGTCCTCCTGCTTGACGATGATGTTCTTAAGCCAGTTTGCGTTGTCAGCAACTGGGAAATCGGTCCGATAGTGGGACCGGCGGCTTTCCTCCCGCATCCCGGCGGAGGTCAGCGCCAGTTCGGCCAGCTTCAGCATGTTCTCCGCCTCGATAGCGCTCACTAGACCCTGATTATAACATTTGGAGGAACTGGGAACGGAAAGACGGGGGAGATCATTTTTCTTGACCTCCCGGATCAAGCGCAGTCCCTCTTCCAAACTCGCCTTATCGCGTAGCAGGCCGCACTGTTCCCACATAATGTTCTTAATCTTTTCCTTGAGATCAAATCCCGTAATTCCCTGGTTTCTATGCAAAAGCTTTTCCAGCCGGTCCCTTTCCGCCACGACCTGACCTTCATCCACCGGCAGCCAATCAAGTTTCATGGCTTTAGCGGCTCCCTCGGCGCCCCCGATATAGCCCATGGTCAGGCACCAGGTTATCGCCGGCCCGCCATCGATTCTCTCGGCGCCGTCCATGCCGGACGCGTTTTCTCCAACGGCGATCAGTCTTGGAACGGTCGATTCACAGTGTTCGTTTACCCTGATGCCACCCATGGTGTAGTGAACCGCCGGCCCCACCTCCAATGCTTCCTGTGTCAAGTCGAATCCGACCTTCTCCGTCTTGGCCATCAATCGCGGCATCACGAATTTCATACTTTCCCGAATCAGATTGGCCGGCAGATGCATCACACTCATATAGGCGCCGCCGTGTGGACTGCCCCGTCGCTGTTTATTCTCAATGAATATCGCCCTCGACGTAGGGTCTCTCAAACCCCAGGCCTTGCTCAGAGGCATGTATCTTTCCAGGAATTCCTCTCCCCGGGAGTTATAAAGCTTGGCACGCAGCGAATAACGCAGCGTTGCAACGGGGAATCCGGCCAACACGGGCGGTCCGTAACAGTGGTAAGGAAAAAACTGATGAAATTCCATATCCATCAGTTCCGCACCCAGGTCCAGCGCCAGTGCCATGCCGTCTCCGGTGGCCGTGGCGGGAGTATCGGTCTTGAGAAACAGCTGACCACAGCCGCCCGTAGCCAGAATCGTAATCTTGGACCGTATTGTCACCAACCGCCCTTCCGGCAGGGAAATTCCCATCGCGCCGGCAACCTCGCCGTTCGACGTCAACAACTTCGTGACAAAGAAATCTTCCATCGGCACGATGCCTTGCCGCTTGATCTCGGCTTTCAAACCCTTTCGCCACTGGACGCCGCCTTCGCCCCCCACGCCCCGCAGCGTCCGGGGATAGGACGAACCGGGCAGCTGCGATTGAAAGAACTTGCCATCTTCCGTCTTTTCGAAAACAGAGCCCCATTTTTCCAACTTCGGCCCCTCGGAGTTGGCGAGGTTTACCAGCCGGTCGAGCAGTTTCTGGTTATTGAGGAAAGCTCCCCCTTTTAGCATGTCGAGATGGAAAACATCGGGGTTATCTCGGGAATCCATATGGCCCAAAGGAGCCTGAACCCCCGCTCCCGCCATTACCGTGGCGCCGCTCCGCCCCATCAAACCCTTGGTTACAACCAGGACTTTGGCCCCCGCCAAGTTGGCCTCGATGGCCGCCTTGGCACCCGCCGCCTCGGTGCCGATAATCAAGACATCACAGCTCAACTCCGGATCATTCGTTCGGTTCATGTAACCTCCATCATTAATGCGGCTAACGCACCTTTTTTCTCCCCTGGACCAGTTTTTCTCCCGTCTTAAAATATTCACCCTGCACAGCGAGAGCAGCTTCCTCTTCGTTTTCCCCCGTCCATTGTCCCAGGAAATAGCCGTGCCAAGGGGTAGTGAAATTCAATTCCGGCAAGCCCTCCTCCTCCCACATCTTTTTTGCCGCCACCATGTACTCCTTTCGGGGCAGCGATACGGGAGGATAATCCCAATTCCTGGTGGCGTCGATCAGGAGGGCCGACACTCCATGGGGCTGGGGATACTTCCGGTCGGGGTCTCCGGGAGGAGCGGAGGACGGGTCCAGCCCTGAAACCTTTCCCTCGATGACCTTGAGGTCACGGTGCGGTTGCATGCGAAAACTCAAGGCCCAGTTCACGGATCCCGGATCGCGCGGCTCAATGTCCTCATCCACCACAATGAATATCTTACCGACATTGGGAATCAATGCTGCCGCTGCATAGAGGGCCTGCCATGCCTGGGAGGGATGGGTCTTCTTCATCCGCATAACGATGTATTCGGCACTGCCGCTGCTTTCGTGGATGGCGACATCGATTATACCCGGGATGTTGCAGTCATGTTTGAGAAACTTATAAAAAACCGCCTCATCCCCGATTTGCCGGAGCTTGCTGCTTTCACTGGGCGGAAACTGGCTGAGAAAGGCATTGTATATCGGCTCCCGGCGATGGCAAATGCTGGTGATCTCGAGATAGGGGTTGAAGGTTTCATGGCCCATGTAGCCGGTATACTCGCCGAAAGGCCCCTCCCGCTCCATGAAATCGGTAGGTACTACTCCTTCGATAACGATTTCCGCGGTGGCGGGCACCTGAAGGTCTACAGTTTTACACTTTACCAATTCTATCGCCTGCCCGGCGATCGCCCCGGCCACGGCAAATTCTTCGATGCCATAGGGAACTTTCGCCGTAGCCACGTATCCGAGGTTTGGAGTGGCTCCGATAAATACCGCGGCCTGCATCTGGATGCCTTTGGCTCTGCACATTTCCCAATGTTCCCGAAAATGCTGTGTCGGTCCCGGGTTAATGCCCAGCCTGTCCGGGCCTTTGACCATCGCCCGGTAATTACCCACGTTGGCCACGCCGGTTTCCGGGTCCTTGCTGACGAAATTGGCACAGGTGAGATAAGGGGCGTTGTCCAGGCCGGGGGTGGAAATAGGGACGGGAAACTCCGCCAGCCCTCCGTGTTCCAAGAGGCCTTGTCCGCTATGGATCTCTTCAAAAAGGGGACTGGTGGAAACAACCCTGGGGGCCAGGGGATGCCCGATGGCATGCGCCCACTTGTCCGGTATCTCTTCCGGCGAGCACATCATCCCCATCGCGTACACTTGCCGCGAGGGGGCATGAGAAGCGATCAAAACCGGCATTTTATAGCGACGCCCCTTGGCATCCACGACATTCTCAAAAAGGAAGGCCGTCCGCTCTTCTTCCTTAAGACCCAGGAACTGGCACCGGACAAAGGGATGCAACTCCGTATCCTTGTTGACCGGTCTTTTTATCCGCCTGAGTTTACCCGCTGCCTCCAGAACATTAATGTAATCCCGTAGATCAGAATAGTAAGGCATGGTTTACCTTCTCCTTGTTACTGTTTAAGAATATCCTTAAAGATCTTGGCTGCGACCTTAGTCAGGTCATTCTTGGCCACCTCGTAGGGACCGGTTCCCATTGAACCACCCTTGACGTCCTTGGAGGAAGGCAATAGGGCCGGATGGAAATCCGTTTTGGAAATATCGGTCCGCTCCGACGGATAACCGCTCGTATCATTCATGATCTGCCCCGCCTCTTTGCCCAGAATCCAATTGACGAAAAGTTTCGTCGCATGGGGATGGGGCGCCTTGTCAAAGGCAAAGAGGTTCAATGCTCCCGAGGTCATCGGGCCCCCCTCTTTCACCAGGGCAAACTTGAGCGGAGCACCGGTGTTCATAAAACTGGTCACTACGGTGGGTTTTGCCCCCAGAAGCACGTGGTATTTCCCGCGGGCTCCCCATTCCACCAGGATCCGTTCATCCCTCACAATGACCGGCTCCTGAGCGGCCAGCTTCTTCATGTACTCGGTCCCCTTTTCCATCCCATAGGCTTCCAGCAACATATAACCAAACCATTCCAAACCCATCCCCGACATGGTAGGATCGTTCATCGCAATGCGGCCCTTCCATTTCGGCGCCAAAAGGTCGTTGTAGGAGGTTATTTCTGCGTCCCTGACGATGCCGGAATTTATTGTCACACAGGGAATAGCACTGGCCACGAGACCGATAATCGTTTTTTTGTCATCGGCGTAAGGTATCCGGCCGGGCCGCCATTTCGCAGGGTCTTTGACTTCGTCCAGGATGATCATCGGCTCCAGGGGCAGGGCGATGTTGGCCGGCAAGATACGGTTAAAAAAGCTGGTGGCGCCGCCAATCCCCGCGTCCGCCACGTAAAGGCCGGCTCGGCGTTCCGTGAAGAGTCTCTCGATTATCTCGGCACCCCGTCCCTGCAGAAATTCCAGATCGAGGCCGTAACGCTCGCGGAAGGCCTTCTTCAAGTGCCCCGCCGTATCGCCAATGCCGCTGCCGTAGATCACGACCCGGCCTTCTTTGCGCGCATTATTGACCAGGGCATCCCATTCGGCTTGGTTTGGCGCCTTTGCCGCCAAAGGCGCCCTCAATGCTTTGGCCTGCGCCGCCGCCGGTCTGAGGCCTAACGTCGAAAAAGCAAGTAACAGCAAAAAAGACGCCACAATTGAAAGAACATAGCGGATTTTCATTTCCGTTCCTCCTGCCCTGATAAATAGGATGAGTAAGTTAGCGAAATTATTTTCATCGCAAATAATTTCTAACTTACCAATAGCAGTTTACTGCAAAATATCCTTAAATATTTCGCTGGCTATCTTCTGTAGTTCTGACTTCTGCAGCAGATAGTCTTCGTCTTCCAGGACGTCATTAGGTCCGGGCAGCAGCGAGGGGTCGAAGCCGGTCCGGGCAACATCCGTTCGCTCTGAAGGATAGCCGCTGGTCTTCGCAATAATCTCACCGGCCTCCCGGCCCAGGATCCAGTTGACGAAAAGCTTCTGCGCGTTGGGATGCGGCGCGTTCTGGAGGGCGTTCAGGTTCAGCGACCCCGAAGACAGCGGCGCCTGCTCCCTCACTTTCACCCATTTCAGGGGTGCGCCGGCGGTTACAAAGGTCTCGATGACCGTCGGTTTCGCTCCGATAAGCACGGGGTATTTTCCCCGGGCCACCCACTCCGTTTGCAGTCTTTCGTCTCTCATCACCACCGGCTGATTAAGCACCAGTTTCTTCATGTACTCTTTCCCCTTCTCCCTCCCGTGAAGCTTAAGCAGCATGTAGGTGAACCAGCTGTTTCCCCGGCCCGAAGAAGTGGGATCGTTAATGACTATTTTGCCTTTCCACTTCGGATCCAGCAGATCATTGAAAGAAGTGATTTCCGATTCCTTGACCATCGTGCCGTTTACCGTAATGTAAAGCGAAGCCAGAGCTGCCAGGGCCACTACCTGTTTCTTCTTATCCAGAAACGGGATCCTGCCAGCGCGCCACTTCGTACCATCCTTGACCTCGTCGGTCACTATCAAGGGTTCCAGAGGAACGACGATGTTCGCCGGTGCAATGACGCCCACATAGGTCGTCAGCCCCCCGATGCCGATGTCCGCCACATAAAGGCCGGCCCTCCTTTCGGTGAGCAGCTTCTCGATTATCTCGGCGCCGCGGCCCTGGAAGAATTCGAGGTTGATGCCGTACCGGTCACGAAAGGCCCTCTGCAATTGGCCTGCCGTATTGCCGATGACGCTGCCGTAGATCGCAACTCTACCCTCTTTTCGGGCATTCTTCACCAGCGTATCCCATTCCGCCGGGTCCGGAGTCTTCGGCGCCGGTGCGGCTTTCGCTGTTTTGGCTTGCGGGGCGGCGGCAGCCGGTTCAGTGCTGGCCGCCAGACAAGCCAATAATGCCACTACAGCCAAGATGATTGAGTCAACACTTTTCAATTTCATTTCGTTTCCCCCTGACCTTGCCTGTTTATTCTTCAGCATTCTTCTTTTTACCGGTTACGGCCTTCAGTGACGGGCCCCACTTGGCCAAGGCATCCTGGCGCACCTTGGGGTTCAAACGCACATCGGCATGCCATAATTTCTCCCATTCCACCGGCCGGCACGCGTCGATGAGGGCCACCGACGAGTAGGTGGCTTTTTTGCCGTTCATTCCGTAAGCTGTATCTTGCACCAAGGACGGGTCTTGAATGGTCAGATGGCTGCCCCAGCAACGATCCAGTACGCGGACTGCCTGCCGGGGCTCAGTGCGGCAAGCCACCGCCCACAGGACATCCTTGACGTTGCACGGATCAATGTCCCCATCCACAACGATGACATAGCTCAGGCCATAAGCGCCGGAGTGGCATTGCGAGGCGATCAGACCGGCTTGGCGGGAATGTCCAGCATATAAATTATTGATGGATACTACCATCAGGCGCTGGCCGCCGTACATGGCGACTCCCTGTATTTCCCGGATGCCGGCGAGCTCCATTTGCAACCAGGCCAGCGCGGACTGTTGCCAGTTGTTGGACAACTCGCCCTCTCCCGGCGGACAGATCTCTTTGCCGATACAGGTGGTGAGAATAGGATCGTTTCGGTGATAAAGGGCTTTGATGCGAATTACGGGGAAATCTTTCGGCTGGCTTAAACCGGTCCACTCGGTAAAAGGTCCCTCGAGCAGTTCATCACCCGGCCGCACTTCGCCTTCAAAAGCGATCTCGGCATGAGCGGGAATCGGAAGACCCGTATACCGGCCCATGATAACTTCTTCCGGCTGTCCTTTCAGCCAGCCCACCAGATCAAATTCACTGTCGCCGGCATAATGGGAACTGTGCATTATGGAAGCCTTGAAAATACCGGGGTCAATGCCGACCAGCCCAACCACCGGACAAGGCTTGCCCATCCGGTGATATTTATCCATAATTATCCGGCCGTCCTTGCCCTCCGACATGTGCAGTCCCGTTGATGCCTTATCGTGCAGTTGGAGCCGGTAGGTGCCCAGGTTGACCCGTCCCGTGTCAGGGTCCCGCATGATGACCGCGTCGCCGGTGCCGATAAAACGGGGTTCTCCCTCATATTTGCGCGGTACGGGAAAACGCAGTAAATCCACCGCATCGTCCACCAGGACATTTTCCATAATCGGCCCCGTGGACACTTCCTCGGGCGGCACGGGCCGGTAAGTTTTCAAACGGTCCTTCCAGGCCCGGGTCAGGGCGGTGCCGGAGTTCAGGTCACCCTGCCAGTTTACGGTAATGAAGAACCGGTTGATATTTTCCTTGACCAGACTGGCGAGCATCCGGAATCCCGGCCGGCAACCGGGAAAGTTATCGAAAAGGACGGGATGAGGGGTTATGTTACAGATAGCCGCCGCCTCCAGGTCCCAATCGGCCCCCTCTATCCTGTTCAATTCCCCGCTTTCTTCCACCTGCTTTATCCATTCCCGCAGATCTTTATAGGCCATGACTATTTCCTCAAAATCACCTTTTCATCGATTTTTCGATAGCTTATCATCGGGTACTATTTAAGAATATTCCGGAACAGCTCAGCGGCGACCTTCATGTTCGCCGTCTTCATCAAATCATATTCTTCGCCCAAAACCTCGTCTTTGGGACCGGGAACGAGCGACGGATCAAGACCAGCGGTGGAAACATCGGACCTTTCGGATGCATAGCCGCTTGTTTTCATCAGAATCTCCTGGGCTTCCCGGCCGAGCACAAAGTTGACGAATACTTTCTGGGCGTTGGGATTGGCGGGCAGGTCGGAGACATAAAGATTAAGCGACCCAGAGGACAGCGCCGCCTTGCCCGTAAGTTTGAGCGCCTTGATGGGTGCACCGGCCTTGATGAAGTCATCCAGCAAGGTGCGCTTCATGCCCAGGGCCACCGGGAACTTCCCCCTGGCCACAGCTTCGATCTGCAACCTTTCATCACGCATGATGGCCAGATCCTGCGCTGCCAACTTCCGGAAATATTCCGCGCCTCTTTCCGATCCGTAGTTCTGCACCATCATGAAGTTGAACCATTCGTTGCCCGCACCGGAGAGGGTGGGGTCATTGAGGACGATCTTACCTTTCCAGCGGGGATTTAGCAGATCGTCATAACTGGTAATCTCCCCTTCCTTGACCATAGTCGAGTTGACGCCCACATAATAAGAAGCCAGGGCCGCCAGCGGCATCACGGTCTTTTCCTTATCCAGATAAGGCACTCTCTTGATCCGCCAGTTGGCGGGGTTCTTTACCTCATCGAGAATCACCAGCGAGTCGATGGACCCCACTACTTTTCCCGGCTTCAAGATACCGAAATAAGAAGTGAGTCCCCCGATTCCTACATCGTAGAAGTTGAGACCGGCCCGCCTTTCAGCCAGCATTTTCTGGGCGATTTCCGACCCACGGCCCTGCATGAACTCCAGGTTCAGACCGTATTTGTCTTTTACAGCCTTGGTCCAGGCCTGCTTGGTGTCCCCGATCACACTGCCGTATATCACCACTTTGCCCTCTTTGCGGGCATTCCTGACCACTGTTTCCCATTCGTCCTGGCTGGACGCCTTCGGGACGGAAGGGGGCTTAAGTGTCTTCGCCGGGGATGCGACTGCCTGAGGGGGACAGGTCAATTGAAAAGCAAACAGTAATGTAACCGCCAGAATAACTGAGGCAACACTGCGAAAGTTCATTGTCATTCCTCCCGATTTTAATGCGACAACATACCGAAAGTTCTTTTGAATTCTAATTGAATATACCCTGCGGCTCTTCATTGCGAAGCGGCTAATTATATTAACTGCTTATCTGACACACAGAGTTACACACTTTTAACCCGCAGGGGAATTATTGTCAAGTGTTTATTAGGGTGTTCATTGCCCGCTTTGGGAGTTGATTGAGGATGGCGGTAGTTTCTTACCAGGCTGGTTGCTACTTTTGCTGTTCTTTGTATTCAGGACACTCGTCCAGTTGCTCAAAACCCGATCCGCGATCGAGGCCCAAGGCATCCACGGTATTAGGTTCCACCGAGACCAAAACGGCCGTCGTTTCGGGATCATCGTTGAAATGTTGGTAAACGACTCCCATCGGTCTCAAAGGCAGCTGCACCACATCGCCCGCCTTCCAGGGATGCCGTATCCCGTCCAGTACGGTGTGACCCCGCCCTTTCCAGACATAGATTACCTGCCCCCCCTGGTACTTGACCTTGCCGCTTTTGCTTCCCGGCGGTATTTCGAGGGAGTAGATCATCATGTTCTTGATGCAGGTGTCATTTTTCAGGGGATGCATGAACCATCTCATGATTCCCTGTCTATTGATTTCCAGCGGCAAATCTTTGCCCTTGATCAGCATCAACGATTTAGACTTACGTGCCCGGTCCTCATCTCGGAGCCGGAGCAGCTGGTCCCAGCGGTTCAAGTCTTGATCTGTGTCGGCCACAAATTTCTCCTCTTCTTGCGCAATGGCATTGGATAGCCTACCCCCGGTAATCAGGGCTGTTTTCCACTTGGGTAATTTCCGCTGCCAGGTTCTGCCAATAGGGCGAGTAGATGAAAGCGATCCATTTGCATCCTTTTTCCGGATCATGATTGAAATGCTGATGTTCCACCCCGCCTTCCTTCACCGGCAAGAGGATCAGGTCGCCCGCTTCCCAATCGTAACGCTCACCATCGATTAGAGTATGTCCCTCCCCTTCGAGCACAAAGATCACCAGGCCGCCCTGATGAATATGCTTGCCCGTATGGGCGCGGATATCATGCTTGAACACCCGGAAGGACTGCAAGACATGATCCGTGTAAAATTCCGATTGGACGTAAACCAACAATTTCCCCTGTCGCGTCTGCAACCACTCCCGATCCTCCTCGGCAACAACAATTTTTCCCCGCATCTGCTTTTCGATAAAGTCATTGCTCTTCTTATAGATATTCTCATAAGGATCGTTATCCCCGGCATTTTCTTTCTTTTCCATGAGCTGGTTCATCCTGCCCTTAGCCCGATGAACGGAATAAGGGCGTTAACGAAATCATAGTCGGCAAAAATACGCAGAACATGATTTCTAACTTACTAAAGAATAATTTTTACTTACTAAGCGCCGCCTAAGGGGCTTATTGCCAGTTGTGTTATCTGATTGGCCACTTCTTCACGCTGCGGCAGGTAACTAAAGGCCATCCATCTGCACCCTCGTTCCGGTTCCAGATTAAAGTGCTGGTGATCACAACCGCCCGGCAAAAGGGGCAGCAGCAGCAGGTCGCCCGCTTCCCAGTCCACGCGCTCCCCGTTGATCACGGAATAGCCTCTGCCTTCGGTTACAAAGACCGCCAGACCGCCCTGATGATTGTGCCTGCCGGAATGATTTATGACGTCCTGGCAGAATACCGCCCAGTCTCTCAAGGCATGGTCACGATACATACCAGGGTTCAGATAGAATTTCAGCCGCCCCTGTCGCGTGGTGAACCACTCCCTTTCCTCCGCCTTGACCACAACCTTGCCAGTCAGTTGAAAAAGGATGAACTCCTGCCGCAGCTTCATGGCCACTTCGTAAGGGCTGCGGGGTACGGCTTCTGCCTCGCGCTCCCTTACCCTGCTTTTTTCCGCTGACAATGTTAAAACCTCACTTTGAAAGAAAACCCTGGCAGGAATACTTTTCTGACTCACCGAAACATTGCCGGCTATTCCCCAAATTTCTTCCGCACTTTCTCCATCAGCTCCGGACTGACCGTAACTTCCTTCGGAAAGTCATCAATCCATTCAAAAGGTTTACAGGCGTCAATGACGGCCACTGACGTGAAAAGCCCGGAATGGGGCTTTTTAAGGGCCGGATCAAGACCGCTGTTCCACGTGCGCCTGAGGAAGTCAATATCTTCCACGGGATTTGTCCTTGTCCCCATAGCCCAGATCACCTGGCTCATGTCGGAAGGATCGATATCTTCATCAACGATAATTATGTACTTGTTCATGCTGGCACCCGTGCGGCTCTGGCCGGCCACAAGGCCTGCTTGCTTGGCATGACCGGCATAGCGCTGTTTTAGGGAAACCGTCAGGACCATCCTTTGGGCGTACTCGTTCACGTCTACGCCTCTGATGTCAGGAACGCCACACCTCTCCAGCTCGTTATGCACGAGAGCGCTCCTCACCAGACATCCCCAGTAGGTGCTGTCGGCCGGCGGTCTACCCGGGGGCGAACCCAGGAGCACGGGCGAGTTACGGAAATACATTCTTTCCACTTCGAAAACGGGAGCCGGTCTCTCCCCACTGCCGTAGTAACCAGTAAATTCGCCGAAGGGGCCCTCGTGACGCGCCTTGTCCGGAGGGACAAAGCCGGCCAGGACAATCTCGGCATCGGCCGGCATGGGCAAGCCGGTGATTTCTTCCCTTATGACATCCAGGGGTTCTCCCTGTATCGCCCCGATGATCCCGAATTCGCTGCCCGGAGGAAATTCGGTGCAGGCAGTTCTGAAGATGAGGGGATGGTGGCCACAAGAAATGAGCGCCGGGCACGCCTGACCCCTCTCGTGGTATTTTCGATAGTGGATATTGCCGTCGGCCCCTGACCGGATGTAAAAGCCCGTGAGGTTATTCTCGTGTGCCTGGACCCGGTAGGTCCCCATATTGAGCACACCGGTATCGGGGTCCCCTGTTATTGTTGCCGATCCCGTCCCGATGTATGGGCCGCCGTCCAATTCATGCCACTTAGGAATGGGCAGCTTGAAGATGTCTACCTCTTCGCCCGATAAAACATTTTCCAGTATCGGGCCATTACTGACATAGCGGGGGGGAAACTCCTGCCAGCTGGCGTTCCACTCCGCTACCTTGCGCCGCGTCAGTTCCCGAAGCTCCTGCCTGGTTTTGCCCTGGGGGAAATATAGTGTAGCGGCGGCAAGTTCCGGCGTCAACGTGGAGCCGGTCATTACGCGGAATCCCGGCGGATAACCGGGAACCTCATCAAACAACAGGGCTTTCTGACCTTTTTGCCAGTTGAGGGCGGTGAGGCAACCCATTTCCAGCTCCGCACTGGCACCTCTGTAAATCTTGAGTTGTCCCATGGCCTCCGCCTTGCGGATAAAAGCCCTTAAATCGTCAGCCATTTCTTATCTCCCCTGTCCATATTACGGCTGCTATTTAATCAGGTCTTTGAATATTTCCGCGGCCACTTTTTGCATTTCCCCCGCTGCTATCTTGAAGTCTTCGCCCAGCAGGGCATCGCCTGGACCCGGCAACAAGGAAGGATCATATCCCGCCTTGGACACGTCCATTCGCATCGATGGAAAGCCGCTGGTCCGGGTAATAATATCCTGCGCCTCTTTCGAAAGCACCCAGTTGACAAAGAGTTTAGAGGCATTGGGATGCGGCGCTCTGTCGAAGGCATACAGGTTGACCGAGCCGGAACCGAGGGGCGCACCCTCTTTGAGGGAAATGTACTTGATGGCTGCTCCGGCATTGACAAAGCTTTCGACGATCGTCGACTTGGTACCCACGCCCAGGGGATACTTCCCTTTGGCGATCCATTCCACCTGCAACCGTTCATCACGGAGAACGCCAGGTTCCTGGGCAACCAATTTTTTCATATATTCGGCGCCCTTTTCTTTGCCGTACACCACTACCATCATATAGGTGAACCATTGATTTCCCATGCCCGTCAAACCGGGGTCATTCATGGTTATCTTACCCTTCCATTTCTGGTCCAGCAGATTTTCATAAGTGGTGATTTCATTCGGCTTAACCATGGACGTGTTGATACAGACATACTGCGATTTCGTTGCCCCCAAGGCCAGCAGCTGCTTCTTGTCGTCCACGAAAGGGTATTTGCCGCCGAGCCATTTCGCCTTATCGGTGACTTCGCTCAATGCGAGGAGCGGCTCCAGCGGAACGACAATTTTTGCCGGTGCCACCACCTGGAAATAGGTTGAAGTGCCTCCGATGCCCAGATCCGCAAGGTAGAGCCCGGCTCTTCTCTCAGCTAACAATTTCTGCACTATTTCTCCGCCACGACCCTGCAGAAATTCAATTGAAATGCCATATTTGCTTTTAAATGCATTTTTGAGCGGGTCAGTGGCATCTCCTATCGCCGAACCGTAGATGACGACCTTGCCCTCCTTGCGGGCATTCTTCACCAAGGTCTCCCAGTCGGCCTGGACCTTTGCCGTCGATGCTGCGGCCGCTTTCGAAGCTTTTGTTTCGGCTGCCGTCACCGGTTGAATGAAGAACACCGCCAAAGCAAATAATATCGGCCAAACTGTATCTGCACCGCGAGATTTCATTTGAGTTCCTCCTGATTTTTCTGATTTGAGGCACTACATCGAGACTTCCTTTCAGTCATTCCTGATCTGATACCCCAAGATCGGTAAGAAGAACTTACTGTTGACACACAACCCTGTGGTAATCACACGAGGTTATCAATGTCAAGTATTTTATCGATTATGCGCTTGTATCCCCTTATT
>ORJL010167763.1_pt1 | contig 15502 bp, 14 predicted proteins | sample 1779941 | NCBI WGS metagenome assembly ORJL01 (sample SAMEA104232317, study PRJEB22302) | groundwater metagenome | biome: forest; feature: aquifer; material: groundwater | place: USA | collected 2011-08-07 | depth 5.8 m | reverse complement strand
TTCAATGCTCCCAGCGCACTTGGACGTGAACGAAATACCGACTAGCCATATTGAAAATGACCAATCGACGAGTCTGACGAGAGCATCCTAGTGAAGTTGCGAGGGACTGTCAACTTTGCGTATGAGCTACGGCCTCGCACGAGAAGTTTGTTTTTTGCTTATTGAGAGCATCCCACTGTCTCCATTCCAGTTTTGGAAGGGGTAAGAGAGAAGCTAGGAGACACTCCTAGAACCCTGTCAGGAAACCCGGGTTTTCAGGGCTTTCCTTCGCCCCATCTGTGTCTTCCCCAATCAGATGGGGAAGATGATAATGTAAAGGTCCCATTTCAGGATCTTCTTGAATCCTGTACTCAACATCCAGATAGTCAATAACAGTTGTCGCGTGGACACTAGCCGCTCTTCTTGGCCCTGGCCTCTACACCCGCCAGCTTCTCGTAGACCTTCACAAGGGCCTGAGTGCCTTCGCCACCTGAGCCTTCCGCTTCCAACGATGCGTACATCTGGTGTACCAGGCTGGTGCTGGGCAACGGGAGCTTCATATCCCTGGCGGCCTCCAGCACCAAACGCAGGTCTTTCTGCTGGAGCTTCACCATGAACCCGGGAGCAAAGTCGCCCTTTATGGCTCGCGTGCCCAGGTTGGACAATTGCCACGAACCCGCGGCACCACCCGCGACGGCTGCTATGCTGGTCTCCAGGTCTGCCCCCGCCTTCGCCGCAAACACCAGAGCCTCCGCTACGCCGTTCATGGTGTTAGCTACCAGAATCTGGTTTATCAGCTTGGTTGTCTGTCCCATACCATGAGTGCCTGTGTAAGTGATGGTTTTGCCCATGCCCTGGAACACGGGCAGGCACCGCTCAAAGACCTCTTTCTCGCCGCCCACCATAATGGTCAATGTGCCGTTTATGGCTCCCCACAGACCGCCGCTGACGGGCGCATCCAGCATATGAACGCCTTTTTCTTTGAGCTTTGCCGCAATATGCTGGGTCACTTTTGGAGAAATTGTGCTCATGTCTATGACCACCGACCCCTTTTTGACTCCCTCGATGATACCGTCCTTCCGAAGGACCATTTCCTCCACGTCCGGCGAATCGGTCAGCATGGTAATAACCACTTCCGAGTTCTGGGAGACCTCCTTGGGCGAAGAAGCAGACTTGGCCCCTGCCTTTACAATCTCGTCCATCTTTGTTCTGGTACGATTGAAGACAACGAGTTCGAAGCCGGCCTTCAAAAGGTTCTTGGACATTGGATTGCCCATGATGCCCAGGCCCACGAATCCTACCCTTGTGGCCATAGAAACTCCTCCTGACGATGTGGCTTATAATCTCAGACCGCTCTTACGCTACTATTGTCCGCGGAACCCTTTTGCGAAATTCCGCGCAGACTCTCCAATCATGCCTACCACGTTGGCGCAAAGATAGTTGAACCCTTTAGAGCGCCACTCAACAAGGGCTTTGTAGTCGCGGCCAATGGTGCCGGCAACCTTGCCAGCCGCCACAATCTGCTTGCCGCAACGCTCAATGACTTCCACAACTTTGGGATGAGTCGTCTGCCCTGCAAGCCCCATTGAAGAAGATAAATCCGACGGGCCAAGGAACACCACGTCTATCCCGTCGACTGTTAGAATCTCCTTCAGGTTGGCAACCGCCTCCATAGTCTCCACCTGCGCCACGACCAACAGTTCTTCGTTGGCCATCTTCACGTAGTCGCCGATGGGCATGGACAGCCCGTAGTTCGCCGCCCTGACGGGCGCAAGGCCTCGCTTGCCGACAGGCGGGTACTTGGCGGAGTTGACGACGTTGATGGCATCCGCCATGTTGTTCACCAGAGGAATCTGAAGCCCCATTGTTCCCGCGTCCAAGTACCTGAGTATGTGCTGTTGCATGTTCAGCCCAACACGTGTAACGGGGACAATTCCGCAGGTTTCAGATGCTCGAATCATGTGATCGCACATCTCATAATCCTGTATGCCGTGCTCAGCGTCGATGATGATGAAGTCGAAGCCGGCATAGCCGAAGACTTCGGCCACCAGGGGCGATGGCATGCTGCAAAACGCACCTAGTACTGCCTGCCCCTTTTTGAGCGCCTCTTTAGCTTTGTTCTTGTACACAAGTCCCTCCAACAATCAACTCTGGGCTATGGTATTACCAAGCCCGCTCCATTGCAATGGTACAGGCACAGGGATACAATACACCCCGAAATCCAAACAACTTACGTCTAAGATAAAGAAGAGGACTGTCGCATGAAATTCGGTATAGGGATACCCACCTGTCGAGAGGGGTTGAACCATCCAGCGCCCTTTGCAGGGCCGGAGGAAATCGTGAAGGCGGCTCAGCTTGCGGAGAAGCTGGGATATTACGCCGTCTGGGGCAACGACCACATGGTGCCGCCTGAAGGATCACTGACCAAGTACCCCAAGCCGCCCAATTTCTACGAAGCGCTGATTAGCCTTTCCTATATCTCCAGGTTCACCAAAACGATCAAGCTGGGCGTGGGCATTATCGTAATCCCACAGCGAGAGCCTGTGCTGCTGGCGAAGCAAGCGGCTACTCTGGACCACTTCAGCGGCGGACGGTTCCTCCTGGGCGTCGGCCTCGGCAGCCTGCGGTACGAGTTCGAGGCGCTACATCCGAACATGAAAAAGGCCAACCGAGGCAAGATGCTGGACGAAGGCCTTGAAGCTCTGCAACTTGCACTCACCAAAGAGGTCGTGTCGTACAAAGGCCAGTACTTCGAGTTTCAGAATGTGGCAATCACCCCCAGGCCTTACCAGACCCCGTTCCCGATATACATATCCGGAGGAAACCCAGAAGTGCCCAAGAGAGTCGCCAAATGGTGCAGCGGCTGGCTTGTCAGCTCAACGACTGGAGAAACTATCAAGCAGCGATGGGAAGCCCTGCTGCCAGCCCTTGAAGAAGAGAAACGGAACCCTGCCGAAATCGACATGGGGGCCATTACAACGCTCTGCATAGGCCGCACGCATCAGGAGGCAGTGGATAAGTTCAACAAGGCCGCTATACCCCGAAAAGGCGATTACATGAGCACTTATCTAGTTGGCAGCCCGTCCGAGCTTATAGACCGCATCGGAGCAATGGGAAGAGCGGGCCTCAGCCAGTGCATTACCCAGAACGTAGCTGTCAACACCTATCCGGAATTGCTTGAACAAATGCAATTGTTTGGCGAAGAGGTTATACCTGCACTCAAGTAGCCGAAACGCTAACCTATTGACACGGTTGGATTTGGTGTATACTTTCGGGTATCCTTGCGGGTACTCGTTCTTCGGGGAAGGAGCTTGGATATGGCACGACCCTGGGACCACTTGCTGACGCAGCAAGACAAGATAGTTTTCCAGAACTACGAAGAAACCGCCGCCAGCCGGGGCTTCGGCAAGAGGCCAGCCTTAATAATAGTCGACGTCAACTATTATTTCGTGGGCGATAGACCCGAGTCTATTGTGGACTCCATCAAGCGCTTCCCCATGAGCTGCGGCTTCGACGGCTGGGAAGGAGTCAAGCATATTGCCTCGCTGCTTCCTGCAGTAAGAGAAGCGGGCGTGCCTGTTGTGTACACTACCGGCGGACTGAAGAAGATGTCCAAAGGCTCCCAAAACAACCCCAGCGTTTCCGTGGAATTCGGCAACCAGATTCCAAAAGAAATAGCACCCTATAAGGACGACCTGCTGATATTCAAAGACGCACCCAGCGCCTTCTTCGGCACTTCCCTCATAAGCTATCTGAGAGCCCTGGATGTGGACACCACCCTGATTTGTGGCACCACTACCAGCGGCTGTGTCCGCGCCTCTGTCATTGACGCCTTTTCCTACAACTTCAAGGTCGGCATTGTTGAAGAGTGTACTTTCGACAGGGCCGAATTCACCCACGTCGTCAACCTCTTCGACATGCACGCCAAGTACGGCACCCTCATTTCAGTAGAAGAGGTGAAAAAGTACCTGGCCAGCCTGAAGCCCAGGAAAGAGGCAGAGAAGGTAGCTTCAACTTCAAATAGATAGCTGAGGAAGGAGGGTCTATGCCCATAAAACGACTCGACCCAGAGAGCTTGGTCAAATTCAAAGGCCTGCACCAAACGACCAGAGATGGCAACACAGTATACATATCTGGGCAGGTGGCGGTGGACGAACAGGGCAATCTGCAGGGACAGGGCAGCATAGAGAAACAACTGGAGCAGGTGTTCAAGAACCTGGAGAATGCCTGCAAGGCCAACGGCGGCACTCTGACAAACCTGGTTAAAACCACAACGTTCATTGTCGACCGCGCCCACTTCCCAGCCGTGAGCGCCTTTCGACAGAAGCTTTACGGCGCAAACGCACCCGCCAACACCACCGTGATAGTCGCAGGCCTGGCACGACCAGAGTGGTTGATTGAAATCGAAGGGGTTGCTGTAATAGACTAACGACTTGTTCTACCAGTTAAGGTGAACTACTGAATACAAAGGAGGCAATTCAATGGCACCGAAACCCGAATTCATGGTATACGTCAACGGCAAAATAGTACCGGAAAAAGAGGCTATGATATCGGCCCTGGACAGAGGGTTCCGCTGGGGCGACGCAGTGTATGACACTGAGCGAACATTCGGCGGCAAGGTGTTCAGGCTGGATGCGCACATGGACCGCCTATATCGCTCCCTCAAGTACTGCCACATAGAGTCCGGCCTGACCAAGGAGCAGATGAAGAAGGCAACTCTGGACGTAGTAGAGGCCAACCAGCCCATGGTCAAATTACTGGGCGACCTTTACGTGAACCAGGTGGTCAGCCGCGGCGTATTAAGCCCCGACGTTCACAAAGGAGCCAACGTAGCCGTTTACTGCAACCCTATTCCCTTCAAGCGATACGCAGACCACTACGTCAGGGGAGTCCGCGCAGCCACGTCTTCTACGAGGCGCACACCGCCGGAGAGTTTGTCGCCAAAGGCCAAAATCGCCAACAAGATGAACCACTTCGTGTCCGAGTTCGAGGTCAAACAGACCGATCCCGATGCGTTTGTACTGATGCTTGACCTGAACGGGAATGTCACGGAAGGCTCCGGCTCCAACTTCATGTTCGTCCACAAGGGCCGCATCAAAGTGCCCAACAGGCGCAATGTGCTGGGCGGCATCACCATGGAGACGATCCTGGAGTTTGCCGACAACCAGGGCATCCCCTGGGACGAGGACGATTACACGCCCTACGACGTTTATAACGCCGACGAGGCTTTCTTCTGCACAAGCACCGCCTGTCTGATTCCGGCCAAGAGCCTGAACGGGCTGACCATTGGCGATGGCAAGGTCCCAGGCCCCATCACCAAGAACCTGTTCGCCTCTTTCAGCGAAGCAGCCGGATTCGACGTGATCGAGCAGGCCCTGAGCTTCCTGTCGCCTCAGGAGAAGCAAGCGCTCCTAGCCAAGAAGTAATCTGGGCTTAGTTGATACTTTCAATAGCCCGTTCGTAGAACACTAGCTGCGAACGGGCTATGACATTCAAGCCCGCCGCCAGGAGGCCAACATGAAATATGGCATTGGCATACCGACTTCTCATCAGGGAGTATATCTTCCATCGCCTTTTGCCGGGCCCAAAGAGATAACGAGCGTAACGCAACTTGCTGAGAAGCTGGGCTTCTACTCCGCCTGGGGCCTGGACTTCATTACCCCGACTGAAAGCCGTCACAAGGTACCGGGGCAGTTGCCCCAGTGGCACGAGGTCATCATAAGCCTGGCCTACCTGGCCGCAGCCACCAAGAAGATCAAGCTGGGCACCGCCACTGTGGTGCTTCCTCACCGAGACCCCGTTCTGCTAGCCAAGCAAACGGCCACCCTGGATGTCCTCAGCGGAGGCCGATTCCTGCTGGGCGTCGGGCTGGGAGGCTCACGCGACGAGTTCGAAGCCATAATGCCCAGAATGCACGACGCCCACAGAGGCACCATGTATGTGGAAAGCCTGGAGCTATTGAACCTCCTTCTCAGCAAGGACAATGCCAGCTACAAGGGGAAGTACTTCGAGTTCAACGAGGTCTCGTTCAATCCCAAGCCCATCCAGAAGCCCTTTCCTATCTACATTTCGGGCAAGACCGACGACACGCCTCGCCGCGTGGCGAAATACGGCAGCGGCTGGCTGCTGTCCAGGGCGCAGGTAAATCCCCCGATTCCCGAGCGGATAGAGCCGCTATACCCGTTTCTCGAAGCGGAGGGACGAAAGCGGTCCGACATTGATGTTGTGGTCACGAAAGGCTTGAGCCTGGGCAAGACCCACGAAGAGGCCCTGGAAAGATTCCAGAAGAGTATGCTGCCCGGACGTATGGACGTCATGGCTGCCAGACCGGGTATCGGAGGCAAGCCGTCGGTAGATCGGGTGTATCACCAGAACTTTGTAGGCACGCCAGATGACGTGATAGAGCAGATCGAAAAGGTCAAGAAGGACGACGTTGACCACTGTGTAATTTTCTACTTCGCCGTGAACACTTTCCAGGATATGATGGAGCAGGCCCAGTGGTTCGGCGAAGATGTCCTGCCAAAGGTGCGGTAGCCTGCTCGACAAACGGCCCTCACGCTTGGTTTTATAGTCTTAATTGTTCCGGTGTGAACCCCTTTTGTTTTTTCGTGACATTTTGGAAACCACGCCTGCGAAAAGAAATCCTGACGCCTGGCGCCCTCGATTGTTTTTCCGCCCGATGCTGCATCGGGGGGCCCTCACTGCTACAGCTAACGTAAAGGCAAACAAAGCGGTATTGTGGTTTGTTCATACGACCAGTATATGAGGCCGACGGCTTATAGGTAAGCAGCCGCAGTCAGTGCCTGCCCATGACCTCTTCATGGATTCGACTGGCTCACCAGAATAATCTTGGGCATAACATTTACCAAACGAACCCTCAGAAGAAGGGAAAGAGATTCCTAATGCTCACATATCCTTTTGGGGAGAGCCAGAGTGAGTAGACGAAGACGCACGCCTCTGCCTGGGACTAGAGGTGTCCCTCGGTGAACCAGCGAATATACATGTCCCACAATTCTTGGCCGTAGTAGAGAGTGGCAAGCGCACCGGCGGCCAGGAAGGGGCCAAAGGGCACCGCATCCTTCCTGCTCTTGATTTTGAACAGGAGCAGGAAAATCGCCAAAACGCCTCCTCCGAAAATAGCGGCCTGAAGAGCTATCACAACCAACGGGAAACCAGTCATGAGACCTATGAGAGCAGCCAGCTTAACGTCTCCCTCGCCCATTCCACCTGACTTATATATGACGTTTGCTACCAACCAGATCAGAAACAGAGCGCCAAAGCCGGCCGCTCCCCCCGCCAGGGAGTCCCACCAGCCCAGCTCAGGCCAGAAGAAGGAAAATACAAAAGCCAGGGGGATGGCTGGATAGATGATGATGTTCAACAGCAGCTTGTGTTCCAGGTCTATGAAGGCAAGTGCCAGAAAGATGCAGGTGTAGACAGTGGCTATCGCCAACTGTACACCTGCGCCGTAGTGCCACCAGAGGAAGGCGAACAGGAGTCCTGTGATTAGCTCAACCCAAAGGACTCGCTGGGGGATGCGTGCGCCACATGTGCGGCACTTGCCTCGGAGGAACGTGTAGCTGGCAAGAGGAATATTCTCCCACCAGGCCAGCGGCCTCTTGCAGCTATCGCAGCGCGACGAAGGGGACACCAAGCTCTCGCCCTTGGGAAGGCGGTCAACAACCACGTTCAGGAAGCTGCCAATTGCCAGCCCCACAAGAGCGTAGATAACTAACAACATGTACCCCTAGAACTCGATGATGCCTCTTCCATCGGCTCCTTTTTCCAGGTCGTCGTAGGCTTTATTGATCTGGTCTAGCTTGTAGCGCCTGACTATCAGGCCTTCTACATCCAGCTTGCCCTGAAGATACATCTCGACGAGCTTGGGCATGTCCTGCCTGGGCCTGACCGACCCGTAATAGCTGCCCAGAAGCGATTTCTCGTTGCGCACAAGAGCCACCGGGTCGATGGACGCTTTGTCCCACTTTGGCGCAAGGCCGACGACAACTATTGTGCCAGACTTACTTGTCATGTTGAAGGCGTTTTCAACCGTGTGTGCCGAGCCGTAAGCCTCTATGGCGTAGTCCACTCCCTTGCCGCCAGTCAACTCCTTGACCTTGGCGACGGCGTCTTCTTTGTCTGCGTTGACCACGTGGGTGGCGCCAAACCTGTAGGCAAACTCCAGCTTGTGGTCGTAGATGTCCACGGCAATTATCATGGAGGCGTTGGCCAGCCTGGCTCCTTGAACTGCGTTGAGACCCACTCCACCGCAGCCTACTACCGCTACTGTGCTGCCCGGTCTGACCTTGGCCCTGTTAATGACAGCACCAACGCCTGTGGGAACGCAGCACCCTATCAGAGCCGCCGCGGACAATGGGACGGTCTTGGGTATGGGTATGCATCCAGTCTCAGGCACAACTGCCTTCTCGGCGAAGCAGGCCACTTTGCCCATGTGAAGGATTGGCTTGCCGTCCATACTAAAGAGGCGCGTAGTGCCGTCGAACATGGTGCCAGGCGTAGAAGCGGCGGCATCGCAAAGCTGAGGATTGCCAGTTTCGCAGGGGGTGCAGTGGCCGCAGTTGGGCACAAATGAAAGTATCACATGGTCGCCGGGTTTGGTCATTGTGACGCCTTCGCCCACTGCCTCCACTACGCCGGAACCTTCGTGGCCCAGGACGGCAGGCACTGGGTGATTGCTCTCGTCCTTCAGGATGTGGTAGTCGCTTCGGCAGACGCCTGCGGCCGCTATGCGAACCAGCACTTCGTACCTTTTGGGAGGGTCGAGGCGGACGTCTTCTATCTTGAAAGGCTCGCCACGCTTGTAAAGAACGGCTGCTTTCATCGTCGCCTCCTCAATCAAGATTGGTGCGGTTCAGGCAACACCTCAGAGTCATTAGAGCCAGAGCCGTAACGATTGGAACTCTCGTTTGGGCGTTTTCTCAGAAAAGTACCACTAAACCTATGCAGTGTCAACGAAAATTAGTAGTACTCATTATGCAAACGACAGCATACACTATCGCTTCGGGACTTGAACAGAAGCCAACAAATATGCTCAGTAGAGCCGGAGTTGAGCGGTTATTACCACTCCGTCAGGGCTTTATTGTACTCCTCTATGAACAGTGCAGGTAGGCCACCAGTGTGGACAAAGACCACCGTGTCCTTTGACGTGAGTTTGCCATTGCGCACATCGTCTATGACAGCGGCAAAGGCCTTGCCGGTGTAAGTGGGATCCAAGAGGATACCCTCGGTCTGAGCGACAAGTTTTATGGCCTCCACGCCCTTCTTACTGGGCTTGGCATAGCCGGGGGCTGCGTAATTTAGATATAGCTGGTATTCGCTGGGACTCAGCGAAGCAGGCAAGTTCAGTGCTTTCTGTGCCTCGTTGGCATAGGTCTGGACGGCATTCTCAATGTCGGGCCTGTCCTCTGAATATACGCCTGTGACCTTCCAGGAGAATCCGAGGAGCTTGGAACCCAAAGCCAGGCCGGCCATAGAAGTGCCTGCCACCAGATAAATGTTCGCATCTTTCACATTTGCAGCCTTCAACTGGTCGGCCAGCTCCATCGTGCACTCCAGGTATCCGATGGTACCGGAGATGCGGGCGAAGACCTCCTCCGTGCTCAGGTAGGGCTTATGGCCTTCCTTCTCCAGCTTCTTGGCCAGATTGCGACAGTAGGCGTTTATCTCGTCCCGGTTGTCCGAATCGAGCATGTGGAGCTCGGAACCCAGCAGCTTGTCCAGGAGCAGGTTACCCTGGAACGGCTTGCCTTTGCCGTCCCTGACCACAAAGATATAGCGCATTCCCATTTTGGCGCAGGCGGCGGCACAGATACGGGCGTTGTTGGAGACCCAGACGTTGGAGTTGATGAAGACATCGCAGCCCAGGGACTTTGCGTGGGCCAGACGAAACTCCAGATGGCGAGCCTTATTGCCGCCGAAGGCGAGACCCGTGACGTCGTCCCGCTTGATGAGGATACGCGGCCCGCCCAAAGCAGCCGTAAGTCGCGGACATTCTTCCAGAGGCGTAGGTTTCACTGCTAGAGGAATCCTGGGAAGTTTTGACAACACCTGCTGCAAAGACTTCCTGCTCATTAACGCTTGTTGGATCATGGTTCACTCCTGACTGATTTCGTAACAATAAATAGAGCCTAGTATTAAGCCAGTAGGCCAAATTGTCAACAGCAAACTGGGCAATGCTGTTTAATAACCTTCTTCAGCCCCCTAAGTCCCCCAGGCTTGGGGGACTTTCTGAAGCTGGGGGCACCCCAGACCCCGCCAAAGGAGCTTCGCTCCTCTGGACTCCTCGATTATTAAACGGCCTCAACAAGGCGGTGCTCCTCAAATACTAATAACGTCCATGTATTTGAGGCCTGAGCCTGTGTTCATGAGGACAATTCTTTCATCTGGGGAAAGCGTACCATTGGCTATGAGCTTCTTGAGGCCTGCCAGGGTAGCCGCACCCTCCGGACAGGCTAAGATGCCCTCCAAAGTAGCTATTTCCCTGAGTGATTCCAAAATCTCAGCATCTGAGACAGTGACGGCCGTACCGCCGCCTTCTCGAAGGGCCTGGAGAATCAGATAGTCGCCAATTGCACCAGGCACACGTATGCCAGCGGCAATTGTCTTGGGGTTTTCCCATGGCCGCGCATGATTGGCCCCTTCCTGAAAGGCTCGCACAATGGGCGCGCAGCCCTCGGACTGGACGCACACCATCTTAGGGCGTCTGTTATCTATCCAGCCCATCTCCTCCATCTCGGCGAAAGCCTTCCACATGCCCACAATCCCGGTGCCGCCGCCGGTTGGGTACACGATGACATCGGGCAGCTTCCACTTGAACTGCTCCGCCAACTCGTAGCCCATTGTTTTCTTGCCCTCCGCCCGATACGGTTCCTGAAGAGTCGATACATCGAACAGCCCTTCTTTGGCCGCAGCCTCCCTCGAGAGCTTGCCCGCATCGCTGATGAAGCCGTCCACCAGCGTAACCTGAGCGCCAAAGAGAAGGCACTCCTGCTTGTTGGCCTCCGGAGCATCCTTTGGCATATAGACACGGGCCGACAGGCCGCCTTTTGCACAATAGGCCGCCATTGCACCCGCAGCGTTTCCCGCCGAGGGCATGGTGAGCTGGCACTTTCCCAACTCCTTGGCCTTGGATACTGCTGCCGAAAGGCCCCTCGCTTTGAATGAGCCAGTCGGATTGACTCCTTCGTCTTTTATGTAAAGTTTTCCACACCCGATCTTCTTGCCGAGACTCTTGGCCTGGAACAGGGGTGTGTAGCCCTCTCCGAGAGTGATGAGATTGGATTCGTCGAGAACGGGCATGACTTCGTAATAGCGCCACATGCTGTCGGTGCGGTTCTTGAGGGCTGTCTTTGTCATGTCCTTCGCCGCTCCAGCCAGATCGTACCTTGCGTAGAGGACTTTGCCGCAGCTTGGGCAGGTCCGATGAGGTTCCTGGGTAGAGAAGGTCTTGCCACATGCGGTGCATTCCAGATGGTCGAGATAGCTTTTCATGAACCCTCCGAAGTAGTCTTCAGCAGTAGTGTCGCCCAAAAATGGCATTTGGGATAGGGCACTTGCATTATAAACGCAAATGGCTAAAATAGCAGGCAGCAGTCGGCATCAGCCCTCCAAATTACGGGCCTCGCCGGACCCAATTCCAGTACGGGCAAAGAAAGGAGAACTCTGTGACTACCATAAAGGAAAGGTATATTAAGGAGCACGCCAAGTCGGCGCAACTTTACCAGAAATCGAAAACTCTCTTCCCGGACGGGGTAACCCACGACGCCAGGCGTATGGACCCATTCCCCATCTACATTACCCACGCTATGGGGCCGAGGAAATGGGACGTGGACGGCCACGAATACATTGACTACTTCGGCGGCCACGGATCTCTCATTTTGGGGCACTGCCACCCGGCCATCGTTAAGGCCGTTGACGAACAGATGGCCAAAGGCACTCAGTTCGCCTTCAATACCGAGCTTGAGATTGAGTGGGCCGAGTGGGTCAAAAAGCTGATGCCATCCATCGACAAAGTGCGGTTCCACAGCTCAGGAACCGAGGCCACAATGATGGCCATGAGGATGGCCAGGGCATACACCGGCAAGTCCAAAATAATTAAATTCGAAGAGCACTTCCACGGGTGGAACGATTACGCATCGGCGGGCGGACACAAAGGCATGGGAGGCATACCCAAGGAAACTCTCAGCACCATGATTGTGCTTCCAGCCAACGACATTGCTGCTGTAGAAAAGACCCTCAAGGAGAACAAGGACGTTGCGGGCGTGATTGTGGAGGCCACCGGCGCCCACATGGGCAATCTCCCCATCAAGCCCAGCTTCCTTCACGAGCTTAGAGACGTGACAAAGAAGTACAACGTAGTGTTCATAATGGATGAGGTTGTAACTGGCTTCCGAGTGTCCAAGGGCGGCGCCCAGGTTCGATTCGGCGTGAAGCCCGACCTGACCACGCTGGCCAAGATTCTCGGAGGTGGACTCCCCGGCGGCGCAGTCGCCGGCAAAGCCGATATTCTAAACATGATCGAGATGAAGAATGAGCCGGGGTGGGATGTCCGTCGCATAGCCCACGCAGGCACATTTAACGCTAACCCGCTGTGCGCCGCAGCAGGCGCCAAAGCACTGGAGTTGGTGGCGACTACAGATGTAAACGCCAAGGCCGACGCGGCGGCCAAGCGATTCAAGGACGGCATGAACAAGTTGCTTGCCAAGATGGAGATTCCCGGCTGCGCTACTGGACTGGCCTCCATGGTGCAGATCAGGCTGGGATGGCCTCACGAGTGCGACCATGAGGTGTGCTTGATTACCGAGGAAGAGCTGCAGACGGCTCAAAGCCCTAAGGTCGTAGCCGCATTACGCCTTGCGCTGCTTAACGAAGGTGTGCACACCAGTTCCCACACCAGCCTATTCTCTTCCTCGCACACGAACAAGGACATAGACGAGACCTTGACCGTTTACGAGAAAGCCCTTAGCGCAGTGCGCAAAGAGGGTTTGCTGTAAACCTGGTAGCTTTCCAGCAAAGGTAAAAAGCTCAATAGACGTAGCCAAGCCTGCTCACCCTTGAGTATACTCAAGGGTGAGCAGTTGTTTTAGGAGTCATCCTCTTGAAGTTCCTCGGAATTACGAAAGGTGCTGGAGACGGACATGAATGAGAAAACATACGATGTTGTTATAGTCGGCGGGGGTGTGGCCGGACTGACGGCTGGGCTTTTTGCGGCCAGGTACGGCCTGAAGACTGCGCTGCTGGAAAGGCTGATGGCTGGAGGCCTGATTTGCAACGCGGAGCTGATTGAGAACTTCCCGGGCTTCCCAAACGGCGTGCCCGGCGCAGAGCTTGGCCCACTGATCCAGGAACAGGCGATGAAGTTCGGAATGGCAATGGAGATGGCGGAGGTTTCTGCTATTAAGCCCAGAGAACATCACTGGGAAGTGGAAACATTTGAGGGCAGTTTCCTGGCCAAGGCGGTTATTATTGCCGGAGGCTCCAGGCTAAAAAGGCTTGGAGTGCCCGGAGAAGCGGAGTTCGACGGCCGAGGCGTGTCATATTGCGCCACCTGCGACGGTGCCTTCTTCGCCGACCAGGTTGTGGCTGTAGTAGGCGGAGGCGACTCGGCTCTGGACGAGGCGCTTACTCTGACGCACTTCGCCTCCAAGGTGCTTCTGCTGCATAAGGGCGATGCTATGAAGGGCCAACAAGTTCTACAGGACAGTGTATTATCAAACCCCAAAGTGGAAGTAATAAGCAACGTTGTTGTGGAGAAGATACTGGGCAAGGAGCAGGTCAATGCGGTGGCCGTCAAAAATTCCAAGGCTGGTAAAGCCTCTCAGTTAAGCGTGTCCGGCGTGTTCATATTCGTTGGGCTTGAGCCGAATACGGAGTATCTAAAAGGCCTACTGCCGCTGGACAACGGGGGCCACATTCCCACGAACATATGGATGGAAACGCCCGTCAAGGGGATTTTTGCCGCTGGAGACATAAGGCAAAATTCGGCTTCTCAGTTGGCCACATCGGCCGGGGACGGCGCCACGGCTGCCATTGCTGCATATCGATATATCCGCAGCAAACGTTGGGACTGACACTCGCCAGGTTCCAGGCGGGTCATACAATCGATTCTTCTGCCTGCTTGAGGTTGGCATTGGCCCGCTCTCCTTCGACAAGCTCTCCGACGAATCGGAGTCCGATACTTATTTCGGACAGGATGAACGGGCCAATGAACAGGTGCTTCACTCCCGCCAAGCAGCACCATACAGGCTACTATGCTCTATTGGTCGGTTTCTTCAACCATAGGTTGCAAGACGCTTATCATGGCGGCCAGGCGAGAAGCTACTTCGTCGGCCTTCGTCTCATCCATAGCCCCCAGAGGCAGACTCTGATGTATCCGTGTCCAGGAATCGGTCCATTGCTCAGGCTCGACGAGAGGCCCAAGCTGGGACTGGATTTCAGAGAAGCGCCGGCTTAAAGATTCCAGGTAGCGAGAGTTGGTCTGTGGGTCTGCCTCGAAATGCAGTCCAAGTTCAATTTTGTCCGTGCGCCGCTGGACCCACACCTCGTAGTGGACGGCACGATTGCCGTAATGGAGCTTTATCAGGCTGAACATGGGGCCGATAGCCTGGAATTTCTTGAGGCGTCCGGGCAGCCTATGCCTTACCATCTCAGGGAGAGTGCTCAAGAAGTCCTTTATACTTGGATTGCGCCCTCTTGCCTTCACTGCACTACCCCACTTCTTCTCAGGGCGGCAATTTCTTCCCCAGTCTTTCCCATCTCCGCCAAAATTTCGTCGGTGTGCTGGCCCAACGTAGGAGCCGGGCCGCGGACCTCGCCCGGGGTAAGCGACATCTTTATCGGGAGGCCAAGCTGTTTGATCTTTCCCAAGATAGGCGAAATCGCTTCTGTGCTGAGTCCGTTGAGCAAGGCCTGCGGTTCGTTGTGCATGTCCTGACTGAGAGTAACCGGAGCACATCTGACGCCGGCACTCCTGAGCAGAGCCAGCCAATGATCGGTTGGCATGGCCCTGAATAGATTTTCCAGGGTCAGACCGATGTCTTTGTCTTTGAGCTTTCGTTCATTAGCGGTCCGCAATGCGGCGATACTGTCTGGCACCTTCAGAGTCCGGCACAGCTTCGCCCACGATTCATCATCGTCACAGGACAGGAAGAGCCAGCCGTCGCTACTCTGGTAGATACGATAGGTAGAGCGAAAACCCAGGGAAGTGCTAACCTCTTCAGGCGGCTTCCCGGGGTAAAGGAAGAATTCCGCTGCCTGGAAGGCGATTACGGAGTTGATGAGCGACGTCTCCAGTCGCTGACCGCGCCCGGTCTTTAGCCGGTGGCGCAGGGCCATGGCGATGCCAGCGGCCGCCATAATGGCGGCGGCGTAGTCGGAGACGGGCACTCTGAGAAAGACGGGGTTGGGGCCCTTTCTACCCTGGGCATCCATGACGCCACCCTGGGCCTGCATCAGAGGATCGAAAGCCGGCTGGTCGCTGAATGGGCCGCTGCTGCCGTAGCCG
>ORJL011329113.1_pt1 | contig 15503 bp, 13 predicted proteins | sample 1779941 | NCBI WGS metagenome assembly ORJL01 (sample SAMEA104232317, study PRJEB22302) | groundwater metagenome | biome: forest; feature: aquifer; material: groundwater | place: USA | collected 2011-08-07 | depth 5.8 m | reverse complement strand
GGGACTAGTCCATGGATGGACTGATGCCGCTTTTGCCATGGACGGCTAAAAAGCGGCGCACATGCAGAAATACAAAGAGGTTTTGGCACATTAGTCTCCGGTGGAGACTAATGCCACGAGGCAAGCTGGAGATATTAACATACGCCGAGTGGATATTAGCCTTAGCGTCAAATGAGTAGCAAATGCAGTGCATGCGAACGTGCAATAGTGATTTACTCTACTCTAATTTAAACTTCTGAGCAATTAAGTCACATAATCCCTCTGCATCATCCAGATCGTAACAAGGTACGCCATTTTCGAAAATAACATCACTGGCTATCGCCAGGAGTTCACCTGGTTCACAAAGCAGTTCCTGATGCATTGCCGCCCGAAATACTTCGATTTTTGGTTTATTTCCTCGTTTGTATCCTTCTGTAAATATTAGATCCACTCCTCTAATTCTTGCAATGACAGCATCGAGCGGCTGATCATTTAGCACACTTTCTAAAATAGCTATTTTCTGGGGTGAAGAAATCACCACTATGTCTGCACCAGCCTGCGCATGTCGCCATGTGTCCTTACCTGGTTGATCCATCTCAAATCCATGTACATCATGTTTGATTGTTGCAGTGCGCCAACCTCGGCGTTTTGACTCGCGGAGAAGTTTCTCTAACAACGTTGTTTTTCCGGAATCGGATTTCCCAACAATTGAGACAACAGGTATCTCCAATTCGTCTTTATTCATGAAATTTCCTCCCTATTTCCTACCCAATTACGCCTAACGTGTAAAATGCTAAAATAAAAAACGGAAGCATCAAAGTGGATTGACCCTCAACTTTTCAATCTGTACAATCCCACGCTCACGGTAAATTACAAGTTGTTTGTAGGCTTCATCAATATTAATAATTTCCTTATCAACCCTTATCGTAACATTAGGGTGGCAATAAGTCACATTTAACTGCTTACTCCCCGATATTTGGACAAATGTAGTGCTAACACCTGACCCACCGAGTTCATTTATACTTACGTTCCCTCCAGCAATTATTTTTCCACCCCTACATACGCCTTCAATCTTCAGATCTCCGTCCGCACGAATTAAAGAATTATAAGCACTATTTTTGCATTCGAAAGCGCCTCCTGATTCAATAGTAGCGCCTTGTATGTAATTAACGATACAATTAAGTTTTTCTGGAATATCTAAGGCGATACTCACAGTAAACTGCTTAAGTACTTGATTAACCCGCATTAAAAAGGGATAGGCTTGTAAGTCCAAAGGCCCTAGTCCAACCAAAAAGTGCCGAGCGGTTCGAACTGAAATTATTAACTCCTGTTTAACTAAATCATCCTTATTAGCTAGAAGGTAACTTTCAGTACGTGTAGCTATTTTAGGAAGATCCGGAAAGTATCGTTCAATAACCAATTTTAAACCTTGTCCTGGTTTAAGTCTTACAGCCTCCGGTGCTTTCAAGAGCTCCGCCGTCTGTTTTAAACAATTCTCCAACTCTTCGCTGAGACTATTTAACAAGCGCAGTATTTCTGCACGAATAACATATTTATGTCCTACAATTAGTTTTCCACCAATAACATTTTGTTTAACATTAATACCCTTATCGGCCCTAATTTCAGCTCTTGATACAGCCCCCTTTATTTCAACCTTACCCCCTGCATAAATATGTAAGCTGTCTTGCACATTTCCGTTAACGTATACATCCCCAGGAAATTCTATACTACCGGTCTCTAAATCTACATCTCGATTTAAAACAAATACACTCTCTATCATATAGGTTGTTTCATCTATTCGTATAGGTTGACCATCACAAGTGGCCAATACTTCTAAGCCATCATCAGAAAGTCGAACATTTTTTTTTACCCTAAATTGGAACTCCCTGACCGTTGCAGTTGGAAGCTCCCTTCCAAAAACATCCTTACCCGGCACCCCTGGAATAGAAGGGATTTTACGGGCTAAAACTGCACCTTCTTTGACTAATACTATCTTCGATGCAAAAAAGTCTATCCGTTGTTCCTCTGAATCATCTAAGGGTCGAGGCACACCGACAAAATCCTCCAATTTTGCCGCCTGAGGAGCAATGGGCAAAGTCGCTTCTGCGATGACCACTTCTCCCCTGCCTGCTACGTTTAGAATATTTAACCATGCTTGAGGTTGTCTCCCATGAACGATGCGCAACTGTTCTAAGTCCTTCTCTAAATGAGCTTCGTCCCAAAAATCCCCTTCTGATGGCAAATCATGCCACTCGATATACTTAGCCAAATCTAAAGAAGCCATAGCATCAAATTTTTCTGGCAACACATACGTTCCTGGCTCAGAATGGATAACTTTAGCAATTACAGAGAGTCCTTCAAAGTAAACATCCAATACCCAATTTAACTTTCCAGGTTCAAGGAATGGGCGGAATTCAATAATATCCCCCTTTACATAGAAAAAAGGCTTCTCCTGAATAACCCCATTACATAAAACTTCACCACTCTGACATGGAATTATCTTTGTTAACCCATCACCTGGTTTTATAATATATCTATTATCTTCCCAACTTGCCGTTGATGAAGTCTCAACTTGCTTTAAGTCTAAATCTTCGCTTGGTATTTCTGGAACTGTTTCCTGTATGTTATCTCCAACCCTTAAAAGGGGCAAGTCCCGATTCACAAGGGTATGCTCTTTAGGATCATTAGAAAGACTCACTTGTACTTTCCATTGACGTGAGAAAAAAGTGGGTTTCTCAAGGACCTCAATCTTGAGCTCTTCGGGATGACAGCTCCATTCCTGTGCACATTCTAAACGAATCTTTTCTAAAGATTGTCCACGAACTACCTTCTCAGGCATGTTACTCACCCCTTTATATAATACTCCCATAATATTATTCTAACAGAAGGTTTTGCCACTATAAATAGGCCGTTAGACCTAAGCAGTTTCAATATTTTAATAACTTTTAATTTTTATATAGATTCTCGTCCATTAAGATTAATAAAACTAGCTACACTAAACCCAATTAATGATTGATTTTCTGATTTAGAAGTTATAAAAGTATTAATTGCTCTTGGAAATCTAAATTTAAAGGAAGTTCGGATATTTTCTCCACAAACTGTGGACCAAACCTAATCACAAAATTTAAAGGATTAAGTAGACGCTCTTGTTTGTATCCTTTGGGTGCCAAACCATTTTCAAGGAGTTGAAAGCGTCTTAACGAACCTTCATTGCGCTTTTTTTGAGCCTGCCATATTTTGGCTTCTAAATAGTCTATCTGCCCATTTACTTTATCCTGGTTTTGGTGTAATAACTCAGGAATATTGGCGTGAATCTTTTCCAGCTGGCTAAGCTTAGTATAGATTTCCTTAATCTCTTGTCGCGCACGTTTAAAAGACCCTTCAATATCGAAGTCATCTAACTCCCTTACGCTACGTTCCCTTGCATCTGACAACCCCCGATAAACTTGTTCGACACTAAGGTGCTCAGTCTCCAAAGCTTTATGCCAGGAGGGTGTTAGAACGACGGCAGATAATCGGGGAAATAAAACTGGCATATCTAACCCTAGAACTTGAAAAACTCCACCTAACTGGGCCCAATAATTAAGTTCTCCTGGTCCAGGTATATACGCTAAGGTCGGGAGTAAATAGTCTTGGACAATCGGACGAGTAACAACATTCGGAGAAAATCGTTCTGGTTCATTATTTATCATAGAACACAATTGATCTAAATTTAAACTCTCCTTTTTACCCCTTAAATAAAAACTGTCTTCTTTCCAAAGTAGTGCTCGACGTTGTGGTTCTTCCATAAAAAGGTTTACTTCTTCACCTTTGTGATTTATTTGTGGTTCTTGACCCATGTTTCGCCATTCAGTTGTTCGTCTTTCAAAAGCCTCCCTAACCTGAATATGCGACCTAAGTATCTTTTCATAGATTGGTGCCGCTAAACGTTTTAATTCTGGTAATAAAGGATCAAAGAAAATTAAGCCTCGATCGTTTATTAACCATTGTAAAATCAAAGCGAACCATTCTCCAAGGTTACTAGCCACATCAGTAAAATATTGAAGCTTTTCAAAAACTTCCACACGAAATTCACTTTCTGGGAAAGCACTATCCAGTTGAGGAAAAATCTCGTCCCACAAAGGTACACTAAGCCGACCAATCGAACGTCCCCCACCATCACCAGGTATCCGGCAAACCAAGGGCTTTCCCTCACGATCTAGGACTACTGTTTGTTGGATTTCTGCCCAATCGTGATCTTCGCTGGCTATCCAAAAGATAGGGACTACTGCACAATCCAATTCTCTACTCTGAATTTCCGCTAGTTGAATCGTAGTCAAAGCTTTGTAAATTGTATAAAGCGGTCCAGTTAAAAACCCTGCTTGCTGACCAGTTACGATAGCCATTGAATCCTCACGTTTAAGCAAAGTAAGATTGTCAAAGGTTTTAGCACCCGCCCCTAGGCGTTTATGATAATCCTCTAAAACCTTTACCAATATTTCCCTATTATAGCTTTGTTCTCTAAGCCGCTTAACCCGCTGCAAAAAGCTTGCTTGCTCCTTTGGATCGCCCCCACTAAAAAAGAAAGCCACCTGTTCAAAACAAGTCGCCATAGCATTCTTTAATTCCATCATGCTATCCCCCTATTCGATGTTCGATGTTCGATGTTCGAATTTTGTTATGATTTACAATATGAATCATAACTTCATAACTTCATCGTGATAATTATTATTATACTAATATCTGTTCGCTTTCTCAACTTCCAACCGATACTCCTAAAGTTGACTACGTCGCAAGGATTTATTCTGATATTTCATTTGGCCAGTTTGTTAGACGTTCCACAATTTCAAGCCCATCGTTTTCTAATAAAGTGCGAACGTCTAATAACACCCAATCCTTATGTATCCTTGCCAATATTGGAAAAGAACCACGCCTTAAGAATCGTTCCAAATCAGCAACTGACCCCTTCTTAGGGCGAATTGCGCAAACCCAAGTTGGCAACTCCACTGTCGGCCAAGCTCCTCCCCCGACACGGGAAAAATCTTTTTGAAGTTCTACTATTAAATTAGAATTTTCAAGCAGAGAGCTCGCTAATAATTTAGCTCTATTTTCCAACTCTTCTAATGAAAGACTTAGCATCCGCCAAACAGGAATTTCTTCAACTTTACCTTGTTTATAAATTTGCAGGGTACCCTCCAATGCTGCCAACGATAATTTATCGATTCTTAAAGCTCTTGTTAATTGGTTACGCCGCAAGCATTCGATAAGCTCACTTTTCCCAATAACAATACCAGCCTGAGGTCCGCCTAATAACTTATCCCCGCTGAAGGTAACTAAAGAAAATCCCACTTTAATACTTGCTGCAATAGTAGGTTCAGCAGGTAATCCTAAAGTCACACCGTCATAAAAAGTTCCACTCCCTAAGTCTTCAACAACAGGGATCCTCCATTTTTGTCCAAGCTCTATTAATTCTCTTTCTGGAACTACATGCGTAAAACCTTCAATTTTATAGTTGCTTGTATGTACTTTTAATAACATCGCTGAATCTGAGCCGATGGCCGATTCGTAGTCTTTGAGCCAGGTCTTATTAGTAGTTCCGACTTCAACTAATCTAGCTCCACCAGCTTTGAGTATTTCCGGAATACGGAAAGATCCACCCACTTCGACAAGTTCTCCCCGGGAAACAATGACCTCTTTATTGGCTGCAAAAGTATTCATAATAAGTAAAACTGCTGCAGCGTTATTATTTACAACAATTGCCGCTTCTGCCCCTGTAAGATCGCAGAGTAGTTTTTCAACATGATCATAACGCGAACCACGTTCACCCGTCTCCACGTCTAATTCTAAATTCGAGTAATGGCAAGCCTGTTCCCGAACAAATTCGGCCACACTTGGTGAGAGCAAAGCCCGACCGCAGTTGGTATGCAAAATAACTCCGGTGGCGTTAATTACCGGGCGCAAACTAGTAACTGGTTTCTTCAGATTATTTACTACTTCATTTTCAATCCATGTCCACAAGCCAAGAGTAAACTCTTCTAAAGGTAAAATCCAAGGTTTTGAACATTGTTCTTCAGAAATAGTTTGCCTAGCTTTTTGCAACACTTGTCGAATAACATTTGTTAATCGTTGAATTCCCTTATTTTTTGATAATAAAACCTTTATCTCATTATTACTTTCTAATCCTAAAATCACTTCATGTACAGCTGGAAGCTCCCTTAAGCGTTGGTATTTCTCATCCGCCAAAATGCGACACTCCTTATAATCCATTCCTTTACTCGACCAATTATTACTCTTCTTACCCGCACCCTTTTTAGGATTTCGACATCACATTTAACATAAGATAGTTTTACACAAACGTAATACATAGGAGGTAACTGCTTTAATGATTTTCTCAATTATCGATTTAGAACAAATCTCAAGACACCCATCTCCAAGTAACACTGTGATCCTTCCCTTTAACCAATCTATACGCCAAAGAAAAGTTCACGGTAAACCCTGCATTTTCTGTGGTCTAAAGCTAAAAACACGAAATTTTAAAGGAAAAGCGGTATGCTTAACGTGTCTGAAAACAATTCCCTTTATTTTTAATTGTAGTTAAATCCTGCCTTATTTTCGCTAATGCTGACCAAGTATGTACTTTCTGGTTGTGAGAAAAAAGGGAAGCATAAGCTCCCCCTTTTTTCTCTAATAAAAATTCGTTTAAGCCTTAACTGGAGCCAGTAACTGTTTGTTAAAAGAAGAATTTAGCGTTTGAACTGCCTTTTCGATAATTATTACTTTACCATGTTCAACTAGGAAAGCTCTTGTAGTATTAATGATCTCACCGTATTCATCTAGGACGGCTTCAGCCAGTTGCCTCTTTTTACCTGACCCCAATTTCATCAGGGTTAGATAATACTCACCCTCAAATTCGAAAAGGCTAGAACAAAGTTGCGTAAAACTTGGTAAACCTTTAACGCCAGCTAACACATCTTCAAAATCCTTGAAAACATATACCCATTCCCGTAGACGACTTCTCGGAGTTCTCTTTTTAACCTTTTCCTTGCCAGGTATTGGAAGATCTCCGATATCCTCTTGTTTCATCACAGTTATTACAAATTCGTCGTTGGATGCCACAGTTGCCTGAATCCAAAAAGGTTGGTCTAAATTAAACTCAACCTCTTCACGGGCTTGGGCAATTAACTCCCAGAAAAGTTGTTCTGTTTTGGATGAACGTTGGAATAAATCAGCCATGGAAATATCTCTGTCCGCCAATTCTGTGAAGGAGATGAAGATGCGGATCGTATAATCATTAACTTTCTGGACACGCATAACCCCCACCTCTCCTTTCCCCATTATGATCTCATTGTATCTTATTCTTATTATAGCATAATACGCTACCAAATTCCGAAAAATAAAAAAAACCATAAAATAATGCATAATTCATAATTCATATTCATAATTCATAATTGAGCATTGTGCATTGTGCATTGTGCATTGTGCATTAAGACTTAGTCTACTTGGATAAGCTGATAGGTTCTACTCCCTAAGCCAATTTTTTCTCCATAAGCTAATTGAACACTCCAGTCGATATGGGGGAAAAGCACACGAAACTTATCAAACTCTAAATGACGAGATCCTAATTCGGAAAGTGGATTTCCACTGGCTTGATTAACTAAATCAACGGCCGCTTGGTCAATAGCAATAGGATCTCTGGAAGCCAATATACCGATATCCCCGACAATAGGCACGTCATTCCAACCACAACAATCGCAAAGTGGAGAAACACTAGTCACAAAGGTAATAAAGCCAACCTTTTCATCCTTGCCTTTAAGCGCCCCCGCTGTATACTCCACAATTTTTTCCTGAAAAACATCTTGTTCAGTCTTCCAATTAATAGCGATTGCTTTTTGTGGGCAAGTAACAGTACATTCACCACAACCTATACAAATCGTTGCTTGAATTGTGGCTTTATTGTCAATACTAATAGCTTCTGATGGACACCATTTAGCGCATTTACCACAACCTATACATTGCTCTAAGTTAACTATCGGTAAAAGATCAGAATGCTGTTGTTGTTTGCCTGAACGACTTCCTAAGCCCATTCCTAAGTTCTTTACGGTGCCACCGAAACCTGTTGTCTCATGCCCTTTAAAATGGGTTATTGCCAGTAACACATCAGCCTGAACAGCAGCACTACCAATCTTAACTTCCTTAAAATGTTTTAAGTTAACCGGGACTGATACATAGTCTTTCCCATTTAACCCATCGGCAATCACCAGAGGGGCTCCCACTACAGAATAGTCAAAGCCATTTTCAATGGCAGTCTCTAAATGATCCACTGCATTAGAACGGGAACCGGCATAGAGGGTATTTGCATCAGTAAGAAATGGGCGTCCACCTTTCTTTTTAACCTGTTCAACGACTTGCCTTACATATTGCGGACGAACATAGGCTAAGTTTCCACGCTCTCCGAAATGTAATTTAATTGCAACAAGCTCTTTGGGCTTTACGCAGTTTAATAACCCGGCTCGCGCGATGAGTAGTTCAAGTTTAGTCATAAGACTTTGACCATGTTTAGCTCTAAGATTCATAAAGAATACTTCGGCACTCACTATTATTACCGCTCCTCACAAGATCTATATCGTTTACCTATATCGCTCAATTTTATATGTTAACTCTTTTCACGGAAAAAAGAAAGTCCATTAAAACTAAAAGCTAATTAACAAAGAATACACCCAGTTTAGCCGAGTGCATTTTTAAATCAGTCAAGATTATCAATCTTGAAATGTCTTCTTGTTTATTTATCGTAAATATATCTAAAATTCCTTAGGGAAAAACCAAATTAGTTAATCAAATAATTACAAAGGAGAACATTGCAGCAATGTTCTCCTTTATTTTCTCACTCATTCAGCTTTTACTATTTGATCTTTTGCAGAGCCGCAATTTGGACAAGATTTGGGGCGACAGCGTCCTTCAGAGGTTGAACCACACTGAGTACATCTCCATGTAGACATTAATAATCTCTCCTTTAGCAAACTATTAAACCTTTAAGCTTTGATTGGAAACTCCAACGTATTCTATTAATATAAAAAGGTTAACTAGGCTTTATGATCGATTCCGTTTAAACTTGATATTATCTTCTTCACATAAGCTTGAGTTTCAGCATATGGGGGTATTCCGTCATATTTCTCAACAGCCCCAGGGCCAGCATTATAAGCAGCTAAAGCTAAAGGAATATCTCCCTGGTAACGATTTAGTAAATCCTTCAGAAAGTGAGTTCCACCATCCAGGTTCTGAACACTGTCAAAAGGATCTTTCACCCCATAAGATGAGGCAGTGCCAGGCATTAATTGCATAAGACCCTTCGCCCCAACAGAAGATACCGCTTGGGAATCAAACCCAGACTCTGCATTAACTACTTCCTTGATTAGATTAGGATCTACTCCATATTTTTGACCCATTGCCCCTATTATTCCATCAAGAGTGTTCTCTCCAGATTTAGGAAAGTTGGCCTTAATATTAGCAGCTTTGTCTTGACTTCTATCTGAGGAACTAATCTGTTTCAGATTAACGGAATCATTCATTTGAAGGGCACTTTGTAACAGGCTAGTGAATGAAAGTAAATTTGAAGAGTCATTTCCTTCCTCTCCGTCAACATTTCCAACCCGCCAAGCCGAGCTGGCTTGTTGAAGTTGAATTAACAGCATTATCTGAGAAATATTCACGAATGCCAACTCCTTGATAAAATCATTGGTAATAGAATATCAATTACCGTCCTTCATAAGAACTTCTATACGCTAAATTTCAATGAATCGTATAATTTCTATAATCAAGTAAATTTCCGCTATTATTATAAACCTGAACAGTGATACCATTTCCAGGAATTAAATTAGTAAGTTCTAGGCTAAAAACATTATTTCCCTTGTACGACATTAGTTTGCCGTTGACTTTCGCGTAACGCACTTGCGAATTTGTCACTATTGTTACACTAGTATACAAAGAAAACTGTAAGTTATCAATGAAATTAATTGGCTTATTATCATCAATAACAACAAAAGGAACAGCAAACTCCGGACTTAACCTAATGCCGTTAAGATTAGCCAATGATCTCGTAAGTGTTGTTAACAAAGGCCATATGCTAAACCCCTGAGTATCATATCCTGCTGAAATAACATTAGATGAATTTACAACAAATTATTCAATCCACGCAGTTCATCATTTTCCAAAATTCGTTCAGGCACAAGCAACATAATGATTCTATCCGGCAAATTAACAAGTCCCCCAATAAAAGTAGCTGTTACTAAAGGCGGTGGTGGAACTACGTTATCCAAGATCCGCACTTCTCGAACTTGATCTACCGCAAATCCAATTAATTTATCCTGTACTTCAGTGATAAGAGCAAAGGTATTTCCCTCATTTATCCCCTCTTCAGTATCCGAACAATTCTCATTAGAAATACCAAAACGAACATGTAAATCAATTAAGGGAATTGCTTGGCCCCGTAGATTTATCAAACCTTGTACATATGGCGGCGCTTGAGGAATAGAGCGCACCTCTCCAAGGCGAGTGATTTCCCGTACGACTTCTATCGGCATTCCGTATTCTTCTTGCCCCAAGGTAAAGATAACTACCTGTCCGACCACGCCATTCACTTCCTCTTCTACTCGCAACTAAATCTTACCCACTTCATTGACTGCTTTTTCCATCATTGAATCTTGAGTCTGAATTACCTTTTGATTGGCCTCGTAAGCATTCATAACCGTAATCATCTGAACCATTTGCTCAGTCGGATCAACATTTGATACTTCAAAAGATCCTTGAATAACCTGAACATTTGAGGCAACTTGCGGAGTTTGGGTAGCCGAATACAAAGACTGTCCTTGTCGTTCCAAAGCTACGTCTTGGATCTCTACGATACGCAAATGATCAATAACCTGTCCGCCATCGACAACCGTACCGTCACTAGTTACCGTAAATTGTTGACTGAGGGGATTGGGAACCCCAATAGGACCATTCTCACCTAAGACGGCATTTCCATTGGCTGTCTGTAATCCTCCTGCAGTATTTAATTGAAATTGGCCGTTACGAGTGTAACGCTCACCCTCCGGTGCCTGCACCACAAAAAAGCCCGTTGAGTTTAAAGCTAAATCTGTAGCTTTGTCTGTAGTTTGCAAAGCACCTTGAATGTTACTTCTTGCGGCTCGATCTACCATTACACCCGACCCAGCTGTACCAATTATGGTAGCTTCAGCAATTCCGTCTCCTGAAGTGCCCAACCGTTGAAGAAGTTGCATTGGAAAGGCCAGTGTACTCGCTTGTTCTGCCTTGTAACCAGGAGTTTTTAGATTAGAAATATTATCACTAATAATATCACTTTGAGCTTGTGCTGCGAGCATTCCTGAAGCTGCAGTATATAATCCCCTGATCAACGATTGACCCCTCCTCATAATGGTTTAGGATTTTACGGTTTTTCTTGAATAACCATCCGTAAAAATCCTAATTGCGAAGAAATCATCCTGGTCATAGCATTGTAGTAAAGACCGTTTTCCGCAACGCTGGCCATCTCATGGTCAATGTCAACGTTGTTCTGATCGTTACGTACAGTTGTCATGTTATCAATAATAACAGTCTTTCCTTCTCCATTATCGACACCGGGTAAATGGTTTGTTGAAGTAAGTTTAAGTGGTAAAGTTCCTACCTTCTCAGTTAAAGCGGAACTCAAAACCGTTTGGAAATCAACATCCGAACGTTTAAATCCTGGTGTATCGATATTTGCAATATTGTTGGCCAATACTTTCTGCTTAAGACTTGAAGCATCAAGCCCTTTTTCCAAAACAGATAAAACCGGGCCCTCCAACCATCCGGACATTGCCTTACCTCCTCATGGAATTAGCGAGTTCCCACATTTTATCTCCATCTTTAATCATACGGGAGTTCATCTGATACGCCCGTTGAACCTGAATTAAGTCAGTCATGGACGTTGCCAAGTCAACGTTGGATTGTTCAAGAGTATTCGAACTAACTTTGCCTACTTTACCCAGATTTTGACCTGGTATGCTAACCTCTAAGTTTCCCGAATTGGCTGAAGCTTTAAAAAGGTTGTCACCCGCTTTATTTAAGCCCTCTTGATTGCTGAATCCCGCTAGAGTAAGTTGGCCGAAGACCTGAGATTTTCCCTGCACGAGACCTTTTATCTCGCCATCCGTACTTATCGAAACCTCAGTTGCATCTCGGGGAACTAAGATTATAGTAGAAGGAAGATATCCGTTTCCATCTACTAGTTGACCGGAATTATCAACATTGAATGGCCCCAACGGTTTATACGGTGCCTGCCCATTTTGACTGGTCTGTCCGATATTACCAAATACCATCAATTTACCTAAAAGTGTACCCGTTATTTCCCCATTCGGACTCACGGTAATATTCGTGGTTTGTTGTGGAATTCTTACCGCCAAAAAGTTCCCTGCATCGTCAACCAATTGGCCCTGGGCATCGGGCTTGAAGGACCCTGCTCTTGTATAGGCTGTCTCGCCATCGGGTGTCGTCACGTGAAAGAACCCGTCCCCTTGAATACTCAAATCCCAAACATTATCCGTTTGACTCACCGAACCCTGGCTAAAGTCCGTTCCCACTCCATTTAAATAAGCCCCTGCTCCGATATTGAGTGCTTCCGTAACCGACGTACCGATAGACAAATTTCCCGGGCTTGTTAAAGTAGCCAAAGTCGCGGCAAAATTCGCCCGATTGGCTTTAAAACCTATGGTATTAACATTTGCCAAATTATTAGCAACTATATCCAACGCTTGCTGCTGTGCGCGAATACCTGAAGCACCTGTTCCTATTAACCGCATTCTAAATCCTCCGAAATAGTCGTTTTAAACCAAAGCGCACTAGTTAGGATGTCAATCTACCCGAAAATCAAGAACCTAAATCAATTATTATCTCTTCAGATCAATGACCTCTTGAAGGAATGTGTCTGATGTAGTAATAACTTTGGAATTAGCCTGAAAACCCCTTTGAGTAATGATCATATCTGTGAATTCTTGAGCAAGATCTACGTTCGAACCTTCTAATGTACCGCTTGATATTACTCCCCTATCATCGTCTCCCGCCGCCTTAATTAGAGGTAGTCCGGAATTACTAGTAGGACTATAGAAATTCCCCCCGATATTCTTTAAGCCGGGATAATTATCAAATTTGGTTATAGCCAGTTGAGCTATCTTATGGCTTTCTGATACAGATCCTCCATCACTGTATACTCCAGTAATTAGACCATCTTTGTCAATATTATAACTGATCAAACCTAGATTGGCCGGTGGAGCGGCCGTTGGATCTGCCGGATCTGTAAGATATGGCTGAGACCCCAACTTTAAGGATATAGATCCAAATTCAGGAACTTCTATGTTGAAACCCGTGACAGGATCTGTGGCCAAGTCTGTTGGCCAAGAAGCGTCTGTAAGATCATCTGCGAAGTTATACCCCTGAACCAAGGCCCCTGAAGAAGGATCTTCTAATCTTCCTGAGCTATCGAAGCCAAAACTCGCGGCCCGAGTATATATTTTTTGACCATCCATATCCAAAACAAACATACCGTTACCTTGAATCATGAAATCGGAATCGATACCTGTACTCTGAGCCATCCCCTGTGTCATGACTTGGTCAATCGAACCAATTTTAACCCCTAGCCCGAGCTGAATAGCGTTAGTGCCACCTCTAATTTGATTCCCCATTGGATCGAGCGCATCTTTGATTGTTTGGCTAAACATAGTCGAAAAATTAACTTTACTACGTTTGAATCCTAAGGTATTAACATTAGCAATGTTGTTGCCAATAACATCCATTTTCGTTTGGTGGTTTTTTAAGCCTGTAATAGCAGAATTTAGTGAACGTATCATCTTTTTTCCCCTTTTAATTTATTTTAAGGTTGTTTTATTTATATATTTTTAAACGAAGTCACTTGGTCTAAATATAGAGTTGAATTGCCAATTTGTAACTGCAAGACACCATCAACTATCTTTACACTATCTACAATTCCCGTAAGGGTGCTTCCATCCGAAGCTGTCCCGGCTACTTGTTTCCCAATTAAAGCAGCCCCCTGCGAGATTTGGGATTGCTGAGTTAATAGCCAAAAGCTATTATTCAATTCATCGATTGATTTAGTCATATTGGTCATTTGTTCCAAGGAACTAAATTGAGCCATCTGGGCAATAAAATCCTTGTTATCCAGCGGTTGCGTTGGATCTTGATTTCTAAGTTCCGTTGTAAGTAATTTAAGGAAATCGTCCTTACCTAGATTTTGATTCACTGCCTTCGATATCGCCTGTGAATCCTTTGAGGTTGCTGTTGAAGTCGCAGAAGTTGTTCCGGTAATATTAGTAACTATGTTATCCACAAACTCCCTTCTACACTTTTATATTAATATGATGATCATTTATTGGTTCATTTGCTAAATAAGATATTCGACGCACCTGCCTCTCTTCCTCCTCCGTATCCTGTCCTCCTCGTAGAATATCGGAATTTAACTCATTTTTTTGTTGTTGATGATGTTGTTGTTGACCACCTAACCCCATTTGTAACGTTCCGCAGGAAATACCTATATTTTCTAAAGACTCCCGCAGTTCTGCAAAATTCTGTTGCAGGATACCTGCTGTTGCGTTTTCCGAAGCCTGGCATTGTAGATGAACTTGACCATTCTCCCAACGTAAAGCTATTTGAATTTTTCCTAAATCTGCAGGATGGAGGGAGATTTCTAATTCTTTGACTTCCTGGTGTTGTACCACAAACCGTCGTTGCATTTCATTGGTAATTTGTTCCCACACGGGAGGCGCAGCAACGGTTTTGCCTTCTGTCATGACTCCTGATTGGGCCTTTTCCTTTGCCATTATCGCGGCAAAATCTGATACGTTAACCTTGGATTCTGTCAGTAAATCGTCGTCTTTAAGCGCCTCCTCGTTAGAATGACGAACAAGCAAATGTCCTTTTTCTTTATTGTTACCTGCGAATTCTCCCTCAGTGAAATTATTCTCAGCAGGTGAACCTTGTTGCTTGGATATTATGAAATTTTTAGATATGTCTGACTCATTGCGGTTAGTAGATAATGCCTCATTTTTAACCACTTTGGTTACTTCAGAATCTACCCAAGTTTGGGCCTGCCATAAGTTATCCGTTCTCCGGGTTATTGTATTCAGTGGTTCGAGCCCTTTCCCAGCTGATCCTGCAACATTTTCAGGTAATGAAAAGATCTGTTTTACGGAATCTACAGCTGCCCCTGGAATTTGCTCTCCTAATTTAGTTTCTACAACGGTTGAGCTTTGCTTTGTGAGGATCGGCTGCTCAGAATTCACTCTCGTTGCTGTTAATTCTGCGACCTTTGACTCTACTACGATTGGGGTCTGCTTTGCAAGGATCGGTTGTTCAGTATTCACTCCCGCTGTCGCTAATTCCTCGACCTGCGTCTTTACGATTGGACTTTGCTTTGCGACGATCGGTTGCTCCGATAAGATCTCAACTGTAGGCGAAGTTTCTTTAGGTCCGATTGAGATTGAACTTCTGCCTATTTCGAT
>ORJL011048120.1_pt1 | contig 15503 bp, 18 predicted proteins | sample 1779941 | NCBI WGS metagenome assembly ORJL01 (sample SAMEA104232317, study PRJEB22302) | groundwater metagenome | biome: forest; feature: aquifer; material: groundwater | place: USA | collected 2011-08-07 | depth 5.8 m | reverse complement strand
GTCATCGCTAAAAACCAATCTTCTATGCTCAGCTTCATTGGCTTCATAAATCGCAACTTTTCCCTTTAAAGGTCTTGATTGTTCCGGAGAAGCTAATATTTCTCCCTCAGGTCCTGGAATTCCCATGACAAAATAATACTCTCTAAGGACAAAAATGTCTAGTAATCTTTTAACTTATTTCCTATTTGAAAAAAACCGTATTGCAACGGTCTGAGGTGATAAGGTTGGAGTAGTAGCGCCTAAGACTTCTGTTCTAAATTTTCCATACGTATTTCCACCCTCCATATAAATAGAGTCCAAATGTCTGGCATGTGGATCAACAATTCCAATTCTGTTGCCTCCATAAACAACACCGGTTTCTACTAATCCATTAACGTCTTCTGACAATTCTAGCGAGGATTTTGATTCTGCTATTGTTAAAATTGGATCTTTTACTACGGGAACAGGGCTCTCCAGGTAGGCATCTACTCCGGCCCTATTGTGATTACTAGCAGAACCACTGCCTATGGTAATTTCAGTATTGTCTGGCGCTATCCATGCTTTTGATTCAGGGTCTATGAAAAACTCAATTCCTTCTATTTTATCCACGTCTCTTGTTTTGGGACACCACCATCGCCAATCAACTCCTTCCTCTCCTCCGATTTTTATATCATTACCAACCATTTTCATTAAATTTTTACCTCTTAATGGTGGACTATTAAAATAATAAAGATAAAAAAATCCCGTATCTTCCGGAAGTCTTATGGCTCTTTGGGAAAAATTTTTAACATAAACATCTGCGATTCTTATTCCTTCATAGTCAGGCTCGCTTGGATAACAGGAGTGAGACATGGATAAATCTGTATGTGGACAAATCTCAAGCCCTAATTGAGCATATCTGCTTCTGGTTGTTGCGTAAGGCAAAGATAATCCCCACGGAACATATTTAGCAAAAGGCCCAAGATCTTCCGGAATAACAACGGAAACTCTTGTTCTTTCTCCTCCCGGCTGTACAACAAAATCGTTTGCTGTTTTTACGTCAGCACTTTTCCAAAAAGAACCACCAACTTCTTCTTTTACCTCTTCTACAACCAGACGCCTTGCATCTCTAATAAATGCGCCCCTATCGATCATTGGTACTGTGGCTTCCGGATTGCTCATTAACTTTGGATTATATCAAAAAAAAATACACATGCAATATTATAGGATAGCTTTAAGCAATTTACTACTATTCTATTTGGGGAATTTTCTATCTTATTTTTTTATTTGCTGTAAAATCCAGGGCGAGAGAATTGATGCAAAATCTTTTACCTGTTGTTTGCGTTGGCCCATCGTTAAACACATGGCCTAAATGCGCTCCACAAGTTTTACACAATACTTCAATCCTTTGCATTCCTAAGAAATAATCATCCACCGTCTTTATATTTTTGTTTACAACCGGTTTGTCAAATGATGGCCACCCTGTTTTGGAATCAAATTTGGAGTCAGACGAAAATAGGGGAGTGCCGCAAACAACACAGCTATACATACCTGGCTCCTTATTGTTGGTATATTTTCCGGAAAAAGGAGGCTCTGTTCCTTTTAAAAAACAGATGTTGTACTGCTCCTTGGATAATTTTTTCTTTTTTTCTTCAATTTGCATTTTATCCATACGTAAAACCCCAAATCCTAAATCCTAAGTACTAGATTCTAAATTCCAGATTCTAGCTTCTAAATTCTACAAGGTATTCCTCTTTTACCTCCGCATTAAATTCTTTAACAAGTTTTTCAATCTTTGGATTAATTACCAAGCTGCAATATGGATTGGTGAATTTGTTATTTTCGTAATAATTTTGGTGGTACTGCTCGGCAGTATAAAATTTATCAAGAGGTAAGATTTCAGTTACAGGTTGGTTGCTGTATTTCCCGGATTTAGCCATTTCGGCTTTTGATTTTTCTGCTTTTTGCTTTTGGTCCTCATCAACGTAAAATATTGCAGACCTGTATTGAGCCCCAACATCAGATCCCTGCTTGTTTTTAGTGGTCGGATCATGAGTTGCCCAAAAAATTTTAAGGAGTTTTTCAAAAGATACAATATTAGGGTCAAACTTTATTTCTACAGCTTCCGCATATCCTGTTTCTCCTGTGGAAACATCTTCGTAGGTAGGATTTTTTGTTTTCCCACCTGCATAACCGGAGGCAACAGAAGTAACCCCTTTTATTCTTTTAAAAACGGCCTCGGTGCACCAGAAACACCCTCCTGCAAGCACAACTGTTTTAATATTTCCCATACCTTAATTATACCCTTCCTAAGCAAACTAAATCCTTATTAAGTCTTTTGCTATAATGGTTTAGCATTCTTATGAAACTAATCGATAGTACTATTTCCAAAGATGAACTTAAAAAAATGTCCGAACGTTTTTCAGGAGGATTAGTAAAAGCAGTTATTGATATAGAAAAAGAAATAATGGTAGTTGATGCTCCAATGCATGCTGACGAAGAAAAAGTACTGCTTGATACGGGATCTCACCAAGACAACCTTTGGGGAATTAACTTGTATCCAGATCTTTCTATTGACGAATTTGTTGAATTTGACTCAATGATAAATGTTCGTCCCCGATTAAATAACTTCTCAAGAGGAATCGAGAACGAAGATTTACAAAAAAAAATTATTGAAATTGTTGGTAAATTAGTAAAATGAGCAATATATTTCACACCGGTTTGGAAGAAAGATGGAATAATTTTTCTCTCTCGGAACAAATGGCAAATATTGGAACTGAAATTGGAAGAACGATTAATTGGAGAAAAAAAGGAAACGTAGAGATGAGCATGAATGCCTTATATAGAGGGCTAGAATTAATTGATTTTACCATTAATGATAAAAAAAATAAAAACTCCTTAAAAGAAATCTTAAGGGTAAGAGAGGCGCTGGTAGATTTTTTTATCGGTGATAATATTTACAAATCATCTGATGGTATTTGGGAAAAATACTTTTATTTCTTTAACTTCGCCGCAAGAAAAAATTATTAACTTCAGATTTTGCTATGATGCCTTAAATTAAGGGGATAGAAAGATGGGAAATGTCTCCTAACTTAAGTAGTTGATATTTATCTTCATTCTTTTGAATTGTTGTAATAGAACATTCATGAATTTTAATAAATTTTGCGCCCGAAATTGGTTCTGTTTTGTGGCTAATAGCTTCTTCCGTAAATAAATTTATTAATAAGTCCCCAATTGAGCCTCCATGGGTAACAATAAGAATATTACCGTCTTTATATTTTTCTGATAACTCATCAAGAATGCTTACCATCCGTCTACCGTTTGCAGAAGACGACATACCTTTTCTGGGCTGATAATCTCTGTCAATGTCAGTCTTGTTCCACTCATTCATGAATTCATCAAATGATTTATCGTTTTCCCATTCCAAACGTTCAATTAATCTCTTGTCTGTGGTAATTTGTAGCGAATGATACTTAGAAATAATATCTGCTGTTTGTTTGGTTCTTAATTTTGGACTTGCCAAAATTAAATCAAAAGAAACGTCTTTTAGAAATTCTGCTGTTGCTTTTGCCTGTATAACCCCTATTTTAGTTAATGGTGGATCAAACGGAATCGCTTCTTTTGCTCCATGCCTAACGAGGTAAAAAGTTAACATTATGAAATTATATCAGAGGAAAAGCAAGCCCTGTTCTGCTCTATGGGTAGATTACCCTCTGTAGTTCGAACTTATTATAGCACGATACTATCACAAGAATCGGAATTTTATAAAAACTTGTTTAGAAACAAAAATATATATTTTACACATATAAAAGTTGCAGCCGACAAAATTAAGCAGTGCTACTAAAATCAATTGGAAAACAATAAATTGATGTTAACGCTAGCTATCAAATAGTCACCGTAAGTTTTATTGATTTTCCAAAGCTTTTGAGCGAAATCGTTTTATGCAGAGTTTAGCAAGAGATTGCTTGATTGGCTTATTGAATAAAACTCAATTCGTTCACACCAAGCTCTTAGTTATTTAACACTACTGCAATATATTGAGAAAGAAGTCTTACCGATGTCCTCATCTCGACAAATTTTTGATTTTTAACTAAAGATTAGAGTATACTACTCAGAATTATATAAACTTAAAGTCATATTAGTCAAAAACATGCAAGAACAAATAAGACCAACATCAGAATTAAAAGAAACGGAACCTAAATTTGAAATATCGCTGGTTATTCCTACGAAGAATGAATCTGGAAACGTTGATTTACTTTTTGAAAGACTTGTTCCCATTTTGACAGGTTATAAAAGTGAAGCAATCTTCGTAGATGACAGTAGTGACGACACAGCAGAAAAAATTAAAGGAAAAGTATGGCCATTTCCAGTTAACATAATACAGCGAGGATTTAACGAACAGGTAGGTGGTTTATCAACGGCAGTCTTAGAAGGCGTAGCTAAAGCAAATGGGAAATACATAGGAGTAATGGATGCTGACCTACAACATCCTCCGGAGCTTCTCCCTCAACTTATCAATTCAGCAATCAGAAACAACGACGATATCGTAATTGCGAGCAGATTTATTCCGGGAGGTAGCATCGAAGGATTATCAAATCCAATTAGAAAATTGGGGTCCAGAGGAACAACCATGCTTACTCATGTTTTATTTCCTGAACTTAAGCAAGTATCTGACCCAATGTCTGGTTTCTTTTTGTTCAATAAAAAAATTCTTGAAGGAGATTTTGAGTTAAATCCTCAAGGATTTAAAATTCTTCTTGAATTATTGGTCAAAACAAACTGGGTAAGCCTCGGTGAAATACCTCTTCGATTTAACAAAAGAACTCAGGAGAAAAGTAAGTTTATTGCAAAGGAAAAAATGTCTGCATATTTTCACATTTTTCAATTATTTAGAGAAATACATGGCGGAAAACACTAATGTTTTGTTTAACAAAAATCATTGATATGGTTAATAATTTAAAGTAAACTACTTGCAATGAAAACAGACAATAAAACTTTTAAGATTTCAACCTACAATATTGAGTTCTCACAAAGACACGACAAAATCCTTCGCAATATTAAGCTAATAGTAAAAGACGGCGTATCGATATTTTGTTTGCAAGAAGTATCTAAAAGATCAAATAGGCCATTTATTATAGAAGAGATAATGCGTAAATTAGGAAGCAATTGGAATGCTATCTATCATATCGGTAATGAAAACAATGAACTAGGAATAGGAAATGGAATATTATGGAATAAACAGGTAATGAAACTGCAGAGCTCAGAACAGTTTCAACTACCAATGAATAATTCTATTGCGCCACATGAATGGATTTTTGCTAAGCTAACAGGAGGCAAAGTAATACCGTACAAAAGAAGGGTCATTATAGGTCTTTTCAAATTCAATAATTCATTAATTCGCATTTCAAGTATTCATCTTGACCATACCGGCGGCATTATACAGAGACAAAAACAGCTTTTATATTTTGTAAAAAAACTAAAACGACAACAAAATACGCACCATGAAATTATTTGCGGAGATTTTAATAGCATAGATTTACTCAGGAGAAATAAAGAGCTGCAAGTATTTCAAGCAACGCTAGGTGCTGATTTTCAAGATGCTACAAAAGAAAACGGATGGACAGCAGACTTGTACAACATGGATACAAGCAAAGCTCCTTCATGGTCAAAATTTTTTATTGATCGATTGAATATTCACATAAGAAGAAAATTAGATTATATATGGGTAAAAGGTATGCATACTTTTTCATCGAAAAAAATGGAATTAGAGGGTTCCGATCACTTTCCTCTAGTTGCTCATCTTTCAATAAATAGCAATTAGTGAGCTATGATAAATAATAGTAACGATCTTATATGGATTGAGGTATTAAAAACAAACTTAATTCACAACTTAAAGACTTTCCAGAAACTTGTTGGTAATTCAACTATCTTAGCTCCATGCATAAAGGGGAATGCTTACGGACATGGATTACTACCAATAGCACATTTATTTATCAGACATGGAGCGACAATACTTTGCATTAACTCAATCGAGGAAGCTATTCGACTACGTAACTCGGGCATTAAAGCGTCTCTTCTTCTTTTAGGATACACACAAGAAAGTAATTTAAGAGAAATTCTTAAATATAGAATAATTCCATTAATTTATGACGTTGGCACAGCTATTTCACTTTCGCAAATTAGCAAGAAGACAAAGGAATTAGTCAAAGTTCATATTATGATAGATACTGGGATGTCTAGAGAGGGGATACTTCCAAAAAATATTTTAAAATCTTTAGCGCTTATATCTTCTTTACCAGGAATAAAAATTGAAGGCATAGCAACTCATTTCGCAACCGCGGTTAATGGACCCAATGATCGATATTTCAAAATGCAATTTGATATTTTCCAAAAATTAAAGCAAAAAATAAAAATAAATCCTCAAAACAATTTTATGTTTCACGCAAATAACAGCGCTGCTATAATCACAAATCCCAAATCTAACTATGACCTAGTTCGACCTGGTATTTCATTATTTGGTTACTATTCAAATGAAATTGTTGAAAAAGAATGTATGAGAAAAAAAATATTTTTAAAACCTGCGTTAATGCTTAAAACAAAGATTGCACAAATAAAAACAATTCCAAAAGGATCCTGTGTAAACTACGGCTGTGCATATATAACACCAAAAATAACAAATATTGCCATTATACCGATAGGATATGCAGACGGTTTAGATAAAAGATTATCTAATATAGGTAAAGTAATAATAAATGGACAGATAGCTACAATTCGCGGGAAAATATGTATGGGGATGATAGTTGCAGATATAACGGATATTCCAAATGCTAAGGTTGAAGACGAAGTGGTTATCGTTGGACAACAAGGAAAAGCTGAAATCACATTATCTGACATTGTAGATAATATAGATTCTAGTAAAGGAGAATTCTTAACCAATTTAAGAGAAAGTATTAAGCGATATTATATATAGTGGTTTAAATTATATTAATTTTTAATTTAAAGTAAACAATAAATTTGTAAAATATGACTCATTATGATGACTGAAAAAAACACTACTGCGACACAATCTTGTAAGGAAGCAAGTTCTAACAAGCCTTCTCTTTATAATCATGGAGAAATCATTTCTCTCCAGCAGTTTACTGATTTAATTCTTAGCCAAAGCGTTGATAAAATAAGCGCTTTAAAATTATTTACACTTTCTTATGATATGCCCCCAAATGAAGGTAATGCACGAGCAATACACAGACATTTATTGTCATTATCAGATCAAGGAGTTTCAATTATGGTGGCCGTTGATAATACTTATGGAAGAAGAGTAGCGCCAAAAAGCGATTTGCCTAGACCTATTGCAAGACTCCGAGGGGAGGGAAAAGTAATTGAAGATGTAAAAAAAACCCAAGCAGAACTACAACAGCATAAGAATATTCATTTGGTCTTTAATGGCTCAGAAAATCCTCCTGTTTTTCCCTTATCAAAAATTGATCACAGAAAATTATTATTAGTCTATGATAAAAATGGGAATCCAGATGCTGCTGTTATTTTTGGTTCAAGTGTAAATTACCATTTTGACAGTGATGAGTCTATTGGAAGTTCAATATATTTATCGGATCCTGCAGTTTTACGTTGGTTGGACGAATATTCGAAAACCCCACATTATACTGCTCCTACTCAAATTAATACAGGCGCTATAACAATTACAACAAGAGAATTAGTAAAAGGTGGGAATGAGCTTGCAGACAGAGAAATTACTAGTTTAATAGATAGCGCAAGAAACAGTTTGATATTTTCTGCGCAATGGGTTCCAGATGGCAAAATTTTTGAGGCTATATCTAAAGCAGCAGCAAGGGGAGTTAATATTTCTGTTTATTCGAATTTTCCTCCCATTAAGAGAGAGCCTCTTTATTCTCCGATTAGGAAAAAAGCCGTACATCAACTTTCTAGAATTGCTAGAAAAACAGGAAATCTTCATTTCTTTATTCCATGCAATCCTTCGTTATTTATTCATCTCAATGCTTTAATCGCAGATACAGACAGTCCCACGCATGCAAAAGCTATTACCGGAACAGATAACATGTCTAATGAATTAATGATGAAATTGGGCATGCGGGAAACATTACTGACGTTAAACGACCCACTTATGGTAAAAAAGTTTATTGATTACGTAAAAACTCATCTAATTCCACGGGTAAAAGAATATAGATTTGATGCGGCATCATCTTCTGAAAGAATATTACCAAGAGACCATAAATTATTTTAATAAAAAGCAAGAAAATTTTATATATTTAGAAAATTTAGATTATGAATGCTTTAGAAAAAAAAATGCTGAGATTATTACAAGAGCTGAAGAAAAATTTTAGCGTTATTGAGCTAAAAGCAGAATTTGAAGCTGAAGGAACAAGAATTCCTGAACTCATGCGACTTAAGGAACTAGCTACTAGAGCTAACTTAGGACTTATGGTGAAAATTGGAGGCGCTGAAGCCATCACTGACATGATATTTGCAAGAGACATTGGAATAACTGGCCTTATAGCGCCAATGATTGAAAGCTCATTTGCCCTAAAAAAATACGTAGGCGCAATAATGAAATATTTTTCTTCTAATTTACAAAAAAGTGTGCGTTTTGGATTTAACGTAGAAACATATAAAGCCTTAGAAGGCTTAGATGAAATATTAGATTTGAAGTTCATAAATTTAATTAATTTCATAACAGTTGGGAGGGGAGATCTCTCCTCTTCTATAGGATTAGAACGATCTCAGGTTAATAGTAAAAAAGTATGCTCAATGGTTGAAAATATACTTTATAAAGCAAAGAAGAGAAACTTAGTAACTTGTATTGGTGGCAATGTTGATAATAATTCTCTTCCTTTCTTCAATATGCTCAAAAAAAAAGGATTGTTAGACAAATATGAAACAAGAAAGGTTGTTTTTAAAACTACAAAGAAAACTCAAATTTCTAGCATTGGAGTCGATAAGGCGCTGGAATTTGAGATGATGTGGCTTGAAAATAAAAAAAATTATTATACTCAAATAATAGAAGAGGATGAATTACGATTGAACAGACTGAAAAATCAAATTGGTGAGTAATATAAAATATTTTTAAGCTGGAATAGCAGAAAAATGATAAAAGGGGTTATTTTTGATTTAGACGATACAATTGTTAACTCAGAACCACTTCACGTAGAAGCTTGTGCTTTATTGCTTCGGGAATACGGCTCTACTGTTAATGATATCCCTAGCCAAATGCGACAAAATCATATGGGAATGAGAACTTGTGATATTCTAAAACAAATAGTAGCCTACTTAAAAATAAATGAAGACATAAATATTCTCTATGAAAAAAGGGTAAGTTTTTTTATGCAATTGGTTGAAAATAAGTTAACTAAAAAGTCAGGTCTTTTATCAGCTCTTGCTTTATTAAAAAATAACAATTACTCCTTAGCAATTGCATCTTCTGGTACAAAAAAATATATTAACTTTGTTTTAAATAAATTCAATATTGGTAACTATTTCCAAGTAGTCGTCACTGGAGATGACGTTATGAAAGGACAGCCTGATCCTGAAACGTATACTATAGCTGTTTTAAAACTGGGTTTAAAACCATCAGAATGTATTGTGTTCGAGGATGCTGTGAAAGGAGTAGATTCAGCTAAGAAAGCAGGGTGCTTATGTGTGGCCATAAATACACCTTATACATCAACTAAGGATTTATTTAAAGCAGACTTTTTAATTGATTCCCTAAACGACATTACTTTAGAACTAATTAATAAAGCTTCCTTAATTGTTGGTCCTTAAGTACTTATATCTGACAGGTTATTAATTAATCTACGGATGTATTCGATTTTATGAGCTGGAAAATTCGCAATTCTTATATAATTCTCCTCGTTTGGTCGAAAACCTGCACTAATTATCAATCCTTTTTGTTTTAATTTTTCTACTAACATTTTACTTTCGCCCTTTACGTCAATTACGACAGTGGTAAAAGACCTATATGGATCTTTGACTACTGTTTTATATCTTGGATGGGAATCGAAATAATCGTAAAGAAGTTTTGCCTTTATTTCTGTTCCTCTTCTAATGTTTCCTAATCCAACTGAAAGTAAATCTTCGACGACTTTGCAAAATAAGTAAATACAAAACACATTTGGCGTCCCGGGCATTATGAATTTTTTTTCCCTTTCAACTAAATTTAAAAAACTGTGATGATTACTGCCAACTGAAATATCTCTTTTTTTCAAATGAAAAGCTTTTTCAATAGCAGCATCATTCGCGATTAGGATTCCTAACCCTGCAGGTAATCCAAAGCCTTTCTGCCCAGAAAAAAACGCAATGTCAACCGTCGAATAATCAAGATTACTATAAGGGGCAGAAGAAACAATGTCTACAGCAATTAGAAGATTGGGATTGTTTTTTTTAACTATATCTAAATTTTCTAATGGAAGACGCATTCCGGTACTAGTATCATTTTCTGTAATACAAAGTAACTCTATGTTATTTGGAATTACTAGATCTGAAAAGTTAAATGAACTATTATCAGATACTTCTATTGGAATAGGTTTCTTTTTAAGATCAAGGGCTATTTTGTAAAATTTTTGACCGAAAGCTCCCGTAATCAAATGCATACTGCTTTCATAGACTGTATTTGCAATAATTCTTTCCATGCTTTCGGTTGAACTTGAAACAAGAAATATATGATGACCTGAAGGAATATTAAGAAGCAAACGAAGGTTCCTAGAAACTTCCCTGTAAAACTTTTGAAATCTCTCTCCTGTGTGAGACATCGATAAAATATCTTCTTTCAAAGCATTAAGCACATATTTATGCACTGTAGGATATAGCTGTGAAGGGCCAACAGTAAGATATATTTTTTTCATAAGGCTAATTTTAGCAGAAATGATTTTTATGAAAGTTTACTTCTAGTACTTAGCGTTGTACTATTTCTCAATGTCTTTTATGTTTTCCACCATGATTCCAAATTCCTAAATTCACAAGAAAATTATATCATTTAGGGAGGTTCTAACCCAATTTTGGATTACAACAGTTTGATATATTTCATTGAGGCTAAATTTTTTGGGGTGGTGTACGGGAATCGAACCCGCTAATACTGCCTCCACAAGGCAGCGCCTAAACCGTTCGGCACACACCACCATGATATTTAGTTTTTAGCTATTAGTTAATTTTGCGCGCCTGGCGGGAATCGAACCCACAACCTACTCCTTAGAAGGGAGTTGCTCTATCCGTTGAGCTACAAGCGCAATTTTACAATCATTGCCGCCACGTTTGACTGTGGCGCATGATTGTATTTTACCATTTTACCTTAGGAAATTAAAGTTACGAAGTTTTATTTAGTTATGATTTGGAGCTGGTCACCGTACTTTGCTCGAACATATACTGTCTTATCACTCCTGATCTTATTTTAAAACTTAATTTGTTAAAAATCCGAATGAATATTTCAAGCTTCAAAAACTATAAATAATCTTATTTTTCTTTCAGTAATTTCAAACCCTTAGCGTTCTTACCGGTAATCACTTTTTTGCCAGTTTTTGATTCAATTTCTTCTCTGGCATTACCAGCTACAGTTCCGCCTTCTCTTGCCACTTTTTTGTTCTCTGGAAAATTTTTCGGTTGTCTTTTTTGTGAAATTTCAGTTGTGGCTGTTTCTGCCAACATATTCAACACCAACTCTAAATTTGTCATATTATCTCGTAGGTTTTCTTTTTTCAAACCTTTAAAGTTCTTGTATTGTTTGGTGGTTAATCCAGCCCAAGCTTGAGTTATTTCGTTGGTTAAAATCGCAAACTCCAATCCTTCTTTAACCCCTCGATTTTCCCACTCATCAGTTAGTTCTTTGCGGATTTCAATACTCTTTAAACGCTGATTTATCCATTCTTGACTGTAACCCTTTTGTAAATACGTTTTTAGCGCGCGATTAATAGCCAATTCCGGATCAGCTGTTTCTTCAAGTCGTTCATAGCCTACCCGAGCTAGCCAAAGTTTAAATGGCTCGGCGTTGGGAGAAGGAATACTTTGAATTATTCGGAGCATAACCTCCGTATCAGCAGCATCTGTTAGGTAATATTTTCCATCAGAAGCTCTCATTTTCAGTTGGTGACATTTTGTCACCGACTCGCTACCCTCCTTACGAAGACGTTCAGCTAACTTGTTCCAGTATTTTCTTGAGTTTTTACTGCCGGTCAAGACGCCGACCACGTCTACAACAGAAAAATACCATTTCTCCTCGTTATCGTTCCACAAACGACGAATTTGATTACCTTGAAAGATAGCAATTTCGCGAGACGACATATCTAAATATTACCAAAATTTGGTATACTCTGCATACCGAATGATATCTGCGGCGAACGTACCTTTTTTAGGGAGCTGATGGCACAAATTGTGATCCATCTTAGCCGCAAAGACCGACTTTATTTTAACTTCCAAGCTCCTCTTATTTGTCTGTTCTTAAGTACTGCATTACACGTTAACAACGTTACTGAGTCTACCCGATAGGGCTCAATTATTAATGACTCTGACAGTTCTGCAACTTTCTGTTTAAACGTATCCGAAGGTGGTCCGCTGAGTCTGACTAAAGTCATATTACTAAAAAAGTACTGTGAGTTTGTGTAAACTTTGTCATCTGGAATTTCTTCCGCAGTAAGTTTGTTCTCTAGATCTAGAACTATGCTATCCAGCTCCTTATCTGTGGTTCCAATTAATGCTAGATTGTTCGGGAAAAGAAGTAACCTGTAAAAATAAACATAGAACATTCTGTGTTGGGGAATGGATTCGGCAAACATTTTTTCGGCTTTTTGAACATCTTCTTCATTAAAATGCGGCGGATCATTTATTACACGAATATTTTTAATGGTCATGTGTAAGCAGTCACTCGGGTAATAGTAAAAATCTGGTTCAATTTTTCTCAAAGGCTCAATAAAATCTTGTTGTACCTGATCTAATAAACCTTGATGTGGCAGATGAACACTTGTAAGACAAGTTCTGGAATCATTTGCGAAATCGTCAACTGGCAAAACAGTGCTAAAATTTAAGTTTTTATTATTTACTTGGCTTGCGATTCGATTTATGACTTCCTGTTGCTTTAGTTGATGAGTGGTTAGTGTCATTTTATGTAATTTTCTGTAGACAACTGTGCAGTTGGAGCTCCTGACGAGATCTTAGCCAGACTGCCAGAATTTATAAAATTACTCCTGTCTGACGATTTATTACCTGATTTAGTTTATGTTTTAGAGCTAAAAACTGTATAAGTAAGTATATCAGAAAACTCAAAAGTTAATTTGTCTCCGTTTATACTTGTGAACCGTATGATTATTTTAACCAACGAGTGTAATTGTCTACACCATAAGCTTTGTCGTAAGTACCAAGACCTCTTAGCATAAAAAGCGTTCTTTCTTCGTCAGTATGAAATCCTGCATTGATTTTACCAGAATCCTCTAAATCTATGGCAAATTCCCAACCAATTCTTTCACCCATAGGATCAAAAATATCATAAATCCCTGGCAAATTTGCCTTAACCCAATTAAAGAAACCTGGTTGGTGAGATGGTCCAAGAGGGCAATCAGTAGAACTGAATTTCGCTAATATTTCATCTGTCAATTCAGGCAAATTCGTGTCAATAAATCTAGGATTGAATCCATTTCTTCCTACGTTTTGCATTTTACTAGTTAACGCAACTTTCTTTCTTTGGTCTGCTGTCTTTGCAAAATCGGCAATTAAAGCTAAATCATCAACGTATTCACTCAGTGAAGGATATTTCTTTTTTAACCCTTCTTGAAGTCTTCTTGATCCCTTGGTTCCTATAACTTGCCACAAATCTCTCTCAGCATCTCCTTGCCAAGTATGTCCCATTTCATGAGCCAAAGCTAACAAATGATTCCTAGACATCTGAAGCAGCCTATGATTAAATAAAACTACCGGATCTCCCATTGTAGAAAGAGTCGAGAATCCACCAAAATCATTCCAGGCAAAATAAAAATCTCTATGCATTAAATCAGTCAAATCAATTTTCCTCTTGTCATCCTCTTGGTAAGTAATGCCAAACACAGGAACTATAAATCTTCCTGTCCTTATTCTTTCAAAAGCCAATACTGCTCTTCCAAATTCATCATCATAAACAATAGGCGGAGGAGTATCTCTCGGTTCGCGTGCTGGTTTTAGTTCAACAGTGCCTGGAGCATTGTATAATTGTTTAATATCTACAGCTCTGGCAATTTCTAAGGCACCAACTTCTCTTGCCCATTCGTATTCCATAACCGTATATTATACCTTTGGGTAAAAGATAAATCAACTATAGGGTGCTTTTATACATAACAGATTTCATAATTTTATTAAAGGGGGTGATTATTTGAGATGTTGCCCTTAGAAATAATCAAACAATATTACCCTAATGCCTCGGAAGAAGAGCTAAAAGATATACAAGAAGTTGTTTATCTGCTGGCTTGTGCAGTTATGCAAGAATTTTATGGGTCAAATTGGATGGGAGATTTTGGAGAGTCCGACCAAGAGCAAAAATAACAAGACTAAAGCTAGTTCGACTCCCCTTAGGGTATAAGGTTATAAGCCCAGATTGAAGCGAATTTTAACAGCGTTCTGAGGCTAAAATTCATGAGTTCGATCTTTTTCTTTGGAGCGGGTGCTAACGGCTATCAAAATACTCCTTTAGTTTTCTTCTTCCAGCGCCAGATTTATACCATAATTCACGTTTACGAGCTTTTTTCAAAGTATCAAATTCTTCAGTGAACAGCACATGAAAGGGTCTCCTGTTCTTAGTAAAGATTACTTTACCTGTTTCATGTTGCAACAATCTTTTTTCAAAATTATCCGTTGAGCCTACATAAGTCTTTCCGTCTCTTATACTTTGAAGAACATAAACAGTAGACATTTTGATGGAGCGGGTCCCTTTGAGCGAACCTCGCTCGCTTATTTCATGATGGGAGCGGGTGAAGGGAATCGAACCCTCGTATCAACTTTGGAAAAGTTGTGTTCTACCATTGAACTACACCCGCATTTTCAATTTTTAATTTTATTTTTTTAAATTGCAACTTGGTCGGGGACAGAGGACTTGAACCTCCGACCTCACGGTCCCAAACCGTGCGCTCTAGCCAACTGAGCTAGTCCCCGTTCCTTAAATTCGAAATTCGAATATCGAAATCCGAAGCAATAAGCAATGAAATATTGCGCTCTTATTTTAACAAATGTGGGTAAAAATAGAAAGCAGAAATTATCTGGCGCTGGAGGTTGCAATAGGAGAGTCCGTAGAGCCTTGATAATTAAACGACCTGGAAACACTGGTCTGATCCTGAGAAACCGTGCTTTGAGCCCTTAAATCAAACCTAACTGTTCCTTTTGGAAGATTGTATAAACACACGGAATTACTACTATAGTCAGACCAGGTATTGTTATTAATTCTGTACGACCAAACAACAGAGCAATAATTTGGATCACTATATTTAATATTTATACATACAGGATTATCTGCAACAGTTTGTCCTTCTGTTGGAAACGGAATACTAATTGGACCGACTAATTTCTTACAG
>ORJL010892059.1_pt1 | contig 15503 bp, 10 predicted proteins | sample 1779941 | NCBI WGS metagenome assembly ORJL01 (sample SAMEA104232317, study PRJEB22302) | groundwater metagenome | biome: forest; feature: aquifer; material: groundwater | place: USA | collected 2011-08-07 | depth 5.8 m | reverse complement strand
TGTCGGCCCCTCCTGGGACTGGCGTGCTGACCGGGCTTCCCGGCAGCGAATTGATCGATCCATTTTCCTGCACGAAGGCGGTGTTGGGGCCACCACCGGTAAGTGTTACGGGCCAATCGTTATCGTCCATGCCAACGGTCCACGGGAACACCGGCGCGGGCGTGTCGGTTGCGATGAGCATTGCCCGGCTAAACTCGCTGGTGCTTCCCGTACCTGCGTCTGTCGCAGTCGCGGCGATGAATTCCCCGGTAGCGACCGACCCCGAGAGCGTGACTGAGAACGCGGCGTTGCCTCCGCCGTCCGTCGTCACCGTGGCAGAGCCCAGGTAGCGCTCGCCCTCGCCATGACCCGACGGATCGGCCTGGGTGTTTGCGTAAAAGTCGAGGGCGAACGTCGAGTTAGGCGTGCTGTTGAGGCTGCCACTGAGATGCACCCCGGAGCCATCAACCGAGGCCGACGTGATCGTCGGGAAGTTCTGCAAATCATTGGGACCGGTGTCGGCGTCACCGAGGTCGTTGGCCGTGACTCCGTAGGCGTCGGAGGTGTCCTCGGTTCCACCCACCAAGTTGATCCCCAGCTTGCCATTGTCGAAGATCTGGTTGCCGCGGATCGAATTGCCGGTGGCTGGATTCGCGATCACAACGCCTTCCCATTCGTTGAAAGCGATCCGATTGCCTTCGCCGCTTGCGACTCCGCCAACACGGTTTCGCACGGCACCGTAGTCAATCACGACGCCTTGAGAATCACTGAGCGGCGTGACACCGTCAGCCGCGACGCCGATGAAATTGCCGAGCACTTGGTTGTCCGCGGAGCCGCTGCGCAGCGTGAGGCCGACGGAAGAGAGGCCGGAGATGACATTGCGCGCGCCGGGTTCGGTCCCGCCGATCAGGTTCCGGAGGCTTCCGCTGTCCGCGTCGATCCCGTAGCCGCTGAGGGCATTGCCCCCCACACGGTTCATCCCGGCGGCGTCCGGGCCGATGAAATTGCCCTGAACGACATTGTCGTCCGCACTGACGAGGAACAACTGGACCGACCGGTTCGCCGAAACGAGATTACCGCCGCCCGCCGCTGTGCCGCCAATTGTATTGCCGTTCGCACCCGCGACCCAAATGCCGAACCAGTTGGGCACAGCCTGCGTGCCCGTAGCGTCCGTGCCAAGGTAGCAGCCGGCGACGCGACAGCCCGCCCCCCGGATTTCGATGCCGGAGTTGGCCTGTCCGGCGCTGTTGTCCCCGCGGATGAAACCGTTGATGACCAGCCCGCGCACAGTGCCACGATCCGCCTGCAACACCAGCCCGTCAGCGTTGTTGTCAGTAGCTATCGCCAGCGCGCCGTTGATGACGACCTCCGGACCGGCGGGATTGGAATCGCCAGTGAATGCTGTCTGGGTCGTGCCGTCAATGAGGGTGTCCGCCGAAGTGATCGCGGGCAGCGCACTCAACGGCCGGATCGTGAAGACGCCGCCACTGTAGCCGGGATCAGTCATCGGGATGTTGAAAGAGATCGCTTTGGGACCGCTCAACGTGTTGGCATTAGCGATCGCCTCACGCAAGGAGGTCCGGCCGTCATCCGCGACGGTGTCATCCGTGGTGGTAACGATGAGCGAACGGCTTGCCGCGTCCGGGTTCACCACGACCAGCGAGTACAACCTTCCGCCGGGTGCGCCGATGCCGCCCAAGTTGACCATGCCGCTGCCATCGCTGTTCATGCGGATGAGGTTGCCGTCACCGAAGTTCGCGGCGTAGATGTGCCCGGCCTCGTCTTCTGCCACACCGACAGGCTCGTTGAGCGGCGGGCCCGACGCCACGGTGGATACGCTGTTGCCGGCATGAACATCCACCCGTTGGATAGTCTGGGTGCGATATCCGCTCACCAGAATGTTGCCGTTCGGTTCGATAGCGATGTGATAAGTGACATCACCCCCCCATCCACTGGCCAAGGTGGCGAAGGTGCCGCTGAGGGTCATGGCGTCGATGGCGCCCTGGCCATAGTCGCTCAGTACCATTCGATCGTTGAGCGCGTCGTACCGAATGCCAATGAACCGCGCGGCACCGGGATAGGTGTAGGTGTTGAGCAGGGTCCGCGTACTGGGGTCGTAAACGCGCACTGAGTTGTCCAAGGCTGTCGTGTAGAGCCGGCCATTATGGTAGGCAAGCCCGTAGAAGCCCAAACCGGAAGCGAACGGGGTCACGGTGCCAGTGGCCAGATCAACCTGTTGAAGGGTGTTGGGCACGTAGCTGGCGACCCAGCCCTTGCCGGCATCCGGCCCTGCGCCTAGGGCCACGTCGTTGCCGAAGGTGCCCACCGTTGCGATCGGTGAGACAGTGCCGCTGCCGGGTTGATAACCGTAGAGTACGGTGTCGGTTGCCTTCACAATGACAAGGTCGCCAGGATTGAGCGTGGAACTGGCCAGCAAAGTGGATGCGGCCAGAGCCAACACGCAGCTTAGCCTAAGCAGCGCCACGCTCATTTGGGTCAAATTGGTGATGTGCATACGATTTCTCCGATGAATTGTTTCAGACATAGCTCTATCGGTTGTGAATTCCTCGCGCCGCTGTGAGGTTTGGCGCAACCGTGGAATGGTTCCGGACTCGGTCTTTCCCAATGGGGTGGTGTTCATTGGTTTGAGTTAACTTTTGGATTAGAATATAGGGAGCGCCCGACCATCGTGGTATCCCCAAAAGCAGGTAGAACAGCGAGGTTTTCATCTTCTCAACAGCGCTTTTCTACCTGTTTTCAGGTAGGCGGCTCGAACGGACTCCGCGGCTGGACCGCAGGTTCGGGGGCGGAAGTGGGTCCTCCATCCTGGAGGATAGCCCTTCGGCGTGCCTCATCGCCGACACAGGTCCAGGCCCGTTCGCAGCCACCTCAGTCCCACGCAGACGCATATCGCTCAGCCCATTCCATCCTGTGTTTGGGCTAGAGCGCCCTGAACTCTTCTTTGGGCATGGCGTTGCTTTTCGAAGAACCCGGCCTTGACGGCGCGGGGCTGTTTGATAGAGTATCGGACGCAATGAATCTGAGCAGTCCGCGCTTTAGCAGTGATTTTGGCGGCTGGTATTACTTTACCAGGCACGCCTGCGCGTAGGGCTGCGTTGATTCTGAGACTCAACCCCAACTGCAGGCCAGCGCCTGCGGTTTTATTGTTGAACCCCCGGCGCCCCTCCTATCCGATCCGATTATGATCATTGTCCTAAAGCCCAATATCTCGAAAAAACAGGAAGACGCCGTCCTCAAAGAGATCAAGAAGCTCGGCTACCGCCCGCACATCATGCGCGGGGTGGCACGGGTGGTCATCGGGGCCATCGGGGACGAGCGCAGCCACCTTTCCCTGGAGACCCTTACCACCTGGCCGCAGGTGGAGAACGTGATGCCGGTGCAGAAGCGCTACAAGCTGGTCAGCCGTGAGGCGCATCCCATCAACTCGACCGTCAGCGCTCGGGGCGTGGTGATTGGTGGTAGAAAGTTCCAAGTCATGGCGGGTCCCTGCTCGGTGGAGAACGAGAAGCAGTTGATGACCGCCGCGCATGCCGTTCAGAAGGCCGGAGCCACCGTCTTGCGGGGTGGCGCGTTCAAGCCGCGCACCTCGCCCTACGAGTTCCAGGGACTGGGCGAGAAGGGCCTCAAACTGCTCGCCAAGGCGCGTGAAGCGACCGGGCTGCCGGTGGTCACCGAGTTGCTTTCAGAGCAGCACGCGGAGATGGTCGCCCAGTATGCGGACATTCTCCAGATTGGCACTCGGAATGCCCAAAACTTCCAGTTGCTGATCGCCGCGGCCAGGACCGGCAAGCCGGTGCTTCTCAAGCGGGGCATGGCCATGCGCATCGAAGAGTGGCTTCTGGCCGGCGAATATATCCTTGCCAACGAGAACCCCAATCTCATGTTCTGCGAGCGGGGCGTGCGCACGTTCGAGACGTTCACGCGCAACATGCTTGATCTCTCCACCATCCCCATCATCAAGATGGAGTCGCATTGTCCCATCGTGATCGACCCCAGCCAGGGAGCCGGACGCGCGGACCTGGTGACGGCTTTGTGCAAAGGGGCTGTGGCGATGGGCGCCGATGCTCTCATCATCGAAGTGCACCCCAAACCGTCCGAGGCATGGAGCGACGGCGCGCAGCAGGTGACCCCGGAGGGTTTCGTCCGGTTGATGGACGAGATCAAGCCCTTCATTGCCGCCGCCGGGCGGGACTAAGTCGAGTGGCGCGTCTATAGAGCCTGTTCGAAAGCGCGCCCGGTCAGAGGACCCCTATATGGCGTGGAGATTCCGACCGTCCCCTGTAGGCCGCATGCCCTCATGCGGCGACTTGGCCGCATCTTAAAACCGGCTCCTACGCCTTCTCGAGTTTGTCGTACCAATTGAACTTGATGATCACAGTGGTTACCAGGAGCATGGCGAAGACGGCGCCCACCGAGGACCAGTTCCGAAGGACGAGGTAGATGGGCAGGGCGGTGAGACACAGTTGCCACACGATCCCGATCAACACATTCGTGCAGTCGCGCCCGAAATCCGGGTTGGGCAGGAAGGACGGGTCCTCTTGCATCACTTTGCGGCAGATGGGTCCCCAGAAACCCCAGGGACGCACCGTCCTGTAAAACTGCTTGAGGATGGCATCGTCCTCCGGCTTCGTGAGCAGGGCGCCGAGCAGACACCCGGCAAGGGAAAGGCCAAGGATGATAGGGAAGATATAGAGGGGGTTGACCTTATGGCCGAGGACCAGCGCCGCAAGTTCGGGCACGGTCATGGCGCCAGCCATGCCGGCCACCATTCCCCAGCAGTAACCGTAGCCGTTGAAGCGCCACCAATACCATTTGAGCACGTTTGCCATCAGGTAGCCGGCGTAGAGCGCACCCACAATCCACATCATGACGTCCGTTATACGCGAGGTAAGCAGGCCGAATAGGATCCCCACGGTGAGCACCGCCGCCGAGGCCACGCGGCTCATACGGACCTGGGTCCGCGGAGAGGCGGCGGGGTTGATGAAGCGTTTGTAGATGTCGTTGACGATGTAGGCGGGCGCGGCATTGATGGTGGCGGCGAAGTTGGACATGAACGCGGCCAGAAGACCGGCGAGGAGCAAGCCGACAACACCCGCCGGGACGTGTTGACTCAGGACGATGGGCAGGAGTTTCTCGAAGTCCGGTTTATCCATGGCACGCAGTTGGGGCATGCAGTACGCCAGCGCGATGATGGTCAGCCCGGTTACCATCAAGTAGCGCGGGAAGTAGAGCACCACATTGACGAAGCCGTTCATCATGCAGGCCTCCCGGGGGTTCCGGGTGGCCAGAACGCGTTGCATGTCGTAGTTCGGGGAGGGGCCGGCCAGACTTGCCAGCACCCCTTTGAAGAACATCAGGCCGAAGATGATGGTGAAGTACTCGTTGCCGTCCTGTCGGATCGAGTCATTGACCTTGTCGAGGATTCCAGTCCAGTCGAGCCCGAGTTTCCAACCAAAGAACGGGTTGGCCCAGCCGGCGGGAACGGCTGCCTGGATCATCTCTGGCGAGACCTTGAACACGGCGATCACGCCGATAATGATGGAGGAGACGGTGAGGATGCTGAACTGCATGACCTCCGTGATGACGACGCTGATCATGCCCCCTTTGATGGCGTAGAGAGAGGTCAACAGGAGGATGATGATCGCGTAGATGTTCTCGTCGGACAGGAGACCTTCCGTCAGCCCGGTGAAACGCCATGGCAGCATCACCACGGCAAACTTGCCGATGCCTTTAAAAGCGTAGGCCAGCATGCCAACGACTTGGACCAAGGCGAACAAGACCACGCTCAGGTGGGCCAGGTTGGCTCCCGTGCCGCGTCCAAACCGGGTTTGTATCCACTCGGCGCCCGTCAGGACATTGGACCGCCTGAGCCATGCGCTCTGGTACATCATCAGGAAGATCTGATTGAACACGGGCCAGAGAAACGGCAGCCAGATGCTCTTCAAACCGTAAGTGAACAGGATATAGACCATCCACATCGTGCCACTGATGTCGAACATCCCGGAGGCGTCGGAAATGCCCAGAATGTACCACGGCAGCGCCTTGCCCCCGAGCACGTAGGAGTCCATGTCCTTCGAACCGCGTTTGGAGACCCAGAAGCCGAGGAGAATCGAGATCAGGAAGTAAACCAGGATAATCGTGATATCGAGGGGGGACAGCTTCATGGAGTTGGGGGTGTTAAGCGCAAGTCGAGCATGTGTTCCGACCAGCGTGGCATAGCGCGCAGGGCCTCTGCAAGCGTGGAAACGCTATCGTGCTTTCCCGGCTTTCGAGACGTCGCTTGTCGAGAAGCGGATGTACGGAAAGCATTCCGGGATATGCGAGTCCCAAGCGCCGTGCCTGCTCCAGAACCAGCCGCCCGAGTCTTTCTCGGGCAAGGGCGCCTTGTACTGGTTGAAGCGTGAGAAATCCATGCGCCACACATCCCCGTCCTTTGGGGGCAGCGCCTTCCGATCTCCCTTGGCCAGCCACTTCATGCCACGCCAGGGGAAGGCTAATTCCACAGTCCAGCCGTGATCCTTATCCTTGGCGTTGTTCAAAGTGCCGTCCACGTGCACGGCCGTCCTCAGCCCCGGAAATGCCCAGTCCCACGAGCCAAGGCGTCCCCCTCGCGGATGGGTCGTGAAACCGACGCCGTTGAAGGGACGGACCTTGGGGTTCGCGCGTTTGAATTGCGGCACGTTCGCATAGCCCTCCTTCTCGTAGGTGTCCTCCCAGAGGAAGAACGCCTCGTAAATCGTGTTCAGGGCGTTGATCTCGAATTCATAGTAGCTGTCCCTGCCCGCGATGAACACCTCCACGTCGTTGTTCTCGTAAATGGGCGAGTTGCGCTCGGTGAAGGTGGCCGCCACATTGGGTTCCTCCACCCAGAACCCGACATAGAGGTTCTGGTCATCCCACATGACCGCCGCGCGGGTGTCATGGAGGGTTGGTTTGCCGGTCAGAATATCGATGAAGCGCGGGGATCGTGGGACGGCCCGCCAGGAGGCTTCTTCCAACCGGCCGTCGATCCGAATCGGTTTTCGAGTGTGGTAGGCGGTGTAATGCGCAATCTCGGCTTCGTTGCAGGGGAACTTGGAAGTCGTCCCGGCAGAAGATGCCGGCTCCGCACAACGCGCCATGGTGGTGGACAAGAAACCAAGCACCACCAGACATAGCGGGAGCAACCGCCGGGATCGGACGGCGCTTGGTCGGAATGCCTTTTCGCGAGTCATAATCGAATGGGCATGCCCGGTCTTGCGCCCGGGCGCAACCCTGGTTTGCGTCCGGGTAGACGAAACAAAAGCGTGCGCATCTCAGTTTCTTTCGAATGGTGGCAATTTGAGCGAAAGGAGCGCCGACAGGACGCAACCCCGTTGGGGTTGTCCTCCCTCGCACCCTTTACCCGGGCTAGCTCGTTCCTCGCGACCCCGGGCTGGAGGACCGAATCCCTTTGGGATTCCCCGCAGGACAGTCATCACCGCGAAGATTCCCTCTGAGCCCCCTGCCAGAACGAGGTCCACGCCTCAGATCCGGGCGGGCACGGTGAAGGGCGCGCGATAGTCTCGAGTCAGCAGCGCGTTGGCGCCGGGGTTCGCGCTGAATTTCTCGGTTTTGGGATTCATTTTCAGGGGTGTGCCCAGGGTCAATGGTGTTTCGCCCAGGTTAACGCCGTTGGCGCCGAGGTGATCGAGCATCCGCTGGAAGGTGGCTTCGGCGTCCGGCTCGGCTTTGATTCTCGCGCGGATTTCATCCGGGGAAGCGGTCTGTCCCAGACGGTAGGAGATGTTGCCGGTATGGCACAAGCCGCTGGAGATGTGCCCTTCGAGGATGTCGGCGTTGAGATCCGTGATCTTGCGGCTGCGAACGGCTGCGATGAAGTTTCCGTGGTGGCTGGTCGCGCCCTCGAACCTCTTGATCTCGGTGCCCTGTTTGTCGAAGGCGATGGCTTTGTTGTAATCCGGTACAAGAACATGGCCGCCTTCGCAGTGGATGATGACACAGATGCTCCCGCCCATAAACTGCCCCATTTTGTCTGAGCCAGTCTTCTCCGGCAGGCCGCGCACTTCGAAGATGAGGGGCGCCTTGGGATAGTCGTGGAAGATCACCTGGGTGTTTGGAGTGGTGCCGTCGTCCTTGTAGCCGAGCCGCCCGCCCAAGCTCATGACATGGGGAGAGATGGCCTTTTCGCCGAGGAACCATCGTGCGATGTCCATCTGGTGGATGCCTTGGTTGCCCAGGTCGCCGCAGCCGGTGGGCCAAACCCAGTGCCAATCGTAATGGAGCCGCTTTCTCATGAGCGGGCCCATGGGGGCGGGGCCGCACCAGAGGTTATAGTCGATCGAGGCCGGGATGGGTTGCGGGGCATCCACTTTTCCGATGCTGGCGCGCCGTTTGTAGCACAGGGCGCGTGCAATGAGGATCTTGCCCAAGTGGCCTTCCCGGACCCACGCGACTGCCTCCCGGATGCCCTGGCTGGAGCGGCTCTGAGTGCCTGTTTGCACGATCCTTCCGTACTTGCGAGCCGCTTCCACCATGCGGCGGCCTTCGCTGACGTTGTGCGAAACGGGTTTCTCGACGTACACGTCCTTGCCTGCTTGCACGGCCCAGATGGTGCCCAGGGCGTGCCAGTGGTTGGGCGTGGCGATAGAGACGGCGTCGATGTCCGGGTTCTCGAGCAGTCGGCGGATGTCCGAGTAACCCTCCACTTTCTCGTTGGCATCTTGATACTTCTTCACGCCGGCATTGAGGACCTCGCTGTCCACGTCGCAGAGGGCGACAATACGAACGCGGTCGCCCTTTTTCCGCAGGGATTCGATGCTGCTGATGTGGCTCCCGCCTTGGCCATGAAAACCGACGACAGCGATTCTGACTTCATCGTTTGCGCCGATGACCCGGCTGTGAACTGAGCCGGCGCGCGCCGTGGTGGACCCGGTGAAAACGGGCGCCAAACCGGTGGCGGCGGCGGCCATGATCGAGTTTCTGAGGAAAGTTCGGCGATTGAGTTGGTTCATAGGTTGAAGAGAGGGTTGGGCACCCTCATGGACATTGAGTTCATTGCCTGTTCTACTTCTCTTGGATGTAATCCTGGTATCGCTCGGCCACACGGGCCTGTTTTTCATCACCTGAATGGAAATAGAACCGGTAGCGGAAGGTGATGCTTTGACCGGCGGGCACCACGAGGTTGCCGGTTCCGGGCGGCTTCTTCTCAAAGTCGTGGATTCCAAACGGATTGGCGGCGAAAAGCCCATAATCGCGCACATGCCACCATGTGGGATAGCGCGGGTTCCGCGGATGGTCGAAGATGGCAACGCCTACGGTCTGCCCGCCCACCGGACCGTAGTAGTCGCACCACTTGGCTCGTTTGCCCCAGGTCTCCCCGTCGCGATCGCCCTCGCTGTTTGTGATATGACCGAGACCCGGCTTCTTGTCTCTGATCAACCGCATGGTCTCCGCCAGGCGGAGCGCCATGGTTCCCTCTTTGGTGTCGCCAAAGGTCAGTTCGCCGTGGGAAGCGCGCACCGTGACTTCGAAATCGATCACCGGAGCCTCCGTGTCGCCGTAGATGCGGAGGGTGCGCTCATCCGTGGCGACCACCGTTCCATCCAGGGCCACCAGTTTGTCGCGGGAGCGGATCACGCCGAGCTTCTTGCCGGATTTGATCTGAGTGAACTTCTCGTGCACGGTCTTGCCGGCCTTGGGGGCTTCTGACCAGAAGTCAGTGCCATTGATCTCCCCGTGAGCCCACCAGAAGGACCGGTGGTGAGGGTGATCATGCTCCTCGCCGGGGCTGTCCTTCATGGGCCAGTCCCGGGTCATGGCCGCTCCACCGGGTCCAAGGATCGGGTAGAGATAGGGTCGCGAGGTGTTCTGGTAATGGTACTCGGTGAACAACCGTCCACCAATCTCCACCCGGAGCTTGCCTTCTGCCTGGGTAATCTTCACCCCGCCACCCTCTGCCGCGGTGGCGATCGAGGAGACGAGGCCGATCAGGCTCACGCAGCACCATATTTGTCGGAACATCTGTTTGGCCGGACACTTGTGGGTCATTGCCGTCGATTAAAGAAACGGGGGCGTGGGCGGTCAATACAAATCACAGGGTCGGCGCGCCCGCGTCGTGGGGGACATGCCCGGACTCGGAGACGCCCGGCGATCGGAAGGATTCCGGGTTCTATCGAGCGCTTGGCCTTTGGACATCCTCATAGTTCAGCAGGTCCATCGCGCTGTCTCCGAGGGCAAGGGCGTAGATGCGCAGGTTGGTTAGGCGTCGGATGAAGTCGGGACTCAGACTCATGCTGGCGAAGATCGGTATGATCTGGAAGCCATCGTATTCAGGAAAGTAGTCGAAAACCTCCTCCAGGCCCTCCGCGAAATCATCGATGGACTTGACCCTTGCGGTTGCCTTCGTTTCGCTCACGATGAGCTTGCCGTCCCCGGCAAGAATCACGTCAAACTCCCGGAGCTTGGAGGGATCGGCGATGTGCCGCTTGAGAACGTACGGCGAGAAGAACTGGATGGTCGAGATGCCAAAAACCTCCCGGGCCAGCCGGGGGATGTTGGGGGCAACAATGTCCTCGGCAAACCGGCCCACGCGGTCGGCGATGTGCGCCATTTGTTGGTTGAATTCGCGGTGGGCCTGGGCGGCTTCGATACGGTCGGCTTCCGCCCTGCGTCGAAATTCGTCCATGGCTTGATCCCGCTTGGCGCCCTCTTCCGCCATCCGTTGGTTGGCCTCCGCCTGTCGTTGGTTGGCCTCGGCCTGTCGTTGGTTGGCCGCATCCAGGCGTTTGACGATCTCCGCCTGTTCCTTGCTTGTCTGGTCCATGCGCGCGATCATCTGATCGATGCGGCGTCCGCTCATTCGCTCCTGGACGATGTATTCGCCCACGAGGGTTTCGAGCCAGTGCACTCGTTCTTCGAGAACTTCCATAAAACAGAGCTTACCTCCAACCAGCGGCTCTGTAAACTCTCTTGCCAACCTCGCATCGGCCTGTTGAGGGCGGGTGCACCTTGACATCTCTTTGGCATTTGCAACACTTCCCGCCTTATGTCGGAACCAAAAACGAACGAGCTGATGGAGAAAATCGTCTCTTTGTGCAAGAGGCGTGGCTTTATTTTCCAGTCTTCGGAGATTTACGGCGGGATCAACGGGTTCTGGGACTACGGCCCGCTGGGGGCGGAGCTGAAGCGGAACATCAAGGAGAATTGGTGGCGCTACATGACCCAGCGGCGGGACGACGTGGTGGGCCTGGAGGCTAGCATCATCATGCACCCGGCGATCTGGAAGGCCAGCGGCCACGTGGATACGTTCGCCGATCCGATGGTGGATTGTCTTCTTACCAGGAAGCGATTTCGCGCCGACCAGGTGGAACCCCAGAGCGGCGACGCCTACCACTACACCGGCGCCCGGGACGAGGCTGCTGGAAAGGACTGCCCCGAGCCCTATTCTGTCCTCATCGATTCGGGCGGACACGCCGAATCCGCGCGGAAAGTCGCCCGGCAGTTCTACCAACTGCGCGGCCTTGCCACCCCGGCGCTCGAAGGGGAGCGGATCGAGCCGGTGGTTGACTCGACCCGCTATAACGCGGACAACGGCAGCCTCCTGACCGAACCGCGCCAGTTTAACCTCATGCTCAAGACGTGGGTGGGCCCGGTGGAGAGCGACGAAAACATTGCCTATCTGCGTCCGGAGACGGCGCAGGCGATTTTTGCGCAGTTTAAGAACGTCCTCGAGGTCTCGCGCCAGAAACTCCCCTTCGGCATCTGCCAGATGGGCAAGGCGTTCCGCAACGAGATCAATCCACGCAACTATACGTTTCGCTCGCGCGAGTTCGAGCAGATGGAGCTGGAGTTCTTTATCAAGCCTGACGAAGTGGCACAGGCCAAGCTGGGTGCGCCGGCCGAGAACGCGGATCTCTCCACCCCGCAGCCGAATTGGGGTTGGAATGAGTGGCACCGCTACTGGGTGGAGGAGCGGATGAAGTGGTATGAGAGCATTGGCCTGGGCCGTGACATGCTGGAACTCTATTGGCAGAAGAAAGAGGAATTGGCCCACTACGCCCGCGCCTGCGTCGATATTCAGTTCAAGTTCCCTTTTGGCACCCAGGAACTGGAGGGCATCGCGGCCCGGGGCGACTTCGACCTCATGCAGCACCAGAAGAGCAGCGGCAAGTCGATGGAGTACTTTGACGAGGAAGCGAAGGCGCGGTTTGTGCCGCATGTGATCGAGCCGAGCGCGGGAGTGGACCGCCTGGCGCTGGCCCTCATCTGCAATGCGTATCACGAAGACCAGATGCCCGATGATAAGGGCAAGATGGACACGCGAGTGGTGATGCGCTTCCACCCGCGCATCGCGCCGATCAAAGTGGGGATCTTTCCGCTCCTCAAGAACCGTCCGGAGCTCGTCCAGAAGGCTCGCGAGGTCCGCGACCTGCTCCGCCAGCACATGACCGTGTTCTATGACGAGGGCGGGGCCATCGGACGCCGCTACCGCCGGCAGGACGAAGCGGGAACGCCGTTCGGAGTGACGATCGACTTTGAGACGCTGGGCGAGACGCCCGAACTGAAAGATACCGTCACGTTGCGCGACCGGGACACCGGTGGGCAAACACGCGTCCGCATTGACGAACTGGTACCGCTCCTGATCGGGAAAGTACGCTAGATGGCTGTGAACCAGGCGCCCGCGCCCGTGACGAAGCGCGCTCCCGCGCTCTATGCAATCATCGCGCTCAAGCTAGGCAAAGGACTGTTGCTCTTTTGCCTCGGCGTGGGAATCTACAGCCTTTTGGACAATGACCTGCAGGCGGAGTTTAACAGGCTGGTTCGTTTTGTGAGGCTGGACCCCGACCAGCGCCTGCTCGCGGCGATCGGCGAGCGGATCCAGGCCATAACTCCCTCGAACCTGCGCTGGCTTGCGTCGAGCACGCTGCTCTATAGTCTGCTCCTTTTCCTCGAGGGGGGAGGTTTGATCTACCGGGCGGCCTGGGCCGCGTGGCTGGCGATCGGCGAGACCGCCTTCTTCATCCCGCTGGAGGTTTACAGGCTCGCGGAGAAGTTCTCGATCACACTGCTGGTCGTGCTCGTGCTGAACGTGGCCATTGTCTGGTACCTGGTCATCAACCGCAATCGCCTCTTCCGGCATCATCACTAGCCCGCTACGGCCTCAACTCCCGGATCTTCTCGCCGTCCTTGAGCGGGCGGGGGCTTTCGATGATGACTTTCTCCCCGGCAGCCAGGCCGGCCAGCACGATTGACTCGTCGTTCTTCGACACCCCCAGGGTGACGGCCCTCCGTTCAACGCGCCCGTTGCTTACCACCACTACCGTGTCTCGACCCTCCTCCTTCCGGACTGCCGTTTTGGGGGTGGCGACCGCCCGGGTTCCCCCACCTGTTGCGTCATTTGCCCGGAACGCCACTTTGACGCCCATCTGGGGGAGAATACGCGGGTCCAGTTTGTCGAACCCGACACGCACTTTTACCGTGGCTTTCTGCCGGTCGGCGGTGGGAATGATGGCAATGACTTTCGCCGGTATCTTCCACTCCGGGTAGGCGTCCAGGGTGGATTCCACCGCTTGGCCGGCTTCCACGCGGTTGATGTAGCTTTCGTTGACATCGACCTCGATCTCCAGCGAATTCATATCCACCAGCGTGCAGATGCCCGTGCGTGTGAAACTGCCCCCGGCCGACATCGGCGAGATCATCTCCCCGGGTTGGGCGTTCTTTACCGTTACGACGCCCGCGAACGGAGCCCGGATGACCGTGTCTTCGAGTTGCTGGCGCCAGAGGGCCACTTCCTTCTCCGCCACGGTCACGTCTCCATTGAGTTTTTCCAGGCGGGCCCTCTGCGACTTGAGTTCCGCTTCGGCGTGATCCAGTTCGGCGCTTGTCGCGATGCCATTGGTGGCTAGACGAGAGACACGCGCCCATTCTTTCGAGGCCTCTTCGATCCTGGCGGCGGTCTCGGCCAGGGCCGCCTTGGCCGCCTCATGCTGCGCTTCCGCCAGGTGCAGGCTGGCCCGCACGTTTGTGTCGTCCAGGCGGGCCAGCACCTGGCCCTCGGTCACTTTCAACCCTTCTTCGATGAGGACCTCGATCACCTTGCCAGTGACCTTCGAAGAGACGGTTGCCTCGCGACGGGGCGTAACATATCCCGAGGCGTTCAGCAGCGTGCGCGCGCCGCCCAAATCCATCTCCCGGGCGGTCGCCGTGCGGACCTCGGTGACCCGGGAGCGGAGAAACCACCAGCCCGCGCCGGCCAGCAGAGCCACCACCAGTACTGCCACCGGGATCAGCCACGGAGACGACGCGGTCCCTGCGTCACGCGGGCGGTTGATCTTAAGTCCGTCCAAACTTGAATTATCGGAACTCACGGTCAGGAGTATGGAGCGTTGCGGTCAGAGAGGCAACTTCCAAGGCGGCGGTTCTCATGTTGGCTGCCGATCACCTGAAAGCGGGACTCCGAACCCCGCACACCGCCGTTCAGAGTCGTTTGGAGTCCCGGCTTTGGCCGGCGGGACGATAGCCTTGCCGAGCGCTTCAACAGTTCTCCATGTCATCATGCCTCCGAGCGCCTTGCCGCCTAAAGGCGGGACTAGTGCGCCTGTGAAGGCGCCAACATGGCGGGGTGAGAATCCCCGTCCGGCGGGAGTTCGACCGTCGGTGACTGAAAGTAACGCGGCGCAGCGATGCGACTGTGGAGAGCAACTGGAAGTGAACAGCCAGTCCGTAATAACGGGACCACGATAGTGGTCCGACCGTCAACTCGATTCGGCACGGGTCGGTGTGAGTCAACTAGCTAATGACGAAATGATGAGCGAGATTCTGAGTTCTGAAAAGGGAACGAATCGGGGAACGATCCGAGTGCCTCGCCATGGTGTCGTGGCTGGCAAGAAACAACGAACAAGATGGAAAAGCCCAGAGCGCAAAGGCGTGGGTGGACCGGAGCGTGTGGACCGAGCGAATGTTGCAACGGCTGGCTCAGAGCCAGCAACAAACCAAATGGTTCGCTCTGTGGGACAAGGTGTGGCGGGAGGAGACTCTCATGAATGCCAGCCTGCAGGTGATCGTCAATCGCGGCAGCGCGGGAATGGATCGGCAGAGCACCCAGCAGTTTCAAGGGGAGTGGACGGAGCAAATCCGAAAGCTTCAGGAGGAACTGAGAAGTGGGAGCTACGAGCCCTATCCAGCGCGGCGTGCGTAGATCGAAAAGCCAGGCAGCACGGAGTTGAGGCCGCTGGGGTATCCCGGTCGTACGCGACAGGGTGGTGTAAACCGCCATGGTGTACGCGCTGGAGCCAATATGGGAGCGGGAGTTCGCTGAGCACAGCTATGGGTTCCGGCCTGGACGCAGCGCCCAGCAAGCCACGATGCGGGTGGAAAGCCTGTTAAAGGAAGGCTACACCTGGAGGGTTTGAGTTTCTGGGCTGGCACTTTGAACGGGGCCTGAAATGGCCTCGGGAAAAGAGCGTTAAACGGTTTCGAGAGGTCTTGCGCCTGGACACGCCACGCAACCACGGGAAGAGCAT
>ORJL010033024.1_pt1 | contig 15504 bp, 16 predicted proteins | sample 1779941 | NCBI WGS metagenome assembly ORJL01 (sample SAMEA104232317, study PRJEB22302) | groundwater metagenome | biome: forest; feature: aquifer; material: groundwater | place: USA | collected 2011-08-07 | depth 5.8 m | reverse complement strand
TGCCGTGGTGTGCCGGTGCTCGTCGACGGATCCCAGGCGGCGCATCACATGACGGTGGACGTCCAGGCGCTCGACGCCGACTTCTATGTGTTCACGGGCCACAAGCTGTACGGACCGACCGGGATTGGCGTGTTGTACGGCAAGGAGCGTCTGCTCGACGAGATGCCGCCGTATCAGGGTGGCGGCGACATGATCAAGTCGGTCACCTTCGAGAAGACCACATACAATGCCCTGCCGTACAAATTCGAAGCGGGGACACCGAACATCGCGGGCGCGATAGGGTTGGCGGCGGCGGTGGATTACGTCACCGGGATCGGGATGGATCGCATCTCGGCCCACGAACGTGAGCTGCTGGCGTACGGAACGGCGGCGCTGTCGGGGGTGCCGGGCCTGACGCTCATCGGAACGGCGGCGGAAAAGTCGAGCGTGCTCTCGTTCGTGATGGACGGCGTGCACCCGCACGACATCGGCACCGTCGTCGATGAGGAAGGCGTCGCGATCCGCACGGGGCACCACTGCGCGCAGCCCCTGATGCAGCGGTTGGGCATTCCCGCCACCGCACGCGCGTCGCTGGCGCTGTATAACACCCGCGAGGAGATCGACGCCCTCGTCGCGGCGCTCTACAAGGTCCGCGAACTCTTCACATAACGTACCGGGGGTCCGGCTGCGAAATGTCGGTTGACGTGTGTCATTGTTCCCGTCCGGCGCTCCGGATTGCGAGGGTTGCCAGTGTCCGATCTTCGGGAGCTCTATCAAGAGGTCATCCTCGACCACACCCGCCGGCCGCGCAACTTCCGCGCGATTGAAGGCGCCAACCGGCACGCCGAGGGCTACAACCCGCTCTGCGGGGATCGGCTGTCGCTCTACCTGAAGGTCGAGGACGCCGTGATCAAGGACGCCAGCTTCCAGGGGTCGGGATGCGCGATCTCGAAAGCCTCAGCGTCGATGATGACCGACAGCGTCAAGGGTAAGACGCTGAGCGGGGCCCGGGACATGTTCGAGCAATTCCACCAGATGGGGACCGGGAACGCCGCCCCGCTCGCCCAGCCAGAACGGCTGGGCAAGCTGGCCGTGTTCGAAGGCGTCCGCAACTACCCAGCGCGCGGGAAATGCGCGAGCCTCGCCTGGCACACGTTTCGTTCCGCGGTCGACGCGACGGACGAGGTCGTGTCGACAGAAGCGGAGTAGCGTGACCGACGGCCATGACGGACAACATCATCAAGCTCACTGAGAAACACGCGGCGCGCACCGAAGAGGAGGCGCGCGTGGCTTCAAACGCGGGCGCGACAGCCGGCGCGATCTTCGAGCGTCGTAACCCCGTCAAGACTCTCACGATGCAACCGCAGATCGTCGACGTGCTCTCGACGATCTTTGACCCCGAGATCCCCGTCAACATCTACGAACTCGGCCTCATCTACGAGATCGCCGTCGACTCCGACAACGTGGTCGGCGTTCGCATGACGTTGACGGCGCCTGGCTGCCCCGCCGCTCAGAGCCTTCCCGTCGAAGTCGTCAACAAGCTGAAGCAACTGCCCGGCATCACCGACGCGCACGTGGACATTGTCTGGGACCCGCCTTGGGACAAAGACCGGATGTCGGACGCCGCGAAGCTGCAACTCGGGATGTTCTGACGGTTTCGCCGGCTGACATTGCTCGTCCGTCAGCATGTACTCGCATCTCGATTCGTCAGCGCAGGCTCAAAGCTCGCCGGGCGCGAGCGGCGCAAACGTGGAGTCCCCGTCTGAATGGGGACGGTTAATGAAGAGCACGCGCGGCGGCGGTCTGCAGGTGTTCGAGCGCGATTTTGGCAACGGTGAGCGAATTGTGACGTTCGTGATCTGGGCGTAGAGCTGGACCTTCGCGCGGTGAGAGCGGCGACGTCGTGAGTGTTGCTCGGAGCTGACCCCGTGGTGTGGAACCTTCCTCGTCTGAATCGAAGTTCTCGACTGAAATTCTCAGGAATGAAAAATCTTTCCGAAAAAGGAGCCACCCATACACTTGCTACGATGATAATGGCAACGGCAAGTTGGACTGCGGCGACACCCAGCACGGGCAGGTCCTCGGACACTGCCAGAGCGTGGCGATCGCAAAGGCGGCTGTCGACGCCAAACCCCACGATGCCCTTCCAGACCCTCTCCGCGGCTAGGCCATTCTTCCGGGCCCGTTCGACGATAGCCTCGTAGAGCGGCCGACCATGCCAGCGGTCTGCCTGCCGGATCGTGATGCGGAGACGCGTCAATGCAACAGGAAGACTCATGCGATCACTCCCCCCTTCGAGTGGTAGGCTCTCCCCATGCGTTCGGTCCGGCCGACGAATTGGCCATACGGCGAATGTGCTTGGCCGCGTGTCTCCGGCTCAAACACAATTCGCGAAGCACTTCGACATTGTTTCTACCTCCGACAAAGAGACTTACTGCTATGAAAAGATTCACGTGGCGGTGGGTCGTGGCTGCGATTGCGGTCGTGGGCGGCGCGCCGCTCTGTGCCCAAGAGATCACTCTCGATGCCCGTGGTCAGGCGCAGGTGCGCCGGACCGTCCCTTCGTCTTCGGTCGTGACTGTCAAGATCGAGAACAAGAACCCGTTCCTCCACAAATACCGACTGACCGTCAATGAAACCGTCGTGCAGGAGACGGCGCCGCTTGGATTCATCGCGCAGTTGAGCCCTCTGCTCGGCACCGTGGCCGCCGCGAGCCCCTCGAGCGCGGCGCCGCCGGGAGGCGCGAAGAGCTGGGCAGCGATGGCCGGCGAGATCGCGTGCGACGCGGCTCCCAAACCGACGCCGGCGCGCGTCAAGGAGCTCACCGACGCGGTGGCGGTACTGATCCAGAAGAAGACAAATGCCGAAGCCGACCTGAAGACGGCGGTCGACAACTACACGTCGGCAAAAGCCAGCTACGATGCCGCGCACAATGCGCTCAGGAATCCGAATGCGACGACCGATGGGCTCGAGCTCGGCGTCAGTCGGCTCAAGGCAACGCAGGCGCAGTTTCCCAAACCGGAGGATGTCGACGCTCTCGACGCGAGCGTCCGCGACGTGACAGCGGCGGCGAAAGCCGTGTCCGCGATGGTCGACGCGTTTCAGAAGGCGTTTCCCACGTGTCGGATCCTGGAAAACGGTGTCGACAATCTCCTGAACATTCGTGTGCTCGTGGATGGTCTCGCGGGTGCATGGACCGACGCCGCGCGCGGTCAGATCACGCGCATCCGCGAGGCGCTCGTTGCCTTGAAGACGTCGCTCGACGCAGCCGATCGCATCGTCGCGGAGCGCCAGTTCGAGGACACCCGGTCGGTCGGAAACTACGACGGTCCGACGAACGTGACGATTACGCTCGACCGCTGGCCCGCTGCCGACACCGATGAGAAAGGCAAGGAGACGATCGCGAAGGCGGTGATCGCCTTCGGCGGCGGCTCGCGGTTCGTGTTGTCGGGAGGCCTCGGCGTCGCGCGCCTTCGCGGCGACGTCCGACGGCAGGAATTTCAGCAGGTCCGCGGCTACGAGAAAAAGGTGGATGGTACCAGCGGCCAGGAACTGACAACCGTGGTCGGGCTGAAGCGCGACGAGCAAAAGATCGTGGTTCCGGCGCTGCTCCTGAACACACGACTGTGGGCCGCTGCCGAGCGGCGGGCATTTCGTTCGGTCTATGGGACGTTCGGAATCACCGCAAAGAAAGAGGGCGATGTGGATGTCGATTATCTCGCCGGTCTATCCGCCGGAGTTCTCAGCGACAAGGTGCTGCTCACCGTCGCGGTCGATTACGCCAATGTCCAGAAGCTTGGCGGCGACCTCTACCTCGGCGCGAAGATCCCTGAAGCACTGACTACGATTCCGGTCGAGAAGCGACGCGCCGCGGGTGTGGCGTTCCTCGTTACCTACAAAATCAAATGACGCGTCATCAGCTCGCGTTGCTTTCAGCCGCTGCGCTCGTCTTATCCGCGGCGGCGCTCCTTGTTGGCCAGCCCGGCGAACAGACGGTGACGCTTCGCCGGAAGACGAGTCAACTCGTGCTGCGGCCGTCGGCGCGTTATGCCGCCTTCAGGCTGGCGGACGGCATCAGCGATGCGCAGTTGCAGGCAGCCGTTCAGGGCAACGTGATCTCCCGCGGGCTTTTCCAGTCGCCGATCCTCGCCGCGAAACGGCTCCTCCTGGTCGGCACTACGCCGGTGGTTCAACCTGCGTCCGAGCAGTTCAGCCGATCGATCGCGCTCGCCAGCCCTGGATCGACTCGCGTTCCATCGTACTCAGTTGGCAACCTTGACGTCATCGCGACCGACGATGTGCTGGTCCGATTCATCGCCGATGCGAGCGAGGCGGAGAGGAACCGGATTGCGGCGCTCGTCGACGGCCAGTTCGTCGACCGGCCGCCGGGCGCCGCGTGGACGCTGCGGATCTCGGGCAATCGATCGGCGATTGATGCGTCGAATGCGCTGAACGAACAGCAAGCGGTTCAATACGCTGAACCCGACTTCGTCGTGGTGATCCCGCCGCGTCCGCGTGTCCCCGCCGCGGGCACGCCGGCTGCCGCGGCGGGGGGCCCGCCGGTTGCAGGCGTGCTGAAGGATCCGCTCTTTCCGCGGCAGTGGTCGTTGCGCAATCGCGGTGTGGGCAACAAGAACGCCGACATTCGTATTGAGGGGGCGTGGAGCGGGGTGACCACCACCCGAACCATCAAGGTGGCGGTCCTCGACGAAGGCGTAGACGTTCGGCATCCTGATTTGAAGGACAAGATCGTCGATCCGTACGATGCGATGGGGCTGCTGCCACCCGGCAAACAGGATCCCAATCCGTGGGATGCGCACGGTACGGCCGTCGCAGGCATCATTGCAGCGGGCACCAATAATCGGGAAGGCATCGCCGCGGTTGGCTACGACACCCGATTGATGCCCATCAGGATCGCGAGTACCGAGAAGCCCACGAATACAGCTGATCCAAACCCGTGGGTGACGACGACTCGTATAATGGGACGAGGCATCCGCTATGCGGTCGATCATGGAGCCGACGTGTTGAACAACAGCTGGAACGGCGGCAACGACGGCTTGTCGGAGGATGTCGAGGATGCGTTGAAGCACGCGGTGACGGCGGGCCGCAACGGTGCCGGCGCCGTGGTGATCTTTTCTGCGGGCAATACCGGATCGTCGGTGGTCTGGCCGGCGACACTGGCGCGTGCCCTGCCCATCATCGCCGTCGCGGCGACGAACGAATGGGACGAAATCAAGACGCGCAACAGCCAGGATAAAGAGAACTGGTGGGCAAGCAGCCTGGGACCTGAAGTGACAGTCGCCGCACCGGGCGTTCACATTCTCACGACCGACAACGTCGGCGACGATGGCTTCGTGAAAGGCGACGACTATGCGAGCGCCTTCAATGCGACTTCCAGCGCCACGCCTCACGTTGCTGGAGTCGCGGCATTGCTGCTTGCCAGGAATCCGCACTGGAAGGCGCAGCAAGTCAAGGATCGCATCAAGTCGACCGCCGATCCGCTGACGATGCCGGATGGAACGCCGGCGACGTTCGGCAGATTGAACGCGTGCAAGGCTCTCGGAGTTACGCCGTGCTGATTCGACCATTCCGCGCCGTCGCATTCGCCGGGATGGTTGTCTCTCTCGCATCGGGTTTCGCGTCCGGAGGCCAGGAGCCGCGGCCGACCGCGCCCACGCCCGAACGGTTCGTGGTGTTCGAAGATCGCAGCGGCGGCGGTCGGACACCACGCCCGGAATGTCTGTCCGGCTATGTGCGACGCTCTCATCCGCTGTATTACCGTTATCACCTGCTGATCCTAGAACGGCCCATCCACACGGCTGCCGAGCCGGTTGCGGATCCTGGTCGCTGCCTTGGCGCGGATTGGATGAAAGTGCCGTCCGACTCCTCGCTGACCGCACTGAGCGTGGCGACCGATGAAATCCTCCTCCGCTTCAAACCGGGGGTGGCGGCGCGCGAGATCGATGCGCTGTTCAGAGAACACGCGCTCACGGTCGACGAACCCGCCGCCGGCTCGCGGACGCTGACCGCGAAGACCCATCGGCCGATTTCGGAATCGCTTGCCATCGTCAAGAAGCTGCAGACCTCGAGCCTCGTCGATTACGCGGAGCCGAACAAGCTGGTGATTCGCTTCGAACGCTGAGCGTCGGCACGTCCCGTTAGTCCTTCTTCCATCACGCGCTCGGTGGAGCCGCACGCGGCACGAGCGGCAGCTCGATCACTTCGCGAACAAGGCACGGTAGCGTCACCTCGAAACGTTCGCTCTCCAGTTGGTGATAGTTGCGCCACCACTCCTCGCTTTCACGTGCGCGTTGTTCGACGCGCTGACGTTCTTGCTCGGCCATTACGGCCCGCGCCTGTGCCCGGTTCTGCGCCGCCAACGGCCCGAGCCGATCAAGGCTCGCGAGGAAATCAACTTGCGCTCTTGTTCACCGGGGATGGAACCGCCTCGCCGGCCCCCCCGTCGGCACACCGCCCGCCTTCCAGCTTGGGACGACTACGAGCAATTCGCTGCAGTGGGCATCCGCGGAGTTCGCACCGCCTGCAGTGGGGCAGACCGGGCTCTGGCGGCTGAGCATCGCGAGAGCCGGCAATCCTGGATCGGCAGCCGGCCTGTTGCGCGACGGCACGAGCGCCGGCTCGGTGCGGATCGACCGAAATCGCATCGAGGATGTGATGGTGATGTGCAGCTACGCGGTCGGCTGACCGTCATCAGCGATTACAAGCGGTTTCATAACCGGCACGGGTCCTGTCCTCGGCCAGCCCACGGGTGCTCAGGCCGAAAAACATGGTCACGGCTGACGGCCTTGCGCGCCCGTGGGCGCCCGGCCTCGGCCACCCGCGAGGTTATGAAACCGCTTCTAGTCTGGCTTGTCGCTATGGAGGCGGCACACGTGGGCTGGCCGAGGACCGGCGCCGCTTCTGAAACCGTTTGTAACCTGATGGAGCGCCGACTGCGCGAGAACTTCTACGACCTTGAGGTTCAGAGGGTCGAACACCGCCAGGAGGCATCGATCGCTACATCCGTTATTATGAGCCGTATGCAACGATCCACGTGGCGCTCGACAGGGACACGTCGTGCAGCACGAAGTCCGAAGCGCGGCGAAGGCGCTTGTCCAGAGCGATAGGCACCCGTGCGCGAATCGACTGATGCTCTCCGCGATCATCTTGTGCGCGCCCTCGACTGGGAAGACGCGCACGTTGGATTCGACAAGGCCGTCGATGGAATTCCCCCCGACAAGCGCGGTGCACGCCCGACCGGCTTCGAGCACTCGCCGTGGCAACTACTCGAGCACATGCGCATTGCGCAGGAAGACATCCTCGACTTCTGCGTCAACGCGAACTACGAGCACAACATGAAATGGCCCGATGACTACTGGCCAACGGAGCCCGCGCCGCCGAACGCCAAGGCGTGGACGGACAGCATCGCGCGGTACACTCGCTCACGCGAAGAGCTGAAACGGGTCACTCGTGCAGTGGAAGATCTGACCGCGAACGTTCCTACCGGCAAAGGCACCCAGACCTATCTCCGCGCTATCCTGCTCGCGGCCGATCACACGGCCTATCACGTCGGCCAGCTCGTCGCCGTCCGCCGCGCGCTGGGTGTTTGGAAATAGGCGGATCGAGCATGTCCCGCCGGCTCGCCTTCGCCGCGGCGCTGATCGCGCTGGCCTAGTGGGTGGTCTACCCCGGTTACATCAGCCTGAACTACCGCACGATTGACGGCGCGCTCTTCCGCGACATCTCGCTCACCGACTATCAGGATTCGCTGCGAGGCGCCCGCGCGCTCCCGTATCAATGGCGCGCGCTCGGCAGCCGGGCGGTGCGGCTCGGCGAGCAGCTGACGGGCGCCGATCCGCACCTGATCGACGCGGCGTTGAAAACGGTGATGCTCGCGGCGTCGTCCTGGTGTCTGTTCCTCTTCTCGACGACGCTCGTGGACGCGGTCGGTGCCCTGCTCGCCGTCGCGCTGTACCTGCTGCTGACCACGACGGCGTTCGCGACGCAGGGGCCGTCGATCTATTTGCTGAACGACCACATCTTCATGGCCGGCTGGTGCGTCGCCGTGCTCGCCGCGCGCCGCCGGCGGTGGACGCCGGTGATGCTCGTCGCCTTCGCGACCGCATGGGCCAGAGAGACCGCGGTGCTGATCGTCATCCTGGTTGCGCTCGAGGCGTGGAAGGGCAGAGCACCGTGGTCCGCATGCTTCGCGTGCGCTGCTGCGGCGGCTGTGCCGACCATCGTCCTGCGGACGATGTATCGGGCGCCGGTCGAAGCGTGGGCCTGGTGGCACGTGGCGGCGATGAATGTGCCGTTTCTCGACTGGAGCGCGGCGGGGTTTACGCTCGTCCTCCGGAACAACCTGAAGGTGATCCTCTTCATGAACGTGCTGTGGCTGCTCGCGCTGGCGGGCTGGAAGCGGGCTGCCGATCCGTTCCTCCGCTCGCTCGGCCTCACGCTCGTCTGCTACGCAGTGATGGTGTGGGCGGTCGCCTACCTGCGCGAGCTCCGGCACATGCTGCCTTTCACGGTGCTGGTGCTGTCGCTCGCCGTCCTCGAAATCGAGCGGCTCGTCCGCCGCCCTGAGTCGCCAGACGCGCCTGTCCGCCCTTAGAGCGCGTTGCGAAATTGAGGTAGTGTCCTTTCGCAACCCGCTCTTAGAGATCGAGATCACTCCGTGATGACCGACACGTCCGATTCGATTGGAAGTGGAACGTTGATTCGTCACCGGTTTGAGCCAGTCACCTCGAGAACGTCTGGGCTGCCGCCTCGAGCGCGCGCTCGATCTGCGGTGCGCCGACGTCGAGGTGCGTCACGGCGCGGACGGTCCTCGCCCCCAGCGCGCCCATGCGGACGCCGCGCGCGCGAAGCGATGCCACCGCCGCCGCTGCGTCCATGCCGCCGTTCAACTCGAAGATCACGATGTTGGTCTCGACCGACGCCGGATCGAGGACGATGCCGGGCAGCCTGGCGAGACCTTCCGCGAGCCGCCGCGCGTGGGCATGGTCGTCCGCGAGCCGCTCGACGTGATGACGCAGCGCGAAGATCGCGCCCGCGGCGATGATCCCCGCCTGGCGCATCGCCCCGCCCATTTGCTGCTTGAGGCGCCACGCCTCCGCGATGAACTCGCGCGAGCCGGCAAGCGCGGCGCCCACCGGCGCACCGAGCCCCTTCGTGAAGTCGATCCACGCCGAGTCGAACGCCGCCGCGTACTCGCGCGCCCCGACGCCGGTCGCGACCACGGCGTTCATGAGCCGCGCGCCGTCGAGATGCGTGCGCAGGCCGCTGCGCCGCGCGACGTCCGTGACGGCCGTAATCCGCGCGAGCGGCCAGATCGAGCCACCGCCAAGGTTGCTGGTCTGCTCCACCCAGAGCAGGCGGCTTCTGGGCATGTAGCGGTTATCGGGGCGGATGGCCGCCGCCACCGCGTCCCCGTCGAAACTGGCCGCGGGCGCCGTCGAGCGCGCTCACGTTCACACCGGCAAGCGCCGCAGGGCCGCCGGTTTCGAAGTGGATCGGATGCGCGGTGCGATGCGCGATCATCTCGTCGCCCGGCCGGCAGTGGACGCGCAGCGCGATCTCGTTGCACATCGTGCCGGACGGCAGGAACAGCGCGGCCTCCTTGCCGAGCAGCTCGGCGACCATCTCCTGCAGCAGGTTGACGGTCGAGTCCTCGAACTTCTGCTCGTCGCCGACCTCCGCCTCGCACATGAACTGGCGCATCGCCCGTGTGGGGCGTGTGACGGTGTCGCTCTCGAGATCGACCTCGATGGCCGCCATGGGGCCTCCTGCTTGTCGGCCGCGCGTTGACGCGGGGGTGTAGGTTCGGGCCGGAACAGTCTGCCAGATCTTCTGAGGGGGATCGACGACGGTCGCCACGGCGCACGGCTGGCTCCGGCGCCGACGCGGCATGGCGCTCGGTTACACTGGGCGGCATGATTCGCCAAGCCATCGCCACATTCCTCCTTCTCGCCATCACCTCCGCCGCAGCCGCGCAGGGGCGGCTCGAGAGCCGCGACTTCTTCAGGCTCCGATCGGTCGGCGCCGTGCAGTGGTCACCCGACGGCTCGCGCATCGCCTACACCGTCACCAACAATGACGGCCCTGGCGGGCCCTATTCGCAGCTGTGGCTGCTCACCGTTGCGAGCGGCCAGTCCACGCGGGTGGGCGATGAGGGCAGCCGCGGATCGCAGCCGGTGTGGGCGCCCGACGGCAAATCGCTGGCCTATGTGGGGAGCATCGGAGGGAAATCCGGCCTCATCATCTGCGCGGCCGACGGGTCCGCGCCCACGTGGAAAGCCGAGATGATCGGCACCAACAGCAGCGCGCTCACCAACACGGCGCGGACGCTCTTGTGGTCGCCCGACTCGAAGACGCTCGCGTATGTCAACGCCACGCCGGGCCCCGAGACGGCCGACGCCACGGGCGACCCCATCGTCATCACGCGGTTTCTGTACAAGCCCACGGCGTCCGAGGGCAACACGCGATTCAACGACAACCGCCGCCTCCACATCTTCCTGCTCGACATCGCCTCGGGCCGCACGCGCCAGCTCACCGACGGTATCCACGACGAGCACTCGATCGACTGGTCGCCGGCGAGCGACGAGATCCTGTTCGTGTCGAACCGCGAGCCCGACGCCGACCAGTTCTTCAACAACGATCTCTTCAGCATCCGCGCCGGCACCGGCGCCATCCGGCGGATCACCGCCACCGAGAGCGCGGAGTACTGGCCCGTGTGGTCGCCCGACGGCCGGCGCATCGCGTTCGAGGCCACCAGGCGCGGCCTCACCGACCTCGAGACGCAGATGGAAGACAGGCACGCCTGGATGATGGAAGCCGACGGCACCGGCCGCCGCGAGGTCGGCGGCGGCATCGACAACCGCCAGGGACCGCCGCAGTGGTCGGCCGACGGCCGCTCTCTGTTCTTTACCATGCAGCAGCGCGGCCTCGTGCGCCTCTACCGGCGCGCCGTGGACGGCGATGCGGCGCAGGCGGTGGTCGCGGATCGCGGAACGGTGGGGCAGTTCGATCTTGGCCCCGCCGATCGCGTCGCGGACGCGTTCACGTCGACTCGAGATCTGGCGCAGCTCTATCAACTCACCGGCACCGAGCGAAAAGCCCTGACGGACCTCAACAAGGACGTGCTTGGAGGCACGTCGTTCGCCGAGGTGCAGCCGTTCACCTTCGTGAGCAACGACAACCGCTTCGACGTCGAGGCGTTCCTCACGACGCCGATCGGCCAGACCGCCACCTCGAAGCACCCGATGATTGTCATGATTCACGGCGGCCCGCACGGGCAGCAGGGGCCGGCCTTCAACTTCCAGAGCCAGGTGTACGCCGCACGCGGGTGGGCGACGCTGCAGGTGAACTACCGCGGCTCGACCGGCTACGGCCAGGCCTTCACCGACGCGGTGTTCCGCGATCAGAACGGCGACGAGGCGCAGGACGTGCTCTACGGCGTCAACGCCGCGATTCGCCGCAACCCGTGGATCGATCGCGTCCGCCTCGGCATCGAGGGAGGCAGCTACGGCGGCCAGCTCACGGCGTGGCTCATCACGCAGACCCACATCTTCAAGGCCGCCATTCCCAACCGCGCCATCATCAACCTGGTCAGCTACAACTATATGACCTACTACAACCAGTACGAGGAGATGGAGTTCGGCATGCGGCCGCACCAGGCGGACCTGATGGACGAACTCTGGAAGCGCTCCGCGCTCCGCTACGTGGCGCAGGTCAAGACGCCGACACTCCTCATCCACGGCGAAAACGACAACGACGTGCCGATCGCGGAGGCCGAGCAGTTCTACATCGCCTTGAAGGACGTCGGCGTCGAGACCACCATGCTCCGCTATCCCAGGGAAGGGCACGGGCTGAGGGAACCGAGGCACATCGTCGACAGCATCGACCGCTCTGTTGCCTGGTACGAACGGTTCTTCCCGAAACCGTAGGAGCGTTCACCGAGGCCGCGAGCCGGGTTGACGCCATGTGACGGACCGTAATACTTTGCGTAACAAAGTATGCGCCGCTTTAAAGTAAAGCTCATTCTGCCCGCGCTCACGGAAGCGACCAGCCCCTACTGGCGTCCGATCAAATACTCGCTGTTTCCGCCGCTCGGCCTCGCCACGCTGGCCGCGTTTCTCGGGTCAGACGACGAGGCGGTCCTCGTGGACGAGCACGTGCAGCACCTCGACATCGACGACCGGCCCGATCTCGTGCTGATCCAGGCCTACATCACGAACGCATCCCGCGCCTATCGCATCGCCGATTACTATCGGGCCAGGGGCGCGTTCGTGGCGATAGGCGGCCTGCACGCGACGTCGCTGCCCGACGAAACGGCGGCGCACGCCGACGCGGTGTTCCTCGGTCCCGCGGAGCAGACGTTTCCTCAGTTTCTCGCGGAGTTCCGCGCCGGCCGCCCGCAGCGGGTGTACCGGTCGGCGTCGGGGCGGACGCTGGACCGCCTGCCTCCGGTGCGCCGCGATCTCATCGAGCGTCGCCGCTACCTGGTGCCGAACTCCATCGTGGTGACGCGCGGGTGCCCCGAGCACTGCGACTTCTGCTACAAGGACGCCTTCTTCGAGGGCGGTCGATCGTTCTACACGCGGTGCGTGGACGACGCGCTGGCCGAAATCTCGCGCCTGCCCGGGCGCCATCTCTATAATTCCTCGACGACCATCTCCTCGGCGACCGGCGCTTTGCCCGGGCGTTGTTCGACGGCATGCGCGGGACCAACCGGCTCTTTCAGGCAGCGGCGACCGTCGACTCCGTCCTGCGCGGCGATCTCATCGAGCGGGCCGCGGAGGCGGGGCTTCGCAGCCTTTTCGTCGGCTTCGAGAGCCTGACACCGGGCAATCTCGCCAGCAGTAACAAGCGGCAGAACCTCGGCCGCGACTACAAGGCCGTGACCGATCGGCTGCATAACCTGGGCATCATGATCAACGGCAGCTTCGTCTTCGGCATGGACGATGACGAGGAGGACGTGTTTCGGCGAACGGTGGATTGGGCGATCGAGCACGGCATCACGACGGCGACCTTCCACATCCAGACTCCGTATCCCGGGACGCGATTGTTCGCGAGGATGCAGGAACAAGGTCGCATCGTGACGCGCAACTGGGACTTGTACGACACACGGCACGTCGTCTTTCGACCCGCTCGCCTGAAACCGGAGGCGCTCAAGGAGGGGTACGATCGGGCCTACCGGGAGTTCTATCGGTGGTCATCCATCGCACGGGCCTCGAGATCGCACGGTACAGTCCAACACCAGGCCAAGCACTTCTTTTACGCCTCGGGCTGGAAGAAATTCGAGCCGCTCTGGAATTTCATGATTCGGGCGAGGCAGTTGGGTTGCATGACGCGGCTGCTCGAGGCGGTGCTGTCGAAGGTCTCAGCAGTGCTTCCCGGCTCAGGAGTGATCGCCGAGAATCCGGCCGCAGACGCTGGATATTCCGCGTGCCATTGGGTCAGTCTCCGATCATCTGACGGCCTCCGGCGATTCCTTCTCAAACCCCGGGAAAACCTGGCGCAAAAGGCTCACAACCGAGACCCGGAATGACGTCACGTGCCTGAGCAGCCGGTACACGAGTTGCTTTAGCATGTGTCATCTCCTGTGCCAGCGGTTCCTGGTTCCCTGGATCATCGGGCTGAGCCGAGCACCGGACGCTTTGCTCGTAGCGTGCAGCTCACACGAAGCACCAGTATGAAGGGAGCAGTAGGACCGTGATCGAGTTCAGACAAATTTTGTGCCCGATCGACTTTTCTGACGCGTCATTTCACGCGCTGACCCACGCGACCGCGTTCGCCGCGTGGTACGAGGCAGAGCTGACGGTTCTTCATGTGGCGACCGCGTTCGCCGAGACCATCGAGCCCATACCCGCCGGCGACGCCGGCCGCGCGCCCTACCCGGGATCGCGCGACGACATCGTCGCCAAGATAGGTTCGTCGATCGAGCGGGCCGGTGCCAAGGCGCTCAATGCGAGGGCGTTGGCCCTGGAAGGTCACGCCACAGAGTCGATCGTGAATTGCGCCGCGGCCGTAAAGGCGGATCTGCTCGTCATGGGCACGCACGGGCTTGGCGGATTCCACCATCTGCTCCTTGGCTCGGTCACGGAAAAGGTGGCGCGCACCGCGACCTGTCCGGTACTCACTGTCCCGCCATCGGCGGCCGCGACAACAGCCCCACCGATCGTGTTCAAGAAGATCCTCTGCCCGATCGACCATTCGCCGTCGGCGCTGAAGGCTCTCGAGTACGCGCTGGAACTGGGGCGGCAGGCCGAGGGATGCGTGACCGTACTGTATGTGCTGGAGTACATGGATCCTGAAATGCCCTGCGAGCACGTCGACTTCGACATCCGCAGGCAGCGCCAACATTTCATCGAGCACGCTCGCGAACGGCTGCACGGCCAACTCGCTGCGGAGCGGCGGACGGGGTGCGAGATCGAGGAGATCGTGGCAATCAACCGCGCATACAAGGAAATCCTGCGGCGTGCCGCCGCGTCGGACATGGATCTCATCGTGATGGGCGCTCAGGGAAGTGGCGGCATCGAGCTGATGCTGTACGGTTCGAACACGCAGCATGTGGTGCGCGCGGCCCCGTGCCCGGTGCTCACCGTTCGCGCGTGAAGCGCAGCCTGGATTGGGACACATGGCGTCCCGATGAACGGACTCTCCACCGCTGAAGCCGCCGAACGGCTCGCGCGCGTCGGGCCGAACGCTCTGCCCGAGCAGGCGCCCGATCCGCTCTGGCGCCGGTTCGTGCGTCAGTTCCAGAGTCCGCTGATCTACATCCTGCTGTGCGCCCTCGCCTTTGATCTCGGCCTCTGGTTCTACGAAGGCGCGCACGCCTGGCCCATCGAAGCGACGGCCATCGGCCTGATCCTCCTGTTCAACGCGGCACTCGGCCTCTATCAGGAACAGCGGTCCGAAGCGGCCTTGACTCGGTTGAAGGCCTTGGCTGGAGCCCAGGCCTGGGTACTCCGCGATGGCCAACTCGTCCGTCTCCCGACACATGCCCTGGTTCCCGGCGACTGGGTGCGCCTCGAAGCCGGCGACCGCGTCCCAGCAGACGGCACGCTCATGGACGCTCGCGGCGCCATGCTGGATGAATCGATTCTCACAGGCGAATCCATCGCGGTCGACAAGAGCGACGGGGACGAGGCGTTCAGCGGCACCTTGCTCGTCCGCGGCAAAGCCTATCTCGAGGTGACGAGGACCGGTCGAACCAGTGCCATGGGCCGCCTGGCGACCATGCTCGGCGACATCCAGGCCGCGAAGACCCCACTCGAACGTCGCGTGGATCACTTGGGCCGCCAGATCGCGCGCTGGGTACTAGTACTCGCGGTGGCGCTCGGCGTCGTCGGCGTCGTCGCCGAAGGGGTCGGCCGTGCGCCTGAGATCATCATCTTCGCGGTGGCGTTAGCCGTGGCGGCCGTGCCCGAAGGACTGCCGGCCGTGCTCACGGTGGCCCTGGCACTCGGTGTCGAGCGCATGGCCCGGCACCGCGCGGTCGTTCGGCGACTCTCCGCGGTT
>ORJL010108545.1_pt1 | contig 15507 bp, 15 predicted proteins | sample 1779941 | NCBI WGS metagenome assembly ORJL01 (sample SAMEA104232317, study PRJEB22302) | groundwater metagenome | biome: forest; feature: aquifer; material: groundwater | place: USA | collected 2011-08-07 | depth 5.8 m | reverse complement strand
CGTTCAATGAGGGGCGATGTGAATGGAAAAAATGTTGAAGTTGGGTGTTCTGTCCGCGTTGCTGGTCGGAATGCTCTTTAGCTCGTTTGTCTTGGCTGGGGCCGATGGTGCGTTGGTGAATAACATCGGTGGTGCTCAGACCGGTATTGATACGCCGGACATTGATTCGGGCGGTACGCAAGCGGTTGCTGCGGGTACGGTTTATCATTTGAATTTGGATGCGGATTCCAGCACGAACTACTGGGCGGGTGTCTGGGGTAACGTGTCGGGTTCGATTCAATTGCGTGAAGTCAACGGAGCCGTCTTCTTGCAGAAGGATGTACTGACGCCCAGAGCGAATCCTCCGCAAGGTGTGTACTCGGTCGTATTCGCGTACAACGTGGCGGATACGGTGCCCAATTTTGGCGCGTTGAACGCCAATCTGCTGACGGGTGCTCAAGTCGATGCCCGCACCGGTGTTGGAACGTCGCTGACCGACTCGGCCAGCAACGTGTTTAACTTTAACCTGAACACGTTCAATGGCCAGAACAGCCTCGTCATCGGTAGCAAATTGATCAACGTCAATGCCGCCAACACGGCCTGGTGTGGCCGCGCGCACAACGCGACGAGTGGGTTATTCGAGGCGGCGGACTGCCAATATGCGAATCTGGCGCTGAATGACAGCACGAACAATCTGTTGTTTGCGTCGCAGGTCGTTAACCCATTCGGTCCTACAAACTGGAAGATTTTCGACAACGCGACGTTCGCGCACTACCAGATGTTGCTCTACGTGAACAACTCGGGCAACGCCAACACGCAGAATTACGAGTTCTTCCTCGAACTGCGCTAAGCTAGGAAAAAGGCCAATTGGCCTTTTTTCTTCTTTTTCTTTTTTTAAGTATTTTTCTTACCGATATGGATTCGCAGTTTGATGGAGTCCACGAAGATTTTCCACACGCTTTTGATCGTGTTGCGGGCCAGGTCCCCGCCGCCTTTTTCGTTCCATCGGATGGGCACTTCGCACACGCGAACGCCGGCTTTGCGGGCCAAGTAGAGCATTTCGACGTCCCAGACGAAGCCGGTCTGCCGCGTCTTTGCGGCCAGTTGCTTGGCGGTGGGCGCGCGGAAGGCCTTGTAGCCGCATTGCGTGTCGGAAAAGGGCAAACCGAACAGGACCCGGATCCAGCGGTTGAACAGCCACGCGGTCAGGCGGCGGGGTGCCGATAGGTCAGCGCGGGATTGCTTGGAATAGCGCGTGCCGATGGCGATGTCGTCCTCGTCCAACGCGGAAAGCAGTTTCGGCAATTCGGAGGCGGCCATGGCGCCGTCGGCGTCGAAAATCACGATGACGTCACCCTTAGCTGCGTGGATGCCGGCCCGCAAGGCACCGCCTTTTCCCATGCGGTCGCGGAAGGGCAGGATGCGCACACCGTCGATCTTCATGCGCCGCACGACGCCGGGCGTGTCGTCTTGTCCGTCGGCCACGATGATGATCTCGCGGGGCGTCTTACGCAACGCGCGGTCCAACTCGTTCAAGGTGGGGCCGATGCGGTCTTGTTCGTTGTACGCCGGGATGACGATCGAGATCAAAGGCTTTTTCCCCTATTGATGGTTTTAGCTTTTGGCGTTTATTAGTGCGGCCGCGTGGGTTTTTTTTCCGGGGAAGGCATGATCCGCGCGTCTTTCTCTTCACGTCGGCCGTTTTGCTTATTCGGGTTTTTTCACCGCCATTGTTGTCTGTTTTTTTTCCAGACGGTTAGCTTTTTTTTCCGGTTTTCCCATTTCAGAAAGCCCAGTGGCCGGTGGTGTAGAGGAAGAAGAGGCCGCCCATGAACAGGCCGCTGGCCGCGGCCCACGCCAGGTAGATCGAGCGGTTGTGCGTGCCGTGCGCCAGAACGAGGAAGATGGGAAACAGCGACAGTACGTAGCGCGGCATGCTGATTTGGAACGAGACGGACAGCAAGGCCGCCAGCATGAGCCACCCATATGCTTGGTACGATGGCCGCAGCCAGGAGCGTGCCCAGACGAGCAGTCCGCCGCAGAACAGGACGGATGCCAGCAGCGATTCGGACGTGATGAACCGATTGAGCGACGGCGGGTTATGCAGCACGTCGTTCACCGCGTGCAGGATGGCGTCCCACGGCGTGATAAATTCGTGGAACCAGTGTTCCCGCTGGTAGTCGATGAACGCCAACGCGTCGCCAGCCACGTACGCGTTGAGTCCCAAATACGCCAAAAGTCCCAGCGGAATAAGGAGGAGTCCGGCGGCCCGGACCGGGTGTTCGCGCTGGTGCCAGGCCTCGACCATCAAGGCCGGCAGCAGGAGGATGCCTTGCAATCGGGTGGCGGCCGCTAACATGCCGAATAATCCGGCGTACCGCCAATGGCTTTGTCGCGCATAATAGAACGAGGCCAAGCTCAATGCCAGGAAGAAAGCTTCGGTGTACGGCAGGAAGAGGAAGAATGCGGTGGGAAAGAGCGAGATGAACACGACGGCGCGGGAAGCAAAGGCGTCGTTGCCGTCCAGTCGGGCCAGTTTTTGGATGAAGTATCCGGCCGCTATGGATGCGGCGAATGAAACCAGCAATCCGGCCACCAGCGTGTCCTGGACCAGTAGGCGCACGAGGAACACGGCGGCGGGGAACAAGGGCATGAAAACCAGGAGGAAGCGCTCGTCGCCGACGTTGGAATAGCCGTGTTCGGCCAAATGCACGTAGTGGCGTGCGTCCCAACGGACCAGGACTTCGGAAAGCATGTCTGAAAATGGCGCCGTATTTTCGAGGAATAGACGGCCAGCGATGTAGGCCAGTATGAACAGGACGACGCGCAAGGCCAAGGCCAGCATCAACGACCGCCAGAGCAAAGGATGCCGCTGGGCGAAGGACGACAACGCGGCGAAAAACGGGTTCGAACTCACACCCGTCTTAGGAATCCTTGCTTTTTTACACTCCGGTCTTCGGGGCGAATGCGTGTTTTCGGCAAGGGTTGCCTTCGGGGGCGGTACCACTTTTAATCTCATGGACCATCATGGTAACCGGGTTTATTCCATGTCAGAATCGCACCGGCCAGGCTTTGGTTTCCAGCGCATCAGCGCCGTTCAAAGCGCATTGGTGGTCGTGGCCGTGGTGGTCAGCGTGTGGGCGCACGCGGGCGTGTTCGACGCGTTTTTGGCGCCGACGTATGGCAATACGGGCATCCACCAGGCCAATGCGCGGGAGCTTGTCGAAACCGGTCATTATCCCTTCCAGAATGATTTTTCGTACGGCGGCGGCATTCCGAACCTCTACGTGCCGTTGTACCGCTTCGCCCTGGCGCAACTGGTGGTGCTGTCGGGCCTGGATTTTGACGCGGCCCAACGCTGGATGGTCATGCTTTTTGCGTTGGCGCTTCCGTTGGCGTTTTTTGCCTTCGGCTCTGCGTTCGGGCCGTGGGTAGGCGTGGCGGCGGCGTTCTTGGCCTCGCTTCCGGCCGAGTTACTCATCTACACCATCCGGCCGTTGCCGCAAGGACTGGGTCTGGTGTTGTTGGCGTTGGCGTTCGGCTTCATCCTGCACCAGAGCCGTTGGGCTATCCTGGCGGGCCTCCTGATCGCGTTGGTGCACCAAGAGGCGGCGGTGTTCTTTGCCGTAGCGGCGTTTGCCTTTGCGATCGCCACTAAGCTGCATGATGCGTTGCTGAAGACGGATTCGTCCCGCGTGTTCTGGATTTCCTTCGCGGCGTGGGCGGCGACGACGGCCACGTATTTCTTGTGGAATTTCCTGATATTGGGGCATTTCAACGTCTTCCAGCTGGCGCAGTTCCAACACCGCGAAGGCGGGCCCGTCAGCGTCGACTTGCTGGTGGACAAAACCGGTTGGCTTTTGCTGGGCCTTGCTTTGGCGGGCCTCCTGATTTGCCTATGGGTGGCGTACAGCGCGCTTGCGCGCAAGCATGCGCAGCCGTTTTCCTTGCCCGCCGCCTTGATGCTGGCTTTGGTGGCTGTCGGACTGTTCGCCATCAAGAATGATGCGGTGGGCATCGGTGTGTTCATGGACCGCTTTATCGTGTACCTGCAAGTCGGCCTCATCGTCTTGGCGGCGTTCGGCCTGGTGCGCATGGTGCAGTGGATTGCTGCCGTCCCGGACCGCGATGCGTTGAGCGGCCGGGATGCGGGGACGGCCTAGATGTGGAGCCTACTGTTCCCGTTGCTGTTTTCGGCCGCCGCTTACTTTTTTTTCCGCCGGCGGTTTGACGATTGGGCCGCGTTGGGCCTTGGGGTGGGCACTGGCTTTCTCGCGTTTTCATGGTTCGGCCTTGCGGGTTACTGGTTCTTCGGATTGCAAGCCGGTTTTTGGCTAGCGTCATGCGCCAGCGTCATGGCGTTCGGCTTATGTGCCGCACGATTCGGACTGGCCCTTCCGGACGTGGACCGAATGTGGACGGAACACCGCGCCTTCTGCGTCTTTCTGCTTCTTTCAGTCGCCGGCTTCTCGTATTTGGCCATGACCCATTTCGTCTTGGTCCAGCCGGATGGTTGGTACTCGTCGGGCAACACGTGGGGCGACTTGCCGTTCCATTTGGGTGTCGTGAATTACTTCGTCCACGGCGCATCGTTTCCACCGCAGTACGTGATTTTTGACAGTCCGCTGGGTTACCCGTTCCTCGCCGATTTTTCGACCGCGTTGCTCATGTCCGGCGCTTCGGTGCAATCGGCTCTGATGTTTTCTTCGGTGTTCTGGTTTTTGGCGTTCCTCGTGTTGACCTATTGCGTCGGATTGAAACTCCGTTTTTCTAAAGTCGAATCCGTCTTGGCGTTGGTCGTTTTGTTTCTCAGCGGGGGCTTCGGATTTCTGGGTTTTTTTGATGCGGCAACCCAAGACGGCGCCGGTTCAGCGCTTATGGCTCAGGACTACACGATTGTTGCGCCCACGGCGTGGACCAACGTGGTGACCAGCCTGTTTTTGCCGCAGCGGACGTTGTTGATGGGCGCCATGGTTTTTTCCGCGGTGTTTTTGCTGTTGTTGCACGCGGCCTCGCGCAGGGACTTTATTCTGGCCGGCGCGTTGGCTGGCTTGATGCCGTTGGTGCATTGGCACTCGTTCCTGGTGGTGTTGGGCGTGGCCGCGCTTTACGCGGCAATGGAACGCCGCGCGCAGTGGCTGTGGTTTTTTGTTCCTGCAGTGGTGTTGGCGTTGCCGCAGGCACTGTGGAGTTTGCAACAACTGTCCCCCGGCGGCTTGGTTCATGCTCAGCCCAACTGGAGTGCCAACACCTTGGACGCGGTGCAAGCCGCCGGGTTCTGGCTGATGCAGACGGGATTGTGGATTCCAGCGGTGCTTTTCGGCATTTGGGCGGCATCCCAAGAACAACGGCTACGCTTTTTGCCGTTCGGCCTTCTTTTCCTGCTGGCGTCGTTCGTGGCTTTTCAGCCGTATGCGTACGACAACCTCAAGTTTTTCTTCTTCGTCCAATGGGCGGCGGCTTTTTTGGTTGCGGCTTTGTTGGTGAAACTGGCGGAACAAAAAGCGGTCTGGTTCAAGGCCGCGGCTGTGTTGATTTTGGTCGTGCTGGTTTTTTCGGGCGTGTTGAGCGTGGCGCGCGAGTCCGGTCTTCATTGGCGGCTCTACGATGCCAACGACTTGGAACTGGCCGATTGGTCCAAGGCGCACACGCCGCGCGACGCGTTGTTCCTCACGTCGAGCGCGCACAACCACCCGGTTCCGTCGCTTTCCGGCCGCCGCACCGTCATGGGCTACCCCGGATGGCTGTGGACGCATGGATTCGACTACGCACCGGTGGAAGCCGACGTCAAGGCCATGTATGCCGGAGACCGAAGCCTTCTACAGCGCTACGGTGTGCACTATGTCGTGTTGGACGCAAAGGTCCGCCAGGACTATTCGGCTAATGCCGGGACGTTTGCATCCGATGCCGTTGTCTTCCAGAACGCGGCGTACCGCGTGCACCGAATTGCGCCATGATCCTTGGCCTAAACGCTTGGCTTGGCAAACGCGTAAAAACGCCTCCGGTCACCGTCTTTTCCATGAGGGGCTTTTGGTGGCTCAACGTCAAAGTCTGGCTTTGGCTCATCCTGTTGGGCGTGCTCTTGTTGACGCTGTTCAAGTGAACCCGGACCGCGGGAACCCCGGTTCGCTCAAGCCGCTTGGCGTCTTGTGGACCGCACAATTTTTGCTAAAATTGTGGGGCCAGCAAATCCAAATTGGATTTGCACGGAACCGCAAGTCCTTCGGACCCGCTGCGGTTCCCCCAGTCCTTGATAACTCCGACTCCTCCTGCTATCGCTTGCGAATCAAAAGAAATGAGCGGGCCCGACGGGATTTGGAACGGTCGCCCCGGGGGAAGCGTCCCCCTAGAGCGCCCTGCTCCTCGCCCCCTCGAATTTTGGGGCAAATTTCAAGGAAGGGGTAAAGCCCCACACAATTCGCTTTACGAATTGTGGGAGCGCCGCAATTCTGAAGGAATTGCGTCGGACCAGAATAGGGGAAACCTGGGTTTCCCCTTTGATGGTCAGCGGGCCCGACGGGATTTGAACCCGCAGCCTGCTGGTTTCTCCCACGGGAAGTAAACCAATCATCGTTTCTCTCCCAAGACCGAAGCTTCGGCTTCCGAAGGCCGAAAAATCTTGAAAGCCGGTATTCGGAACCAGCCGCTCTGTCCAGGTTGAGCCACGGGCCCTCTTGAAAGCATTTTAGTGTCCAAAGACGTTAAAAAAGCCGCACGTGTCTGCTCTTCGTGTAGGCGTTCGAAAAAACATCGGGGTGGCTGGTGCTGTACCAAAGGTGGCAGGTGATTTTTTCCTATGCCTCGAGTTGATTTTCGTTCCACTGAAGGAATAAATAGCGGCATCCGCCCAAAAAAGTTATAATTGGTTATAATCGCGGGGTGGTCGGAGTGGATGTATTCGTCTCGAAAGTCAGGCCCGTCGGGTCGTCGTTGGGCATCATCATTCCTAAGGACGTAGTGGATGCCGAGCATTTGGAATCCGGAAGCGAAGTCCGTGTCAGCATCATCAAGCCGAATTTCCGAAAACTCGAAGCGTTGATGGGCACCGTAAAGGAAAAGTTTGGACTGGATCGGGATCGCCGCGACCGGGTTTGATGTATGCTGCTTGATTCATGGGTTTGGGTCGAATTTTTCAAGAATGGTGCGCGCGCCAAAGTAATTCGGGACTTGATTGTGGGCCGCGACTTGTTTACCAGCGTGCTGAGCATGGCGGAGGTTTCTTTCTGGCTTTCCCTCAATGACGTGGCAAATCCAAAAGCGTATCTGGACCAAATCCGACAAAATTCCACGATTTTGTTTTTGGATGAAGCCGTGGCCGAGCATGCCGGAGCGGTCTTGCCGGCGTTGCGCAAACAAGTCCAAGGCATTGGCTTGGTCGACGCATTGATTTACGCACAAGCGCAAAGCAGCCAAATGCCGTTGGTCAGCGGCGACCCGCATTTCAAAGGCCTTCAAGACGTGCAATTCATTCCTTGACGGTTTTCAATTCATGTTTGACCTCGAGTTGACCGTCGAATCCGGACAGACGCCTACGTTCACGTGGGAAAAAACGGGTTTCCAGCGGTTCCGCCGCATTGCCGGCCCGCACGAAGTTTGGCTCGATGGCGGCCGTGTCGGAGGTCGCCTGAAGTCGTCTGCGTCTTTTTCCAAGACGGCGTTGCGTCGGCTCTTCCGGCTGCAAGACGACGTGCCGGCCATTTATGCTCGCTTGTCGGAAGGCGATGCCGTCTTGTCGCAGGCAGTGCAGCGGTTTGCAGGCTTGCGCTTGACCGAAGGCGATCCGTGGGAGTCAACGGTATGCTTCATCGTGTCGCAGAACAACCACATTCCGCGCATCAAGCAGATCGTCCGTGGGCTCCACGGCAAAGACGGTCTGATGCCGCCCGCTGAATTGGCCGTAACCGATATTTCCCAACTCAAGGCTGGTTACCGCGAGCCGTTCTTGAAGCAAACCGCCGCGTTGGTTGCGGAAAATGGTTTCTCGTTCGACCGCCTCCGCCGACGAAAATTGGACAAGGCACGCGCGGCGTTGTTGGAGTTGCCGGGAGTGGGACCCAAAGTCGCCGACTGCATCCTGTTGTACGGTCTTGGACGGACCGAGGCATTCCCGCAGGACGTGTGGGTCAAGAAAGCCATGGCGCACTGGTACGGCGTGCAGAAGGAAAAAGACGTGCAGGCCTTTGCCGAAGAAAACTGGGGAAAAAATGCGGGGTACGCCCAACAATTATTGTTCTGCCATGCCCGCGAGCACTTGTAATTCCGCCGGTGCTTGGATACCGTTGATCTTTTCGTGCACCAGCAACGCCGCATGCGCGTCGGTTGCGGCGTCGTGTGCCTTTCCGTCCGGCCAGTCAATCTGCAGCGTGGCCGTAGCTTTCTGAAGCTTGAGCCACCGCGCGTTCAGCTTGTTGGCGGCATCCAGCATGATGCAGTCGCCCCACCGCTCGTCCGGCACGTTCCACGGGTCGGCCGCCAAGAACGGTGCGTCAAATGCCTTGTTGTAGGCACGGAATTGCACCAAGTCGCCTTGGGATTCGAAGCGGAAGATTTGGTTCCAGAATTGTTCGGCTACGAAGGCGGCCGGTTGGGCGGCTTGCAAGATGTCGGCGGTGATGCCGTTGATGTCTAACGCGGCTTGCGCGCGGCCTCCGCGGAGGGATTGGTCACCAGGGTGGCAGTATTGAGACCACGTCTTGACCTCGCCGTCCGCGGCACGCCAAGCCATGCCGATTTGCACCACGGCGTCAAGGCGGGGCGGGTAGGACTTGTGGCCCAATCCGGTGGTTTCGACGTCCAGGACAATCAGCGGCATTCAGATCGTTTTTTGAACGCCGCCGGAACATATATTCCTGGCGGTCTTCGTGTCGGGTTCCATATCGTCCCACTGGGAAAAGGCGTACCGTTTGCCTTTATCCGACATCCCGTGGGAAATCGAAACCCCGCCGGCGGACCTGGTTGGCCTCCTGAAATCCGGCCTCATTGCTCCCGGCACGGCGTTGGACGTGGCTTGCGGTTCCGGCAACTATTCTCTTTATCTTGCCAAGGCCGGTTTTGACATGACGTCCGTGGATGTTTCAGAGACCGCACTCAAGATCGCGAAGGAAAAAGCAAGGAAAGCGGGCCTGGAAGCGGGCATTCACTTCATTCACGCCGACGCGCGTCACTTGGCCGATGCCTTGCCTTCAACGCGTTTCGATTTGGTTTTGGATTGGAGTTTTCTCCACCACATTGCGCCGAAGGATTTTGCGGCTTACTGTGGGCAGTTTTCGGCGCTTTTGAAACCCAGCGGCGTGTTGCTGTTGGCGTGTTTTTCCGACGCCGATGCGCCCAAACGAGGATTGAAGCAGGCCGTGGGAAAGTTGGGCAACGTCATGTACTACCGCACGCGGGAAGAAATCGAGGCGGCGTATCGGCCGCTTCACGTCACGCAATACCGCGCGTGCCGGTTGGGGAAGAAAAAACAACACGCGGGCCATTGCGTGTTATTCCAAAAATAGGCCGCCACACGAAAACGGTAGCGTCTTGTTTGGGCGTTGGCGGCGTTTTTCGCCTTAAGAGAAGGCCAGCTTGCCCAATCCCCAGGCCAACGCCGTGGCGAACAGCTTGATGCCGAAGTTGACCAAGCTGACGATGGAGAGCACCAAAAAGGCCAGGATGAGGGCGAAGTTGTCCGTCGCTTGCTTGAATGCCGGCAGGTTCTTGACTTGCGCCAGGGCGCCTTGCGTCACGGCTTGGCTGGTGGCCGTTTCCTTGAATTGCTGGGCCAAGTTGGTCTGGGCTTTCTTGATGGATGCCGTTCCCAACGTGATGAACTGGTTGTACGCCGCATCCGACGTCAAGCTGGTCTTGACCGTTTCGGCCCATCGGGCCCGGACCGAGGCGTTGAACGAGGAAAGGCCAGGAATGGTCTCGATGGCGGATTGCACGCTTTCGGTCGAAATAGAGCTTGCGAACGTCTCTTTGGAAATCGCGCCGCGGAGGAACGCCTCGTCGACTTCCACGTTGGCCACGGCGTCGGCTACCTGTCCGCCCAAATCCGGCGCCAGGGCCACGGCCGAATTGAGGAAGCGGTCGGAGTAGTACTGCGGGTTGGCGTTGACTTTCATGAACGTCAGGACGAAGGCCAGGATGGCTAGGACCAGCAACGCGCGTCCGGCGACTTTCCAGGCACCGGCCAAATTGATTTTTTCGACGCCCGTGGCAAACGCCGCCGCAGCGCCGGCCGCCAACGCGAATGCGACGAACGCCCCGAAGTACGGCGGGAACAGCACGCCGAGGATGATGGCGCCCAGCAGCGTGGGGACCAAAGTCAAAAGGCTCATCAGCCAGTTCTGGCCGTGGCCGAAGTGCATGGACAACGCCAGGACGAGGCTGTACAGGACGACGAAGAGGATGAACGAGAGGCTGTAGATCTTGGCGGCGGAGAACTGCATGCGTTGCACGTCGACCAAGTCGGTGACATGCAGGTTGGCGGACTGGAACAGGTACGCGGCGAATGCGAACAGCACCAACATCAATACTAGGAGAGGGGCTTTCAGCTTGAATGCGTTGTCGAACACCAACGGAGGGATTGAAAACGAAAATCCGGAGTGGGGCTTGGATTCCTTGGCTTTTTCGGACTTGGTCTCTTCCGGGATTGGCATTTCTTTTTCGGGTTTTTCGTCTTTCTTCTTGGTAGCGGCCATAGGCTACGCTTACGATCCGGGGCTATAAAAACGGTGCGATTTGTTCAACCGCCTCGTCGCACGGCACGTCTGACGTGGGGTCAAAAAATAATCCATGCTTTAAACGCGGTAAAAAAAGAGGCGGCTTGTCTCAAACCAGTGCTTTGACAGAATCCTTTTCAATAATTACCGTCGTTTCGGCTTGCGTCACTATTCCTTTGTTGAGTTCGACAGACCTTTTCTTCGCGAAGAAAAGCTCTACCAAAAGAAGGCCGTGTTACACGAGCGCCTTGATTGAGTCTTTTTCTATGATCACCGTTGTTTCAGCCTGCGCGACAATTCCCTTATTGATCTCCACGAACCTTTTCTTTACCAAGAAAAGACATGCAAAGCAGAGCTTTGTAGGTCCCTCAAAATCGCAAAGCGATTTTGTTGGCTTCACCAAAAGAAAACGTGTGGCTCCTTCAGACCAATGCTTTGACGCCGTCTTTCTCGACTATTACCGTCGTCTCGGCCTGCGCCACTATCCCCTTATTGATCTCGACGAGGACGGGGTAGTCGTGCAGAATGCCTTGTCGTGTCAAGTCGCGCACCGCAAGTTCCACGGACGCCTTGGAACCCAACGCCGCCAACAGGTTGCGCCGGGCAAACGGAAGCGTCTGGTACTTTTCGGCAATGAATTCGACGGCTTTTCGACTCTGCGGCAGGCGGACGGGTTTTTCCTGCACCATGGAAAAGATCTCCACTAGGCTACCGTCGGTGACCTTGCCGCCGCCGTTTGTAGCAAAAGGCTCGACGGCGAACACGTCGCCTTCTTGGAATTCGTAGTCGCCACGCGGCACGTTGGGTACGCTTTGGCCGGCGTGGACGACGTACGGGGCCAGGCTGTGGCCGCAGAGGTTCTCCACGGGTTTGAATCCGCGCGACACGACGGCTTCCTGGATGGCCGCACCCACGTCTGCCGTGGTTTTCCCGGCGCGCATCACGGACAGCGCGTCCTGCAATGATTGCTCGGCCGCTTCGATGAGTTTGGCGTACTGGTTATCCGCGTTGTAGGTAAAGGCTTGGTCTACGATGTGGCCTTCCACGTGCACGCCGAAGTCGACTTTCAGCACGTCGGATTCGGCCAGCACGCGCTCATCGTCGATCAGGGGGGTGTCGTGCGCGGCTTCGTCGTTGAGCGAGAGGTTGCACGGAAAGGCCGCAGAGCCACCTTGCTGCGTGATTTCGGACTCGATTTTTTCCGCGATGTCCAACAATTTCATGCCGGGTTTGACGTAGTCTTCGGCAAAAGAGCGGACGGATACGGCGACGCGGGCGGCTTCCAAATAGTGCTTGAGGGTGTCGCCGTGGTGGCCCGCGTGGGCATGTCCGTGGCCGGCGTGACTTTCATGGTCGTGTCCAGCATCGGAAGACGTGTCTGAAGCATGCATACGCTTCGTTGGTGGGGGCAAAGGGATTTAACGGTTGTGCACCCTAGTGACGCACATGTTTTCTAAAACCGGCTTAGTGTTCGTTTTGTTTGCCGCCGTCCTGTTGTTGGGTTGCACGCAATCCACTCCATCCAATCCGGCGGACAATGCCAGTGCGGCTTCCAAAATGAATGCGTCGCCGGTCGGGGTGGGTCTGGTGGCAGTCAAAAACGGTGACACGGTCAAAGTCGATTATCTAGGCACGACGGAAGGCAAGGTCTTTGACACGTCGATTCAAGCCGAAGCCAAAAAGGCCGGTTTGCCGTTGCGGCCGTCGTACGAACCGTTGCAATTCCAGGTGGGCGGAGGCCAAGTGGTTCCAGGTTTTGACAAAGCCGTCTTAGGCATGAAAGTCGGCGAGGAAAAAACGGTGGTTTTGCCTCCGGCCGACGCATATGGCGAATCGGATCCGCGCGCCATCGTTGAGGTGCCCCGCGGCCAGTTCGACAACAGTTCGGAGCCGAAAGTCGGGCTGCAAGTCATGTCGCCTCAAGGGTATCCGGGCGTCATCACGAAAATCGACGCGCAGAACGTGACGGTCGACTTTAACCACGAGTTGGCCGGAAAGACGTTGACGTTCAAGATCATCCTGCGAGAAATCAACTAGGATTCCAATCCGGCCCTTGCCTTAAGCTTTTTTTCAGACGCCTTTAGCCTTCAGCTGGTTGAGCCTTGGAGCACCACGCGTATGCGCTGGGGCAGCGGGCGGCTTGCAGCACCATTTCTTTCTCGCATCGGCCGTTGCGGCTTTCCCGCACGCCGGCCTGGCGCATGGCGTTGACGGATTCGATGCAGCAAGGCGTTTCGTTGGTTCCGACTTTTCGGGCGCGCTCGTCGCATTGACGTTCCAAGCGGAGGTAGTAGTTTGCGTTTGGTGTGGGTTGCGGCTTGGTCAAGGATGCATTCGATGCCGTAGTGCCGTTGGCTGTTGCATTGCCGGGCGTGGCCGTGGGCCAAGGCCGTCGTTGAGGCCGGTCGGGGTTGGTCCGGGCCTGCATGAGGATGACCCGGACTTGCGCAAGCGCTTCGCGAATGGCCGCTTGAGCTTCAGTCGTAGGCGATGCGCCCAACGATTCAATGCCCGCACTGGCGTTGGTCAATAACGCGCGGGCTTGAGTGACGCGGGTGCGGTTGCCGAAGCGTTGCGTGTCGTTTTCAGCTTCAAGAACGCTGGCTTCCGTTTGTGCGTATTGGATGCGGAGGTTCAGGTGGAAGTTGAGCCCGGTGGGGCAGCCGTGCTCCAGGCAGTATTTGCGTCGGGCGGTCTGCACTTGCGCTGACGTCGTGGCGGCTTGCGTGTCGCGCTTAAGGGGTTCCATGATGTCGGTCCGCGCGCGCTGAAGGACGGCTTGGACCAATTCGGAGGTGCGGGGCACGTTGGTCCCGTTATATCGGTCGGGGTTGAACTGCACTCGTCCTTCGTCGACTTGGATGCGCTGCAAGGCCTGGGCTTTCTTCTCGGCAAATCGTTCCTGCCAGTATGCCCGCATGGATACCTCCAATGGCTTCATAGCCATGTCGATACGTTTTTTCTGGGCCTCGACCCATTGTCGTTGGCTTTCGTTGCGCGCCGGTTTGCCTTTTTCGCCGGACGACGCGTTGCGGTCGTCCCGATTCGTTTGCAAGCTGGCGTTGTAGTCGAACGCGTAGGCGCCTACCGATTCGATGAACGCCTGTGCTTCGGCCACGAGGACCTGGGTGGGGCCAATCTTGTCGGCGAGGCCTTCCTGGGCGGCGTACGGCGCGAATTCAACAAGTTGCTGGGCTTTGAGGCCGAAGCCGTGGACGAAGTCGTTGTGGAGACTGAGGATGCCGTTGGGGCAGTGCGAGTTGTCGCAAAAGCCCTGACTCAGGCGGTTCAGCATGGCTGTGCTGTTGGCCGCGTCGACTTCGGCGTGGATGGCGGCGATCATCTGCGCTTCGGTGTGGTCCAGCGCGGCGATGATTGGTGTGGCGTCCAGCACGATTCCGCGGATCACGTCGTTGCGCGTGATGTTGCGGTAGAATGCCACCGCTTTCTGGGTTTGGTTGAGCAACGTGGGCTTGATTTGCGCTTTGAGTTTCTCCAAGTCGTTTCGAGGATCAAAAGCCTTGCGGAGGAGTTGTTGGATTTGGTTGACGGCCTTGTTCTGCTCGCGGAGCCGTTGGCGGGTTGCGTTGGAGTACGGCTTGGGGTCGGCAAGGGTTGTGTTTGCGAAGGCTTTGAACGCCGTGAGGTTGGCTTCGGCCATTTGGATTGCGGCAAGGCCTGCGGGCCCGAAGCGGGAGACCTTGGCGCGGGATTGGTGCAACGTGTCGTTGATTTGGGCCAGGGACTGGGCGAAGGCGTATCGCGCGTCGAGATGGAAGTTGGTGCCGTTGGGACAACCTTGGTCCACGCAGTAGCGCAAGGCGATGGCCTTGATGAGGGATTGGTTGGTGATGGGGGCCAAGTCATTCTTGAGCGGCTGCAGGATGGATTGGCGTGCGCCTTGCGTCAATTCGGTCAGGAAACTAGCGCTTTTACTGGCGTTCTTCGCCGCGTACCGTGCGGTTTGCTTTTCTCTTTGCTTTATGTCGCGCTCGACGTTTTCGATGGTGCGGTTTTTCTCGCGGTTGAGTTGTTCCAGGGTCCGATCCGCATTCCGTTGCAGCCGTTCGGCGTCCTTTGAGCTTTCGTTCGCCGTGGCAAACTGCCATTTGTTCGTGCCGCTGGCCTGTGTTGAAAATGGTTCGGTGCCGGCCGCAACGGTCTGGACCAGCAGGGATACTATGAGGATTGAAAAAAGCGCTTGGGTGTTCCGGTTCAAACTCCATCACCTGACTCGTTTTGCTCTGTAGCGATTGCGCGGGTGGAGGTTGATAATCCCTTCTTTATGCTTTCCAAGGCTTTGTGCGTCGTGTCATTTTCGTCGCTTGGGGCGTGCGTACGCGAAGGAGGCGGCCAAGAGCGCGGCCAAAAGAACGAGTCCGGGGGCCAACTCGGGCGTGGGTTGCGGCGGCGTGCCGGCCACGGCAAAGACGCAGGTGTGGACGCTGCCGGAGTAGTTGGCCAAGGCCGTGTAGGTGCCGTCGTTTTCCGCCGTCACGTTGAATGCCGAACGGCCGTTGCGGCAGCCGGAGAATGTGACGGGCACGTCCTGGCCCTGGCTCGTTTTAACCCCCATTTCGACTTGCGGCGTGCAGTTGGCCTGGCCGAAGCTTTGCGTGAACGTGGCCAGGACCACTTTGGCCCCGGTGACCAAGTTGGATGGACACGTCAGCGTGATCGAGGCGTCGGGCCGCACGTTGGGCGGCAAGGATGGTGTGACTGACGGCCGGGGTGGGGCGGGGTTGATGGCGGCCGTTGGGCTGACGCTAGGTGAAGCGGATGGACTTATGGACGGACTTGCGCTTGGCGACGGGCTTATGGT
>ORJL010094889.1_pt1 | contig 15512 bp, 10 predicted proteins | sample 1779941 | NCBI WGS metagenome assembly ORJL01 (sample SAMEA104232317, study PRJEB22302) | groundwater metagenome | biome: forest; feature: aquifer; material: groundwater | place: USA | collected 2011-08-07 | depth 5.8 m | reverse complement strand
CGGCATGTTCGGCTTCGGACAGAAGCAATATTTCAAATCCGATACTGGAGCAGAAAAGGCTCCTAAAGTAGAATTCTAAGATTGTTGGAACACATTATTGTACATTAGCGGTAAGTGAGAGATGGAAATCGTCTCTCACTTTTGCTATTATCTCTCTGTTGTTCAACAATACCCATTTATGAAAATTCAAAAATTTACCCGATATCACCTCTGGCTTGGAATTCTATTCTGTGCCTTTGTTCTTACCGCGTTTTCTGCAGAAATTCCTACGATACAACGAAGAGTAACCGATCTTACCGGAACACTCAGTAGCGGTGATGTTCAAACTCTTGAATCCGAACTTTTAAAATTTGAGCAAGAAACATCCACGCAAATTGTTGTTCTCATTGTTTCATCAGTAGAAGAAGGAAGCATTGAGGATTTCTCAATTCAAGTTGCTGAAAAAAATGGCATCGGTCAGAAAGGGAAGAACAACGGCGTACTGTTAACCGTGGCAAAAGATGACCGTAAGGTTCGAATTGAACCCGGGTATGGTTTGGAAGGAGCGCTTCCTGATGCTATCTGCGATCAAATCATTCGGTATATCATTATTCCCAGCTTTAAACAGGGTGATTACCCGACGGGAATTCAAAAAGGTGTTGAAGCCATCATGGCGGCAACAAAGGGTGAATTCAAAGGTGAGGGGAAACAAAAAGGGAGTGGCAAGATAAGCGGTTTAATCATTACCATTCTGTTAATCATCTTCTTCTTTGGCTTCTTCGGAAGAAGGGGCGGTGGTGGATTTAATGTTGGCGGTCGTGGGATTAACCGGTATCCCGGCATGTGGATGGGTGGTTTCGGTGGTGGTGGTTTTGGCGGGGGAGGAGGATTCGGCGGCGGTGGTGGCGGCGGATTCTCAGGTGGCGGTGGTAGTTTTGGTGGCGGCGGCGCAAGCGGGAGTTGGTAACTATGAATTCTAATACAATGAAACAGCAGAATCTACAGACTAAACAAAAAAGCGTTGGGGTTGCTTTTCTACTTGCTTTCTTATTTGGACCACTTGGACTTCTCTATGCTTCTGTAGTTGGTGGCATCGTCATGTTTATTTTTGGAATTTTAATTGCTATTGTGACTCTCGGATTCGGACTTATTATCGTTTGGATTGGATGTATCGTATGGGCAATCATTGCAGCCAATAATGTAAATAAAAGCATGGTGAGCGGTTTTGACACAGTACAACAAGGTACACCTACAATCCTAAAACAACACTTTACTCAGGCTGATCTTGACAGTATCGCAAAAGAAATTGCAAATCAAGAAGCCTCAACCTCCGGGGAAATCCGGGTCACTATTCATGCAAAACGTAGTTGGGTCCAACGCAACCACTCGATTCAGGATTTAGCCTTAAAAGAGTTCCAAAGGTTAAAGATGCAAAACACAAGAGACAGAAGCGGAGTATTGCTCTATTTCCTTTTTGCGGAGAAAAAATTTTATATCCTTGCGGATGAAGGAATTCATCATAAAGCCTCAGAACTTTGGGAACAAGTCGCGGCTGCAATTTCAAAGGATTTTAAGGAAGGAAAGTATTCGAAGGGCATTTGTGAAGCAGTGCGAACAGTTGGTGAAGCTTTACAACAACATTACCCTCGTAAAGCAGATGATACGAATGAACTTTCTAATGAAGTTGAGTTGATATAATGCATTTCTAAATGCTTGTACATCCTGTTAGCGCGCATCAAACAGGATGTACGTAAGAATTTTCAACCTTGAAAATATATATATTGACCTTTGATATAGACGTAGGTAATCAAAGTGCTTCGAATGGTAGCTATTTCATCCCAATTAATGTCGTTTAAATTTAAACTCCCCTATCATAACACTAAATGGATTTCAATTTCCGTAAAAATGATAAGCCAAATGACTGTGTTGAATAGACTGCTTGATCGTTTTGCTTTTTCAAAAAACTTACAGCTATTGCAATGCCAATCATTATAAATTCGGGGACAAAATACCTGTTTTGCATATCAGGGAAAATAAGAAACCGTACTACGAAAAAAACGAGTAGTAAGAGTGATAATTCTTTGTAGATAGATTGAGATGTTACTCTTATGTTGGAAGAGAATGCTACCACCCCGGCGCAAAACAAAAACACGGGTAGTAAATAATACCCAAGAAGTGTTATTACATATTGCTTGATAAACGTAGTAATGTACATAAATACCGATACGTGATGAGGCGTTGTTAGTGGTGTTACCAGTCTTCCAATGAAGACATGATAGAATGTTGTTTCCCACCCGTAGCTCCCAAAGTATAATACAACTCCGAAATATGAGAGTAAGAAACATATACCCAAGATGAGAAATTCTTTTTTACTAATACGGTAAGTATTTGAGTAAAATCCTGCAAATGCGACGACCAACCCCATGAAAAGAATATTATCTGCCCGCGTAAAAATACTTAAGCATCCGAGTATTCCGATGTACAGGGCGGGTTTGTTATGGACGATCATGTATAAGCACAGTAACAACCATAATGATGATAACGCATCCGGTGTTGAGAGGCGCATTACTTCCAGGATACCTGTTGCAGGGACAAGAATAAGTGAAATCAATAACGCGGCTAACGGTTCAAGGTTTTGGGATAACCATTTATACATAACGAGAGCCATACCGATTCCCGCCAAGATTGAAACGAGAACAGTGGCATTGATGATGGGAACCCCTGCAACATGAAATAAATATACCAATGATGTATATAATGGACGATTTGTATAAAATGGCAGTTGTTGTTGAAATGCTTCGTTGCTGCTACTTACTCCGGCTCTATAGGCGCCTGAGTTTAACAGTGCATATTCATCGGCGGAGACAGTGGATTTAAGTTCGGAATACGTTTGTGTATATACTTTTTGTGGATCTGAATTCTCATACGATAACACTATACCCATATAAGGAATCATATCCCAATTATGGAACGGTTTGATAAACGCTATTACCGATAACCCGAGAAGATAAATTAGAAATACTACTGAGTATACTTTAGATATAACGAACTCTCTTTCTGAAAGATTGTGTAAAGGCACAAACTCCGTGCTTGCTTAAAAGCAAGATACTAAAATGAATTATCAAGAGGAAATAACCACATGTTCTGGTATACAGACCCGGAATTATCAATCTTTTCTCTGCTCTTTCCTTTTGAGACGAAGGATTTTTTTGTACATTCAAGTTATTAATTTGAAAGCATCTACATGAGTGATACCGGTTCAAAAAGTCTGTTAAAATCATATCCCCGAGTTTTCTGGGTAGCTAACGTTATGGAGCTATTCGAGCGAGGGGCATACTATGGAATGAACTCCGTTTTGGCTGTTTACCTTACTGCAAGCGTTGATAAAGGCGGTCTGGGATTCGGTGAGCAGTCCGTCGGATTCATGCAAAGTTTGATTTATGCCCTTAATTATGTCGTTCCCATTCTTGGCGGCGCGTTAGCCGATAGATACGGCTATAGACGATTATTAATGTTCGCATTTTCCATGATGACGTTGGGGTACTTCCTGAGCGGTCAAACAAGTACCTACGGAACAGTCTTTGCAAGTTTACTCATTATGGCAACAGGCGGTGGTTTGTTCAAACCTATTATCAGCGGAACCATTGCACGAAGTACCAATGAACAAAATTCAAGTTTTGGCTTTGGAATATATTATTGGATGATTAACATGGGCGCTTTTTTAGCTCCCTTGGCAGTTAGCATTCTTAGAGGTTTCTCATGGAGTTATGTATTTACTGCTTCCGCCGCCTATTGTGCGTTGATGTTACTTCCCACAATTTTCATGTACAAAGATCCGCCAAAACCGGCAAATGTGAAAACAATTAAAGAAGTCCTGAGTGGAGCCGCGATGGTTTTAGGTGATGCCCGGTTCATGCTTATGATTTTTGTTTATTCGGGTTTCTGGATTTTGTACTTCCAGAATTTCGGTTCTGTGCTCTGGTTCTTACGCGATTTTGTTGATGCAACACCGGTGAATAATTTATTCGCAACATTACATATCCCATTCACTTTTGATGCTGAATTTGTTACCATTACCAATGCGGGAACGATTATCCTTCTTCAAGTGGTTGTAAGTAGAATCGTAAAAAACACGCAACCGCTTTTAACAATGACAAGTGGTATTGTCCTTGGCGTTATCGGTTTTGTCTGTTTAGCCTTTGCAAGCAACGTATGGATCTTTATTGCCGGAATCGTTGTCTTCTCAATAGGTGAAATGACAGCACACCCTAAGTATTACAGTTATATCGGTTTAGTTGCACCCGCCGATAAAAAAGCTGTCTATATGGGTTATGCGTTTTTGTATGGTGTCATCGGCAGTCTTATTGGTTCAAATGTTGGCGGTGTTATGTATGAAGCTATGTTAAAGCCGTTAATCGGTCAGCCGGATTCCGAGGGAGCTGTGAGAGTATTTTGGCTCATCTTTGCCGCACTTGGCGTGTGCGCTACAGTAGGATTATTCCTTTACAATAAATATTTCGCCGCAGATACTCCGGAGACCAACAGTCGTGCTACAAAAATTATGATGGGTATGTACTCCGTTATTGTAGCTACGTCATTATTTTTCTTTTACAAATCCGTCTCGGGAGATACTATCTCCTACAAGATGATGGTACAGGCAATTATTATGCTCCTCATCGGCGGCGGTGGCGTCATCATCAGTATGAAACATAAACGAGCCTAAGACAATTTGTTTTTACTCTCAACGTCTTCCAAATTTGAGAGTCAAAATGCATTATAGCCTACGACTTCAGTCGTGGGTTCTCAAAAAGAAAAAAAACGAAACCGATTTATCGGTTTCACAAAATTATTAATACAAAAAAGAAATTTATCTTAAACAGAACTCCAAACAGGTATGACAATGCAGACTCCCTCAGAAGCGATGGTGAAAAAAGTTCAATTAATTCAAGAAGCCTTACGCGAACAGAATATTGATGGTTGGTTATTTTATGATTTTTGGAAGAGAAACGAATACGCTCAGAGAATTCTGGAATACCCCAAACATATCCTGAATACCCGTAGATTTTTCTATCTTGTCCCCGCACATGGTGAACCTCGTAAACTTGTTCACAGTATAGAACGTTGGAATATCGATCACCTCCCCGGTGAGAAGACAATATTCTTAAGCTGGCAATCACTCGAAGAGGGATTAAAAACCACTGTTGCAGGTATGAAGACGATCGCGATGGAATATTCTCCTTTCAACGCTATCCCGTACATCTCAAAAGTAGATGCAGGAACCATTGAAATGGTAAAACGTACCGGAGTAGAAGTTGTTTCCTCCATGAATTTAGCGCAATGGTTTGAAGCGCGTTGGTCGGAAGAGGCATACAGGGATAATCTTGAAACAGCCCGCATCATGCGAGGTGTTGTCGATAAGGCGTTCGGATTCATGAAAGAGCGTATTACATCGAAAACCCGGATTACGGAATATGATGTACAGCAATTTATGTTGAAACAATTCCATGATAACGGGTTATACACAACCGAGGATCCCAATTGCTCCGTTAACGCGAACAGCGGTAACCCGCACTATGAACCTACGAAAGATGTCCACTCTGAATTACACGAGGGTGATTTTGTCCTTATCGATTTATGGTCGAAAAAGAATAAACCCGGAGCAACATATAACGATATTACCTGGGTAGGCTATCTTGGAACATCTGTACCTGAAAAGTACACGAAAATATTTAACATTGTACGCGATGCACGCGACGCCGGAGTTAATATTATCAAGAAGGCATTTGCAGAAGGAAAAGCTATCCGAGGTTGTGATGTGGATGATGCCGCAAGAAAAGTAATCGTTGATGCGGGGTATGGTGAATTCTTTATTCATCGTACAGGGCACTCAATAACGGAAGATTTACACGGCAGTGGGGCAAATATGGATAATCTTGAAACCAAAGACGAACGTACGATTATCCGTCAGACATCATTTTCCATTGAACCAGGTATCTATTTCATCGGTGATTTCGGTATCCGAAGTGAACTAAACGTATATATCACAAAGGAAGGCGAAGTCATAGTTCCCGGTGAACCCCGACAACAGGAAGTTGTTGCAATATTGAAGTAATCGATGAGGATTCTATTTTTTTTCGGTTTAAAAATCATATAGCGATGGGTTTTATACCCATCGCTATTTTGCATTTTAACACTTCTTTAATCAAGTCACTTTAACCTTTTTGCTCATTACTGCTTACAATAAAATATGCTAACATCTTTCGATGTCATTATCCTCGGTGCAGGAGCCGCCGGATTAATGTGTGCAATTGAGGCAGGGAAGAGGGGAAAAACTGTTCTCGTTCTTGAACGAAATTCCAAGATTGCAGAAAAAATTCGCATCTCCGGGGGAGGGCGATGTAACTTTACAAACGTAAATGCAAATCATAATCATTATCTCTCCGATAACGCACATTTTTGCAAATCAGCGTTAGCCCAATTCACCCCCGCCGACTTTATAGCTTTGCTGGAATTATACGATATTCCTTATCACGAAAAAAAACTCGGTCAGTTATTCTGCAATAGAAGCGCATCAGATGTCATCGGAGTATTGCGCGATGAATGTGACCGTTTCAATGTTGAACTCGTAACAAATCGAAGTGTTACAACTGTTTCAAGGGAGGAGGATAGTTTTACCGTTCTCACAGATGAGGAATCATATAAAGCAAGATCAGTAGTCGTTGCAACAGGCGGAATTTCAATCCCTAAACTTGGAGCAACAGATATCGGTTACAGAATTGCCAAACAGTTTGACATTGCTTGTTCCGCGCCTAAACCGGGATTAGTCCCTTTTGTATGCGGTACTAACGAAGCCCAATTATGTAATGAATTAAGCGGGATATCTCTTGATGCCATTGTAAGTTGTAATAAAAAAACGTTCAGAGAAAATATTTTATTCACTCATAAGGGATTGAGCGGTCCTGCAATCTTGCAAATATCATCTTATTGGAATCCAGGAGATGTTGTTCAGATAAATTGCTCTCCTGAAGTGGATATTCTCGCGCTTCTCAAAGAATATCATCAAACGAAAAAAGAACATGTTACAATTCTTGCTGAAGTATTCCCCAAACGCTTTGCTCAATTATGGTGTGAGCGCTATGTCGAAACAAAAATAATGAACCAATTTTCAAATGCACAGTTGTCCGAAATAGCCAACCGATTACATAAGTGGGAAATTATTCCTGCAGGGACAGAAGGATTTTCAAAGGCTGAGGTTACTGTTGGGGGTGTGGATACAAACGAGTTATCCTCCAAAACAATGGAGGCTAAGAAAGTCCCGAGATTATTTTTTATCGGCGAGGTGGTGGATGTAACGGGTGAACTTGGGGGGTATAATTTCCAATGGGCGTGGGCTTCGGGTTTCGTAGCGGGGAAGTGGGTATAAAAATTTCCTAATTTAAATCTCCCCCCTCAATGATTTCGCAATAACTTCCCCCTTGGAATGAACATGAAGTTTCTCGTACACATGTTTTATATGGTACCGCACAGTCTCTAACGAGATATTCATTCTGTCAGCAATCATCTTGTAACTTAATCCGTCAACCAACGCAACAACAACCTGTTTTTCTTTATCGGTAAGAACAGCCTCTTTCTTTTGAGGAGGTGAAGAGAGAAATTCAGAACTTGCTTTTCCGGGAGTGAAGAAATCGATAACTTTTCGCGCAATCTGTTTCGACATAGGTGCGCCCCCTTCACTGAGTTCCTTTATCGCATCTTTGATTTGTTCAAATGGCGTATTCTTTAACAAATACCCCGATGCCCCTGCACATAATGATTGAAATATTTTATGCGGATCATTATACACAGTCAGCATAATGATATTAATTTCAGGATATTTCTCTTTGATAATTTGTATGCCGTTAATTCCCGACATTCCGGGAAGTCCGATATCCATTAAAATAACATCTGGTAATGGTCTGCCGGTGAGATGGGGGAGAAAATCCTCGACAGATTCCACCGCTGTTTCACACATAAAATCCTTTTGGTTATCAAGGTAGCGTTGAATACCTTCACGAATTTCTTCTTCATCTTCTATTATTGCGACGGAAATCATAGTAGATGATACGGAATTATTATTCAAGTCTGTACCCCATAAATATGTAGGGAAATGATATATTTTGTTCTCATAATCCCTTACCCCGTAATATTACTTTTGTGCCTGTATCAGAAAGTAGGTCAAAATGTGCCTGTATTCGTTCAGCTCTCATTCTCATATTTCTTAATCCGTGTCCTGTCCCGCTTTTCTTATCCTGCAACCCCTTACCGTTATCTTCGATTGTCATAAGAAATTCGGTTGGGGTGTTCACAATCGAAATTTGCACAAAGGTTGCACCGGAATATTTTACACAATTGTTTACAGCCTCCTTGAAGATGAAATAGATGTTTTGTCGCACATCAACCGAAAGCTTTTGATGTACAGGTAAACCTTCATGATGAAATTTCATTTCAATTTCACGCGGAAGCAGAACTTCCTGTGCAAATTCTTCCATACGGTCAAGCAAATCACCAACAGAATCATTTCTCGCATCAATTGACCAAACAATATCGCTCATAGTAGTGACAAGTTCTCGGCTCATATCTCCAATCTTCCTGATAGAGATTCTCATCTCGTCTTTATTTTCAATTGACTGGAGAAGCTCGGAGTGGACAGTAATTTTTGTCAGTGTTGACCCAACGTCGTCATGCAAATCACTTGCTATCCGAACTCGCAACCGTTCGATTTCTAATAACCTACGTACGTTATATCGGTATATTCCAAACAACATAAGTGAAAGAGCAATTACACATAATGCGATAAACCACCATCTCACCCAGAACGGTGGGATAACGGTAAATGATATTTGGGCAGGAGCGCTTTCAATACCATCATACGTTATTGATTTTACTTCAAATGTGTAAGAACCGGGAGCTAATGAGGCATACGTTATTTCACGCTGACGAGTGGGAGCATGCCATCCTGTTTCTAAACCGAGTAATCTGTAACTGTATTGTAACAAAGCACCATGCTTTAAACTGATAGCGATATACTGTATGGAATAATTATTCGTATTATGTTTGAATGTAAGTGATTCCGATAAATTTGTTGGTTTGTTATCTGCTGATAATTCCTTGATGATGACCGGATGTGAGGAGGTATCAATCGCGTTATTCTGATATTCGTAAATATATATTCCTTCAAGTGTTGTTGCCCAAACAAACTTTCCCGGAATATTTCCGCAACTTGTTATTCTGTTCCCAACTAAATCTTCTTGATACCCAAACGGAACTTTTGATTTTTCATCAAGTGATTGCAATCCTGAATGGGTTCCTATCCATAATTGTTCGTCGTCTGTTTGAGTGATACTCCAGATCGTATTTGTTAATAATCCGTTCTTAATTGAGTATACTTTCTCGACATGATACTCTTGAAAATTTTGATCAGGTACCAATTTTGCCAACCCGGTATAACGTGTTCCTATCCAGATGGAATGTTGCGCATCCTCATAGATAGCGCGAATTTCATTTCCGGATAATCCATTTTTTGTAGTTATAACGGTTTGCACCGGATTCTCTAAATCCCGAACATCCATCCGTATCAAACCATTACTAAAATCTCCAAGCCAGACATTTCCGCGAGAATCTTCATACATTGCACGTATCGAGATGTCTTGATGTGTCAGTTTAATCGGAAATTGTTTTAGTAGTGCTCGTGTTTGAATATCAAATACTGAAATCCCAAGTTTTTGATAACTGCACCATAATCTGTTTTTACTGTCAACCATAAAGCATAATGCAGGGGTTTGTTGCGTGAGGTAATCGGGTCTCAACTGGCCCAGTCGTGTTAATATGGAGGATGAATTTGTAACAGGTTTGATTGTATGCCATTCAACATGACCATTTCCCCATATAATCCAAAGACGATTAAATCTATCGACATCAATACTTGAAAGATAAGTTGAAGTTGCAGGGGGAGGAATTGGATGAAACTTGTACGACCAGTGTTGTAACGGTGATTGCCATATCTCCCAAACACCTTGTTCTGAAGCCGCCCAGATATGATGATTTGAATCTGATGATGAGCCGTTATTGTTAGGTGCGGGAGGTAGCGCTGAAAGATAAATAAATCGTAATGCATGATTGGTAAGTCGTGTTAATCCCTTCCCGTAACTCCCAAACCAAAAATCATTTTCGCTATCGATGAGAGCGCTGTTGAGAAAATTATCAGGTAAACCATGTTCTTTCAAATATGTTATTGGTTCGCCCGATTGAAGTTCGGAAGATGCAATTTTCAATAACCCGTGTGTCGTTCCAATCCATAGATAGCCCGCATGATCATCAAGGATAAATTGAACGGGACCTAATCCTAATTGTCGCTCAACAGTTATCTTCATATCACGTATTTCAAACACTCTTCCATCAGTTGTACAGAACCAAAATGTTGAAGCTCCATCATAACACACACTTCGAATGTAATCGTCACCCGGTAAATTAATCGGGATAAAAGATAAAAGTGTGTATGCAGGAGAGTAAATATAAATTGACTTATTAGTGGCAATCCATATATTGCCGTCGTTTGTTCGTACAATGCGCTCTATACTTACCGGTAATGTAACTGGCGGGGTTGTTATTCTATTATCCCGAACTCTGAATAAGGTCGAATCAGTGCCAACTAATAATGATCCATCGTTTTCTTCATACAGTGCATTGATGCTGTTGCTAACCGAATTTTGTCCGAATAAGAGTGAAGTAAATCTACCTTTTTCAAAAATAGAAAGCCCTCCTCCGTTGGTGCCGATGTACATCATTCCGGGATGCAACTTACTTTCGATTATACAATTGACGAAACTAAACGAGAGTCCGTCATCCGGTGTGTAATTATGAAAGGTGGTTCCGTCAAATACTGAAATTCCTTCCGTTGTCCCTATCCAAAGATTTCCCTTTGAATCCTGACACAACGTATTAATTTGATTTGCAGATAGCCCGTCACGAATTGAATAGTTATGGAAGGGGAGTATTTCCGTACCGGTAGAATACTGATGGCAACAGCATAAGAATGCCGTAAGAACGTATTGAACGAATCTTTTTGTTAACCATTGCTGTGGAGAATATCCAATCACCCTATATTCTTTCATCCGGAACAAAACTTATTTTATCAATAATGCCTTTTTTACTTGTTGGAACAGAACAGCATGAGTCTTTATATCACTTACATAAAGTCTGTAGTAATAGACTCCACTTGGCAAATTGCCACCGTCAAAAAATTGTGTTTTTACTCCCGCAGGTTGCTGTTCATTCACCAATGTTGCAACTTCTCTTCCAAGAACATCATACATTATTAAGGATACATAACTATTGAAGGGAAGTGAATAACGAATCTCGGAAACAGGATTAAACGGATTCGGAAAGTTCTGTGATAAGGCGAAGGTTGATGGTATTGTAACCTCGTTCTCCGTTACGGCGGTGACGGTGTTGCGCGGGAAGAAAGCATTTACTGTATTGATAACTAATTTCTTTGCAACTGTTGTATCTGTTATGGAACTTAATGCAAACGAATAAAAAATTGTTTGCGGCGGTTGATTGACTGGTGGACTAAACACAAGAATACCGCCTGTCGATGTAAGTGTACTCCAAACTCCTACAATTTTCGTTGTCAGATCTCCTGTAATAAGAGAGACTGCATCACGGTCAGCGGCAAAAGAACCGGATGTTCTATCTGTAAATTCAATCGGACTGTTTATAATGTTTGGAGAAGTAAAAATTCTGTGCGTGGGTGAACTAAATGTCAGATTACTTCCCGTAACATGAGATGTCCAGATACTATCATGAAGCACTGCTCTGCGGAAGAGGGGAGCGGTATCAAACGGACCACCTTTTCTATAGAAATGTCCAACTTCGCCTCCTTCTGTTAGCACCTTACCGCCTGCTGTTACATAATCTACAATGTTTTGTCGCAGTGATGTAAGTGAGAGGGGTACAATATTCAATCCTGAAGAAAGGATAATAAGCTGGTAATTGCTTAACGTTCTCTGTGCAAGTTGACTGAATTTAACTGTATCTAACGTAAAACTCGTCGGTAACAAAGCCGAATAAAACAAATCAAACGATGAAACAGGGGCAATATGAGTTGTATCGTCCTTTACAATTAAAATATTTCCAAGCGATATTTTGAATCCGTAATAATCACTTGATGGTAATACAACATGATTACTGATTGTTGCTTTATCGTTCACTATAACTCTGTAATAAATCGAATCGCCGATGAGCGTATTCAAGGTATCGAAAGGGAATATTGATGTGTACGTAGAATCATCGTCTTGTTCCAATGTAAATGAACCTGAGTAGAGTGAACGCCGATTGAGAAATTCTACTTTAACAGAATCAATCCCGATATTATCTGATGTGATTACTTTGATACTTGGCGGCAACGAAGTGTATGCTTGATCTACAAGTGGTCTAAATGTCACTCTGGGCTTTACCGTATCAGGTCCTGCGTAAAAACTAAAATATTCAGAAGGAGCTGAAAAGGGATAGGTGACTATATTGCCGTAAGAATCTTTTGCCTTTATATAATATTGGTAATATGCCGAAGAATTATCTGTTGGAATCGCTCCTGAACATTCAGAACCAAAATCAACTTGATGCATAATGGAAGAATCGGTAAATGCTCCGTTCCTTCCCCAGATTATTTGAACCGAACTCGTATCAACAGTAAAATAACCATCGTTAAGATTTGCATTCACCGTATAGGGAACCGATGTCTGCTCAACATCGTGTAACGATTGATGGCTGATTGCAATTGGCGTTAAGAAATTTCGTGAATAAAATTTTGAAACTAATTGTGCATAATGTTCACCGCCATATAATTGCTGTTCAGCTTGAATGACTGCGGCGGCATTATCGCGCATCGTTCCGTATGTGCCCATAAAATAATGACTCTGTAATACAATATAATCCATTACCTCTTTTCCGAGATCATCCCACAAGGATAATAAGACCGAAGACCAAATTTGCCCTGCGTCATGAACTTCCATCGAAACAACTCCATTGTTAGGATAAATTCTCGTATCAACAAGTGTTCTGCCGGGCCAAATCCTGCCGGCAATACCGTCATATCCTGCATCCCATGTTGGGAAGAAATCGTGGGCAAATGTTGGATGCATATTACGGGTATATGTGGTTGACCAATAATCCCCAAACCCTTCGCCAAGGTGTCCCTCTTCCAAACCGCCCCAGCCATTTACTGTTCCTTGATGAATGGAATGTCCGTATTCGTGTAAAATAACTTCCGCATCTTCTCCATCATCAACACCGCCTTGACCGAATGCAAATGAATTATTCGATGGATTGAAATATGCATTATCTGCCGAATCATCCCCGTGAGGGTCTGCATGAATAGAAAGATTTTGGATGTTGGTAAACCCCAACGATTGTAAATATCGCTGTGTACTATCCATGTGGAAATACACAGTTACATCCTCAAACCCAACCTGATTTCTTGAAAAACGGAATGAATCGGGATGGCTTGCCGTTACAACAGGAATAAACGGTGTATCCCAATCATCTATCGTAACATACGGACCTGTTAAATAATACGTGCCTGAAGATGATGTTATATCCCGTAACGTAACAAGTTTACGTTGTGCATTTAACTGTGTTGAAGTTGCATCGTTATTATCGGTGTATCCCGTAGCATTATAAAACTGCCCCGATGTTGCAAGCGGATTTGGATTGAACACATATCCCGTACCATCTACAGTAGAAGATGTTTTCTTTGGTTGATTGTCATAAACATTAATATCCGTGCGTTTTACAATTTCACCGTTATTCGCATCAACAAATATTTCCCATGCACCGCGCGGGTTATTCGTTGTGATAACTGTACGGTATGTTAAGCGTGAGCCGGCTCCTTCATTATATATGTAAAGTACTGGCTCTTCTTCAAATTGGATTTTTCCTTGAATATCTATTTCGCGTCGTGCAATCGTTGTTGCATCGGCGGAAAGAAGGGAGGCTGATGTAGTACGGATATCGCTTACCTGTTTGTTATTATTTACAACAAACGATACCTGATTCTTTTTATTAATACTCACTACAACATCGCCATGAAATACCGGAACATTTTCGTACGATTGATTAAACCGCACATGGTAACCGGCAGGTGAGGGCTGAACCTGTTGCAACATTAACTCACCAACGCTTGGTGTCAGTCCGTAGGTCTGATGATGGAGCCGCAGATACTGCCGTGCAATATCTTCCGGCGAACCGGAGAACACCTGTTTATCTGTACGGTAGTCTGCACGAAGAATACCCGTCCGTTGCTCGACCCTGCCTTTTGCAGTATATAGAAAGGAATTCTTCCCCTTATTGATTAATGGTTGTTTGATTCCCTTGCTTTTTTGAACTGCAAAAGTTTGAGCAACAAGTATGAATGATAATGCCAGACTGAGAACAAGTTTCATGGTGGAATGCTGTTAAATAATGAGAATAAATACTATTCTGAAATGTACGCTAATCTCATCACATTATCAATGATTTATTTCTCACACCACAAGAATAATAAGGTATTTTGTCATTATAATGCCATTTTCTCCCTCTAATTGATTTCATCATTCCTTTTACGTATTTTGAACTATTATGGAAATATTAAGCAATCTTACACACGGGCTTAGCCTGAACACTTCCGTCGTACGGAAGCTGTTAGTCGATTTTATACGTGATGAAGTGCATAACGCGGGATTTACAAAAGGCGTTATCGGACTCTCCGGCGGAGTAGATTCCGCCGTTGTCGCAACCCTTGCCACAGAAGCCTTAGGCGCAGATAACATGTACGCTGTAATGATGCCCTACCGTACAAGCAGTAAAGCAAGCGTTAGGGATGCACAAACACTTGTCAATCAACTTGCCATCAACTCGGAGGAGGTAGATATCTCCGCTATGGTTGATATGTACATTACCAACGTCCCCGAAACGGAAAAAACACGCCGCGGTAATCTCATGGCGCGCCAACGAATGATTGTCCTTTACGATATCTCTGCACGTGAGCGGGCGCTCGTTATCGGCACAAGCAACAAGACAGAACTCCTTCTTGGTTACGGTACATTACATGGCGATATGGCATGTGCAATCAATCCCATCGGCGATTTATACAAAACACAAATCTGGCAACTTGCAAAAGCAATTAATATCCCGGTAGAAATCATTGATAAAAAACCAACAGCCGATTTATGGGAAGGGCAGACCGATGAAAACGAACTCGGTTTCTCCTACAAAAGTGTTGATGATTTACTCTACCACATGATAGATGAACGCCATACCGACGACGAACTCATTGAACGCGGATTTGAAAAAAACTTTATTGAAAAGGTACGCCGGCTCATTAAGTTCAGTCAGTTCAAACGCCGCTTGCCATTGATAGCTAAAGTCTCGCACCGTACCATTAATGTAGATTTCCGCTATCCCCGCGATTGGGGGATATGAAAATTAGATTCCCCTCTCGAGAGGGGATTAAGGGGTGT
>ORJL010927798.1_pt1 | contig 15513 bp, 10 predicted proteins | sample 1779941 | NCBI WGS metagenome assembly ORJL01 (sample SAMEA104232317, study PRJEB22302) | groundwater metagenome | biome: forest; feature: aquifer; material: groundwater | place: USA | collected 2011-08-07 | depth 5.8 m | reverse complement strand
CACCCCCCTTCCCCGCCACTTCGGCCCGCGTCCGAACGGGGAGGGAGAGGGCCCGGACTCCGCCGGCGGCGATTCCGGCTGGGTGCGGCTGGTGCTCAACGGCCTGACGGTCGCGGGCGCCGCGTTCCTGGTGGCGTTGGTCTTGCGGGCGATGCGCGGGCCGCGGGAGAAGCGGGGCGGGGAGGAGGAAGAGCGGGACGCCGCGGCGGAGACCCTGGTCGAGGACCTGCCCCAGGCGCCCTCGGCCCCGAAGCGGAAGACCGTGGCGAAGACGCCGCGCGCGCTGGTGATCCTCACCTGGAACGGGCTGCCGGAGAAGCTGCGCCCGCATGGGGTCGACCGCGCGCCTTGTCAGACCCCGGCCGAGTTCGCCGAAGAGGTCGCCCGGAAAAGGCCCCAGATCGCGGAGCCGGTGGCGCGCCTGACGCAGATCTTCCGCCGGGCGAAGTACAGTCTGGAGCCGGTCACCACGCAGGATGTCGAGGACGCGTACGCCCTGGCGGCCCAGGTGGCCGGCGCGTTCGAGAAGTAGCTATTTCGCTATTTCCTCTCCGGCTCCGGCGTCGTCGTCGGCGAGAACGCTTCCCGCTCCCGTTTGGCGGTGAGGTCGTTGAGCGTCGAAACCACGAACCAGCCGACGCCGCCCACCGCCGCGCCGATCGCCAGGTAGATCACCAGGTTGACCATGTTGGGGCTGGCGAGGAATCCCACCGCCTGCGCGACCGATTCCAGGCCGTCCTCGAACCGGATCTCGACCTCACCGATGCGGATCCGGTCGCCGTCATGGAGCTGCTTCTTGCCCTGGACGGGAGTGTCGTTGAGCAGCGTGCCGTGGCGGCTCTGCAGGTCCTCGACGACCCAGCCCGAGCCCAGCCGCTTGATGACGATGTGCTTGCGCGAGGAGGCTTCGTCGTGGATCTGCACGGAGCAGCCGAGTTCCCGGCCCACGGTGAATATCTCGTCGCGCAGCTCGACCGCCCGCTGCTTCTCCTTCTCCGTGACCAGGATCTTCGCCACTTCGTCGACTCCTTTTCGGGTCGCCGGAGTGTAACACGGACGACCGCGGATGCAAGGGAGACGCGGGTTGCAGGCGGGGAAAAACCTTGCAATGCGTGTGGGCCCGGTCTAGTGTCCGGTCCAGTCCGAAGCGGTGGAATTCGCCGGGTGACTCGGGTCCCGGCGCGGTGCGATCAGGCCCGGCACCCGGGCGACCGGTCGAGCCTGTGGCACCCGGCGGGACGGGACGGCGGTCGCGTCGAGGCACGGAACCCGGGAGGAGGACTCCGGATGGAGAGCCCCGCCTGGTTGGCCGACGGGGCCGCGGCAGCTGCGGCCTACCTGGTCGGGGGGATCCCCTTCGGCCTGATCGTGGCTCGGGCGGCCCGGGGGATCGACATTCGGGAGCACGGCAGCCGGAACATCGGCGCCACCAACGTGGGGCGGGTGTGCGGCTGGCGGTGGGGCGCGCTGGTGCTGGCGCTGGACGGGGCGAAGGGGTTCGCGCCGGTCTTCTGGCTGGCGCCGTGGATCGTCGTCGCGGCCGGACGCGGGGGCGAAGATGCGGGGCGGGCGTCGGTCGCTTCCGGCCTGGCGGCGATCCTCGGCCACCTGGCGCCGCCCTGGCTGGGCTTCAAAGGGGGGAAGGGCGTCGCCACCTCGGCGGGGGTGTTCCTCGCGCTGGCTCCCGCGGCCGCCGGGATCGCCCTGGCCGTGTTCCTGGTCACGGTCGCGGCCTTCCGCATGGTGTCGCTCGGCTCGGTCGTGGCCGCGGTCGCGCTGCCGGCGGCCTATGCGCTGGTCCCGCCCGGCGGTTTCGACGCCGTCTTCGGGCTGTCCGCCGCCGTCGCGCTCCTCGTCCTGTTCCGGCATCGCGAGAATCTCCAGCGGATCGCCGCCGGAACCGAACCCAAGATCGGTCGGAGCAAGAGCTAGATGGTCAAGACGATCACCATCCTCGGCGCCGGCGGCTGGGGCACCGCGCTCGCCATCCATCTCAACAACCGCAGCTACAAGGTGCGGCTCTGGGGCCGCAACCCGGAGTACGTCAGTTGGCTCCGGCGCTACCGCGAGAACACCAAGTATCTGCCCGGGATCAGCATCTCCGAGTCGATCAAGCTGACCAGCGAGCTGCCCGAGGCGCTGGAAGAGACCAACCTGATGGTGATGGCGGTGCCGGCCCAGTTCTGCCGCTCCGTGCTGATCCATCTGATGGGGGCGCTCCCCAAGGACACGCCGATCGTCTCGGTCACCAAGGGGATCGAGAACGAGACCCTGATGCTGCCCTCCGAGATCATCAAGTACACGCTCGGGCGCGTGCGCGTTGGCGTGCTCTCCGGGCCGAGCCACAGCGAGGAGGTGGCGCGCCACCTGCCCGCGAGCGTGGTGGTCTCCTCGAAGGATGCGGACCTGATGAAGCTGCTCCAGTCGGTCTTCACCGGGGACCGGCTGCGGGTCTACACCAATCCGGACCTGGTCGGGGTCGAGTTCGGCGGCGCCGCGAAGAACGTGGTGGCGATCGCCTCCGGGATCTGCGAGGGCATGGCGCTGGGGGACAATGCCCGCGCCGCGCTGGTCTCCCGCGGCCTGGTCGAGATGGCGCGACTCGGCACGGCGATGGGCGCGAAAAAGAACACCTTCTTCGGCCTCTCCGGCCTCGGCGACCTGGTCACCACCTGCTACAGCCCCTACGGGCGCAATCGCGAGGTCGGCTTCAAGATCGGCAAGGGGACCAAGCTCTCCCAGGTGCTCCAGGGCATGGCCAAGGTCGCCGAGGGGGTCGCCACCGCCCAGTCCATCGTCCAGCTCGCCAAGAAGCACGAGGTCGAGATGCCGATCTCGCAGGAGGTCTACCGGATGCTGTACGAGGACAAGGACCCCGCGGTCGCGGTCAAGGATCTCATGCTGCGCACCCCGAAGAGCGAGGTCGAGGACCTCATCTGAGTGCCGGTCCCGGAAGCAGCGACGCAGCTTCGCCAACCTCATCGGCGACGCGCCGCGAGAATGGGCCGGCCGCTGATCGCTTGCAGCGTTCGGTCCGGGTCGCAAACCACGATGTCCTGGATGCCGTCCGCGTCGAGGTCGGCGACGGCGGGGTCCCGAGGGCTCGCGCATGACGTTCCGCGTCTGGAGATCGCGGTGCCCCACGCCGGCCTCGTGGGCGGCGTGCACCGCGCGCGCGCCCTACCCGCCGCCTTCGCGCTTGCGCTCGAACTCGGCGGCGGATTGGGCTTCGCCGAACAGGAAGCCCTGCATTTCGTCGCAGCCGCGCTGCTGGAGGAACTGCTTCTGCTGCTCGGTCTCCACCCCCTCGGCGATGAGCGAAAGGCCGAGGCTGTGGCCCATGGCGATGATGGCCGAGACGATCGAGGCGCTGTCCTGGTGCTCGGGGATGCGGGAAACGAACGAGCGGTCGAGCTTGAGCGTGGTGACCGGGAAGCGCTGCAGGTACGAGAGCGACGAGTAGCCGGTGCCGAAGTCGTCGATCAGGATCTTCACGCCGGTGGCGGCGAGCTCGCGCAGCATCTCGATGGTGAATTCGACGTTTTTCATCGCGATGCCTTCGGTAATCTCGATCTCCAGGCACTTGGGATCCACGCGGGTCTCGGCGAGGACACGGCGGACCTGGTCGACGAAGTCCTTTTCCATGAATTGGATCGGCGAGATATTGACGGCCATGACCAGGGGCTTGCGGCCGGCGTCCATCCAGGCGCGATTCTGGATGCAGGCGCTGCGCAGAATCCACTCGCCGAGGGGGACGATGAGGCCGGTCTCCTCGGCGAGCGGGATGAACTTGCCCGGGAGGATCACGCCGCGCTCGGGGTGGAGCCAGCGGACCAGGACCTCGGCGCCGGTCCACCGGCATCCGGAGACCGAGACGATCGGCTGGAAGTAGAGGGCAAACTCCCGGCGTTCGATCGCGCGGCGCAGCTCGGATTCGAGCTTGAGGGAGGCTTCGGCCTGGCGGCGCATGTCGACGTCGAAGACGGCGATGCGGCCCTTGCCCAGCGTCTTGGCGAACTTCATCGCCGTCTCCGAGTCGCGCAGGAGGGCCTCGGCGCGGTCGCAGGCGGGGGTGATCGGGGCCACGCCGAGGCACGCGGTCAGGTGCAGCGTCTCGCCGCCGAGCGTCAGGGGCGTGCGGATCTGCTCGAGGATGCGCTCCGCCGCCTCGAGGCCGTCCCCCTCGTTCTTGACGTCGTCGAGCAGGACGGCGAACTCGTCGCTGCCCATGCGCGCCAGCGTGTCGCCGGCGCGCAGGCAGCCCTCGATGCGCCGCGCCATCGTCACCAGCGCCTGGTCGCCGTGGGTGTGGCCGAGCCCCTCGGTGACCGCCGCGAAGCGGTCCAGGTCGATCGCGATCACCGCGCACTGGTAGTCGCTGCGCCGGCGCGCGCGCGCAAAGGTGCCGCCGAGCAGGCGCACGAACATCGACCGGCTGGCCAGGCCGGTGAGGGCATCGAAGAACGCGTTGCGCTCGGTGACGTCGGTTTGCGAGCCCGCGATCCGGTAGGGCTTCCCCTCCGGGTCGCGCACTGCGATGCCGCGCGTGAGCACCCAGCGCGTCGATAGGTCGCGGTGCACCATCCGGTATTCGACCTCGAGCTCCGGCGCGCGCCCGTCGAAGTGCGCGGCCAGCATGCCGTCGAAGCGCTTCCGGTCCTCGGGGTCGATCCGGCTCAGCCAATCCTCGGGCTGGGCGCCGATTTCGGCGCCGGAGCAGCCGAGGATCGCCTTCCAGCGGGGGGAGAAGTAGATCCGGCCGGTGCGCAGGTCCCAGTCCCACAGCCCGTCGCGCGCCCCGTTCACGGCCAGGGCGTAGCGCTCCTCGCTCCGGCGCAGGGCTTCCGCGGCCTCGGCGCGCTCGATCGCGTAGCGGATCGTGCGCACCAGCAGCGGGCGATCGAAGCGGCCCTTGACGAGGTAGTCCTGGGCGCCGCCGCGCACCGCCTCGAGCGTCACCATCTCGTCGTCAGTCCCGGAGATCACCACGATCGGCACGGCGGGCGCCAGGGCGAGGATCTTGGCCACGGTCACCAGGCCGGAAGCGTCGGGCAGGGCGAGATCGAGCAGGACCGCGTCCGGGATGCGCTTCCGCAGCTCTGCGGAGGCGTCCCACAGCGTCCCGACGGCGCGCACCTGGAAGAAGGGCGAGTCCTCCTCCTCCAACATGCGCAGCATGAACTGCGAATACGAGGGGCTGTCCTCGACCACCAGCACCCGGATCGGCTTGGGCTGGGCCACCGTTTCTTCGCTGAGCATCTTCCACCCACGAACTCGACCGCCGTTCCCTGGGCGGGCCGCCGCATTATCCCGACGAGCGCCGGAGGTGCCAAGGGGAATCGCTGCGGCGCCTCATCCCGCGCATCCGTGCCGCGTCACCGGCAGCCGGCCGAGCGCCGCCGCGAGGAGATTTCGCGTCGCGGCCCACTCGCGTGCGCGCACCGGGCCCGGTCAGGTCACCCGGGTCTTGCCCCGGTTCGCGCCGGTGTGATACCTTGCGCCGCCTTCACGATGGGGATCCAGCGCCGCGGAAGGGACTTCCGGCCATGGCTGATTCGGACGAAGCGTGCGAAAAACCGGCCCCGCCCGCAGGGAAGCCGAAGGGGCTCTCCTGCCAGGTCTGCGGCGAGAGCCTCACGAGCCGCCGGGTGGTCCAATGCATCAAGTGCAAGACGCTCCATCATCTCGAGTGCTGGCGCTTCAACAACGGATGCTCGATGTACGCGTGCGGATGCCGCAGTTGGGAGGAGGCGCCGTTCGCCTTGCCCTCGGCACTCCCCGAGAGCTTCGAGCGGGCTTCGGGCAAGACCGGCGCGTGGGTCGGGGCCATCCTCTGCGGCGTCTACGGCGGGATCGCGGCGATCGCGACGGTGGTCGTTGCCATCGCCGTATCTCCCGTGGTGGCGTTGATCCCCGCCGCATGCGCCGCCACCCTGCTGCCGATCGCCGTACGCTTCGGTCTCTGCCGGGACCGTCTGCATCCGGATTCCCTGGGCCGCACGCTGCACCGGACCCTCGATTTGGGCGGGATCCGGATCGCCAGACAGGATAACTGGCTGCCCGCTGCGGAGGTGGCTGAGCTTCAGCTCCATGTGTCGCAGCAGGGATATCGCTTTGCCCTGTATGCACTCACGCTGAGCGGGCGGCGGATTCTCCTGCGCAAGGAAGTCGGTCCGGCGACCGCCAAGCGGCAGGAGGAGATCGACCAGCTGGTCCAGCGACTCGCGGTGTTTGCGGATTGCACCGTGCGGAGGATGGAAGGCAATGCCCCTCCCACGCCAGAGGAGATCGGCGAGGCGATCGCCCAGAAGCGCCTGCCGCAGGCGTCGCCGGCGCCGACGGAAGCGGCTCCCGGGACGGTTGCGGAAGGCGAGCAGCCGAGGCCGGAGCAGCGTCGCGAGAGGGCGAGGTAGAGCGGCGACTGCGCGCCGCGGGGTGATATACTGGGGTGCATGCTGCACGCTCGCGCACGACGACGCTACGCCCTTCTCGGCGGCGCCGCGATCCTGCTGCTACTGGGAGCCGCGGCCTGGCCCTGGACCCGCACGCTCGCGCCGCCGGGTGGGCCTGGGGAATCGCCGACCCCCGAGCTTCCGGCGGCGGAAGCGGGGGCCGAGCAGCTCCAGCGGCAGATCCTGGACGACCTGCTCCTGCAGGCGGGATCCGGACACGCGGCGGAGTGGGTCGCCGCGGGGCTGGAGCACCCGCTGCCCGAGGTGGTCTGCGCCACGCTGAGGGCGCTGGTGGACCTGCACGCCGCACAGTACGCGCGCGAGATCGCGGGCTGCCTGAGGGACTCCGACCTCACCGTGCGCAAGTGGGCGCTGTGGGCCGTGCGCGAGCTGAATCTGGCTGGGCAGTCCTCGCGGGTCGCCGTCCTGCTCGCGGACGAGGAAGACGACGATCTGCGCGCAGAGGCGGCCTATGCGCTCGGCCGCCTGGATGCCCGCGAATGCGTCGGCGCGTTGGCGCAGGCGTTGCGGGACCCGGTCCCCGGCGTGCGGTACGCCGCCCTGGCGAGCCTTGCGGACTTCCGCGCCGTCGAATACGCGGACGAGGTGACCGCCCTCCTGCACGACCCGGACTTCAATGTTTCACGCTGGGCCGGGGAGTGGCTGCCGCGTTTTCGCGATCGCAGCTGCGTACCCTCCCTGGTCGCGCTCCTGGGCGACCCCGCGGCGCACACCCGGGCCGCCGCGGCCGCGGCGCTCGGCGCGTTCGAGGCGCGCGAGCACCGCGCGGAGGTCTCGCGTCTGCTCGACGACCCGGACGCCACGGTCCGGAGGGTCGCGTGCACCTTCCTGGGCCGATTCGGCAGTCGGGCGAAAGACGCCCCGGCCCTCGCCCGCCGGCTCGACGACCCCGAGAATCGCCGTGTCGCATGCATCGCGCTGTGCCGGTTGGGCGCCGACGAATTCGCCGAGCCGGTCGCCCGACTGCTCGCGTTCGAGGACTCTTGGCTGCTGGAGGAAGCCATCTACACGCTGACCGTCTTTCGGGCGCGCGGGGCCGCGCCGCAAATCGCCACGCGGCTCGACGCCCCAAACTTCCAGGTGCGGTCGTACGCCCTCCGAGCGCTGGTCCTGCTCGACGCCCGCGAATTCGCCCCGCGGATCGCGCTCATGGTGTCCGACCGGGATTGGTTCTGCGGCTTCGAGGACGAGCCGTTCCGGGGCACCATCGGCGAGTTTGCGCGGCAGGCGCTGGACCGCTGGGGCCACCCGGAGGCGGCGCCGGAGAAGGACGTGCGGTAGTATTGGCCCTCCGAGCTTGATCTCGTGGGTTGGGCCGGACGCATTCCTTCCTCGCCGGGCTTTCGTTGCCTGTCGACCCCGATGGTCCCCGGCATCGCCTCCCGCTGGGCGCGGAATTCGCGTCGGCCGAACCCCGCCTGCCGATCCGGGAACCCGCACAACGGGCCGGATTCTCGCAGACGCGCGAGCGCGGCGCGACGTGGTCGGGGAATTGGCGGAGCGAATCGCCTGCACTTCGCCCGGGGATCCTGCCCCGTAGCGGATTTACCGGGTTTCCTACTCGTCCTCGATGCGCACTTCCAGGAGGCGGATGCCGGCAGGGGGCAGGATCACGCGCACCAGGCGCGCGGGGTCGCCGAGCGAGCCGCCCGTGAGCTCGTCGGTGACCCGCAGTCGTTGTCCTTTCCGGGCCACCAGCCGCAGCTCGCGCTGGTCAGGGTCGATCCAGCCGGGGTCGATCAGGCCGATGCGAAAGCGGCCTTGGCCGTCGCTTCGCACGGAACGAAACGCCGTCCCCTCGATGCGGAACGGATCCTCCTGCGCCGCCTGATCCAGCGCGACCCGAAGCGCCTCGGCGGCCTGGGCCGGCTCCACGTCCTGGTCGTCGCGGCGCAGGCGCACGCCGTCCGTGCTCCAGACGCGGTTCCAGCGCGTCGGGTTCGGCTCCATGCCGCCCGGCAGGACGCAGACGAAGCCTGCGGCCCCGCTGGGGAGCGGGTTGACGTACTGGCGCGTTCGGCCCCAGAATGGCCCGGCCACGTCCTCTGCGGCCGTGGGAGCAAGTGCCCAAGCCGCGGAGAGCCGGGCGAAGGCCGCCGGGGGCGGCGGGGGGTCGCGGGCACCGACCCGCGCGAGCCTCAGGTCGCTCGGGCGCAGGAACTCGCCGGCCGGCTCGTCGAATCTCAGCGCGACCCGCGACACCCGGACCTCGTCGGGGGCCGGCGGCGAGAGCCTTCCGGAACCGAGCAGGTGAAGGAACGGATCCGCGCTCTCCAAGCCCATCCGGGTCCATTCGCCGCCTTCGCGCTCCGCGCCGGAGAGGAAGAAGCAGCTTGCGCCCAGCAGGGTGTGCGCGAACAACTCCCGCAGGTGCGGGTGGCCGGTCTCCGGCGCGCCCCAATTCCACTCCTCCAGGGCGGCGAACGTGTGCTCGCTCACCCGCGCGGCCCATTCGTGGACCCGGCCGTCCAGCCAGAGCCCGACCCGCGCGGCGAGGTCCAGGTCGGAGAGCCGCGACCCAGCGTCGTGGGCGCACGGGACCAATGCGACGGAGCGGTCGTCCGGAAACAGCGCGGCCGGTGTCCTCGCCCACCAGCCGCTGCCTTCCTGGAGCACGAACCGCCGGCCGGACTGCTCGCAGATGCGGAGCAGCGGCGCTACATGATCGAGGAGGTAGCTCCCGCCGACCTCATCGTCGCAGGAGAGAAAGCCCAGGCACGTTTTGGGCGCCGCGGCGAGAATGCGCTGCGCCGTCTCCGGCTGGAGCGTGGGCACGCTCCCGAAGCCGACTCCGAGCCAGAAGGGGCATCCCGCCGACTCGAGCCGCTCCGCCGCCATCACGAGGCCGTTCGCGTCCAGGCCCGCGCCAAGGGCAGCCTGGCGCGGCCAGCGCTTGTCGTCCCCGTCGGTCCATTCCCCCTTCTCGACCGCCCAGACCAGGATGCAGAAGCGCAGCCGCCCGGACGGGTACCGCTTGGCCCATTCCCCGCGTTCCCGGACCCATGCCGGCAAGTCCTCGAGCGCGGCCGGGCGGTCGAGCGCGAATCCCCGAACGCACACCGGGAAGACCGGCTCGCTCGGCTGCATCGGAATCGGCTCTCGGGAGAGCGCCAGGAGACGCAGTTGCCCGATCGATTCCGCGATCTCCGCGAGGCGGCCACGGACGGAAAGACGCTCGAATTCCTGTTCCCACCCCGGGGAAAAGTCGACGCGAGTGACCGAGTCGTCGCCGCCGGGGCTGCAGCCGAGGAGAAGCGCCGTGCCGCGGAGCCCCTTCAAGGCGATCGCGTCGGAAAACCCGAACGGCGCGCGGGCGCGGCCAAGGGCTTTCCCGTCCTCGTCGATGACCTGCACCTCCCCGCCGTCGACGATGGCGATCTCGATCCCCCGGGCTCCTGCGAAGTCGCCCGGCGCGACCATGCGCATCCCGATCGGCACCCGGCGGGCCGTGGGGGGCGGATCGGGCAGGCGGATGGTGCGGGCCATGCCGCCCCGCCACGACCAGCAGCCGTGAGAGGTAGCCAGCAGATCGACCCCGTCACCGTCGAGGTCGGCCGCGATACCCGAGAGGGCGCCGTCTGACCGCGACGCGACCAGGGAGAGGGAAGACTCCGTAATTTGGAGCTGCCCGCCCGAGCGGAGCGCGAGCCGCCATGCCGTCTCCCGGATCATCCCGCCGTCCGGATCATCGATACTCGCATCGGGGTTTGCTCTCCGCCCCTCGATGAATACCCGTTCCTTGGTGCCGACGGCGACCGACTGGAGCAGGCCGCGCCCGAATCGTCCCGCGCGAAGGAGGCGGATTCCGCCATCGAGGTGGGTCGAGTACCTGCGGGTGCCGGTCGCATCGAACCGCACGAGCAGCCCCGAGGCCCCGCCGACGACCACCGAAGGCCCCCGCTCGTCCAGACGGGCGACGCACACCTGCCAGACGGGAACCCCGACGTCGCTGCGCGAGAGGACCTGACCATGGACGGAGAGCACGACGACCGTGCCGTCGGCGAGACCAGCGACGATCTCGTCCCCATCGTTCCCGTCGAGGTCGCCCGCCGCCAGGTCGAACACGAAGGCGCCGGCCTCGTACTCCCAGAGACGCGCGCCGTCGTAGGTCCAGGCGCTGATCCGCCCATCCGGGCACGCGCCGACGAACTCCTGTTCGCGCGGGCCCCCGGTGAGCTCGGCCGCCACCAACCGCACCAGGGGACGGCCGTCGGTCGGGATGACCCGGACCTCCGCGAGCGCCGGCGCGGCGGCGATCGCGAGCAGGACGAGCAAGAGAAGCGATCGGGACCTCTGTCGGCCGCGGCTGCGGATCTGCTCGGTGAAGGGTCGGAACGCGCTGCGCCCGAGGCTTGACCAGTCCCCGGCGACGCGGCCACCGCAGGCGCCGTCGCGCGCTTCGCAGCGGAGGTCTACCGCCGGAAGCCGCGGGTCCTGCCGGCGCTCGCGTTGGCAGCACAGGGTCCCGAGCAGATCGGGAGCCGCGCGCGCACCTTCAGCGAATCCGATCAGGGGGTACTTCATGGAGCGCTCTCCGAAGCGGAAGCGCAGGGGGCCTCATCGAATTAGACCATGCCGCGGAGGGGCAACATAGCGCGAACGACCGTCGGGCGAGGAATCCCGTGGGTCAGGAGCCGCGGCCCGCCCGGAGGCAGATCGGTGAAGTGGACAATCTCCGGGGAGAGGGCGTAAAAAGGATGCGATCGGTCCCCCCTCCCGATCCTGGAGACATCCATGTCGAACCCTGAGGTCTACTTCTCGGTCGATGTCGAAGCCAATGGCCCGATTCCATGCCGCAGAGCCGGGCAAGGGCCACGAGCCGGGCCTCCTCCTTGGGCTCCTTCATCGCGGCATCGAACAGGTCGAGCCCGCATCGCAGAGCTTCTCGTGCAAGTCCGGTCTTGCCGAGCACCGGCAGTGCGGCGGCGAGCGTCTCGAGCCTCTGCGCGTCGACGTCCGACACGCGGAGCACGAGGTTGACTGGCGACCCCTCCTGGGGACGCTTAAAGATCGGGGTCTCTTTCATGATCCTGTAGATCTGGGGGAGGTGATTCTTGCAAGTCTCTCCCCAGCCGCTCGCGTCGCACGCCTCGGCGATTTCCTTCGGGCGATTGCCCTCCCGCAGCAGTTCGCGGATCAAGTCCGCCTTCCGTTGCGCTGCTCGGCTCCGCGGGAGTCGGCGGCCGCCGGCAGGCAGAACGATCTGGTTCAGCGCGGGGGCATGGGATACAATTCGGCTCGCCGCCTGGAGACTGATCCACAGCGAGAAGCGCCGTCGTCCATTCGGCGCCGCGAGCATGCATCAGGGGGTCAACCCATGAATCGCATTGCCGGGAATCGCCGAGGCCGAAGGGACTCGTCGCCCATGGGCGGTCACATTTCGCGCAAGAGGATCCTGCACATTGCCCGTCAAATCGCGTCCGTGTTCGACCCGGATCGGATCCTGCTCTTCGGTTCGCATGCCCGCGGCAGGCCCGGGCCCGATAGTGACGTGGATCTTCTTGTGGTCATGCGCACGCGGGACGAGACCGCGCAGGCCATTGCTATCGGGGCGGTCCTCAACCACGATTTCCCTCTCGACATCGTCGTTCGCACTCCGGAAAACCTCGTGAAACGGCTCGCACTTGGGGACTGGTTCTTGCGCGAGGCGATCGCGGATGGGGAGGTCTTGCATGCGAAAGCTGACCGCCGAGTGGGTGCGAAAGGCGGAGGCAGATATCACCGCCGCGCGCCGGTTGCTCGCCGGAAAACCACCGCTGTATGACCCGGTTTGTTTTCACTTCCAGCAAGGCGGCGAAAAGTACCTGAAGGCGCTGCTTCAGGAGCAGTCGTTACCGGTTCCGCGCTCCCGCGATCTGGCTTTCCTGCTGGCACAGTTGCTGCCAGTCTGCCCAGGGCTGCGAGTGCTTCGGCCCTCCGCGGGGCGTCTCAACCAGTATGCCGTACAATACCGCTACCCCGGTTCTCACGCCACCGGTCGTCAGGCGCGCAGCGCCGCAACGAGTGCCACGCTCATCCAGGCGAAGATTCGGCACGAGTTGGGATTGAGGCGGCCTCGTGGCGGATGCCCCTGACCGCGCGGGTAGGTGAGTCCTCGCGAAAACGCCTTGCGTCCCCCAACAGCCCCCGCGCCTCCTCCGGCCCGGCCAGCGTCCCGAGCCGCTCGAACGCCGCCAGCGCGGCTGCTCCTGGCGCAGAGTCGGCATCCGATTCGCGGGAAGACCACGCGCGTTCAACTCTCCGAGGACTACGTATGTACCGAGTTCGCTCGTCTTCTGGATGGCAGTGAAATCCAATCGCTCACCAAGCTCTGGGTCGAGGCGCAGGAGCAAGAGGAAGCAAAGGCGGCAGTGGCAGCCCGCACATGTTCGTGCGCCAGCATGTTCCGCAGTTCAAGAGGACACGCGCCGAGGTCGATGTCCAAATGCGGGAACGCTCTCGGATTGGCTGACGGACGAGCCGATACTCGGCGGTCAGGGCAGAGTGCTGTTCCTGGGCACGATGTCGTCCTCGCGCATCCAGGCGCTGCGCCAGGAATTCGCGGGCAGGGTTGACGTCACGCCCCCGCGCGGCCTCCGCGAGGCCCCGGATCCCGCAGCAACCGCAATCCGTTTCCGATCACGGCGAGCGACGCCCCCATGTCGGCCGCGATCGCCATCCAGAGCGTCGCCAGGCCCGGCAACGCGAGCGCGAGGAACACCAGCTTCACCACCAGCGAAAGCGCGAGGTTCATCCGCACCACACCGAACGTCCGCCGCGCGTGCCGGATCAGCCAGGCCACCTCGCGCAGGTCGTCGTGCATCAACACCACGTCCGCGGTCTCGAGCGCCACGTCCGTCCCGGTTCCCCCCATGGCGATGCCGAGGCTGGCCTGCGCGAGCGCCGGGGCGTCGTTCACGCCATCCCCGACCATCGCCACGACGCCGTACTGGGCGACGAGGTCGCGGACGGCGCTCACCTTCTGCTCGGGGAGGAGATCGGGCAGCACTTCGAGAATGCCCGAAGCGCCCGCGATCGCTTCCGCGGTCGCCCGATGGTCGCCGGTGAGCATCACGACGTGCTCGATGCCCTCGGCGCGCACCGCGCGCAGCGCCTCCACCGTCTCCGCGCGCACCCGGTCCGCCACCGCCAGCGCCCCGCACACATGGTGGTCGTTACCCACCAGCACCACCGTGCGCCCGGCCTGCTCGAAGCGGTCCAGAATCGTCGTCACCTCGGGCGAGCCTTGCCCGCGCTGCTCGAGCAGCTTGCGCCCCCCCACCCAGAAGTTCCGCCCCTGGAACGAGGCCGACGCCCCCAGACCGGGCTCGATGCGGAACCCCTCCGCCCGCGGGATCTCGATCCCCAGCGCCCGCGACCGCCGCAGGATCGCGCGCGCCAACGGATGCTCGGAGGAACTTTCGATCGCCGACGCCCGCTCCAGCACCTCGCGCTCCGAATGATCGGCCAGCGTGACCAAGTCCACGATCTCGGGCTCGCCGTAGGTCAGGGTCCCGGTCTTGTCGAGAGCCAGACTGCGCACCCGGGAGGCGACTTCCAGGTGCTCCGCCCCCTTGACCAGCACCCCGCGATGCGCCGCCGCGGTGAGCGCCGCCGCCAGGGTCACCGGCGTGGAGATCACCAGCGCACAAGGACAGGAGATCACCAACAGCACGAGCGCGCGGTAGATCGAGGTCTCCCACGGCACGGAAAAGAGCAGGGGCGGCGCGACCGCGATCAGCGCCGCCAACCCGACCACGACGGGTGTGTAGACCCGCGCGAAGCGATCCACCCAGCGCTCCACCGGCGCGCGCCGCGCCTGCGCTTCTTCGACCAACAGCGCGATCCGCGCGAGCGTGCTGTCGGCCGCCTCCCGCGTGGTCACCACCTCGAGCGCGCCTTCGCCGTTGAGGCTTCCCGCGAACACCTCCGCTCCGGGGGACTTCGGGACCGGCACCGATTCGCCCGTGATCGGGCTCTGATCCACCGAGGAAAGACCTTCGCGCACCGACCCGTCGAGCGGGACCGCCTCCCCCGGACGGATCAGGACCACATCCCCCACGCCGACCGCTTCGATCGGCACGCGCTCCTCGGGCACCGGAGTCGCCCCGCCCCGGCCGTCGGCTCGAGCCACGCGGCAGGCGGTGACCGGAGCCAGCTTCACCAGTGCCCCGACGGCGCGGCGGGCCCGGCTCACGCTCCAGGTATCGAGCCACTGGGCGAGGCAGAAGAGGAAGGTCACGGCGGCGGCTTCGGGCCATTCGCCCAGCGCGATCGCCCCGATCACGGCGACCGTCATCAGGACGTTCATGTCGGCGCGCCATCCGCGCGCGGCCCGGATGGCGCGGGGGACGATGTAGGCGCCGCCCACCAGGATGGCGCCCGCGTAGAGGAGGATGGCCGCTCCGGGCGTCGGCCCGTCCGGTCCGGCCCAGACGAGATGCGCAGCCCCAGCGGCCGCGAACAGCACTCCGGAGACGATCGTCGCCCAGCGTCGCCGGCGGTCCTCCGGATGGTCCGCCGGGCCCGTGCTGCCGGCCGACACCTCGGCGCGCAAACCGGTGGGGCGAATCCGTTCGAGGATCTGCTCCGGGGTCGGCCCAGTCGCGTCGCAGACCACGGTCATGCCGCGACCGACCAGGTCGAAACGGAGCCTGCGCACCCCGGCGAGACCGGCCAGGGCCTGCTCGAGCGCCTGGATCTCGCTCGTGCAATCGAGGTCAGGGATGTGGAAGCGAACCAGGGCCATGCACGACTTCCCTGATTTCGGCCGGGCGCCCTTCGCGCAGTGCGCCTCGCGCTGCACCAGGCTCGCCTCAGCGGAACTTGAGGCCTGGGGCTACACTTCACGAGTGCGTATGGGGTTGGCCGGCCGCTTTTCGCACGAGCTTCGTGGCCCGTCGTCGGCGATGCGTCCAGCCTAAGTACCGCACCCCGGAGAATTGTGCCCAGTCTGCTCGGCGATTCTGGCCCCCTGCTTCGTTGCTCCCCTCTTCTATCGCGCCGCCTCCGGACCGCCCGACTGGGCGGTCCTCGCGGCTTGATTCTCCGCGATGCTCTT
>ORJL010922102.1_pt1 | contig 15515 bp, 14 predicted proteins | sample 1779941 | NCBI WGS metagenome assembly ORJL01 (sample SAMEA104232317, study PRJEB22302) | groundwater metagenome | biome: forest; feature: aquifer; material: groundwater | place: USA | collected 2011-08-07 | depth 5.8 m | reverse complement strand
GGGGACCCCGCGTAGTCGGGGTCGTTTTCAACTTTTTATATACGTTTGTGGTGATTTTGACTATTTCGATGGCGGATCAAGGATATTTAGGCATGATTCAGTTTTGCCGACGTTCTTAATCCCAAATATAGTTTTTCCAATGTTATTTGCGAGTTTTACTCCACATTCGCTCAGTCTCATGGTCACACGGGAATTGAAAAATTGAAGATTGAACATTTCACCGGATTAGCACCGGTCACTCCGTCTATATTTGTTGGGGCGGCTCCCCGAACAGCTGCTCAATGCCGAAGTCATGGCGGTGTTCGCTATAGAACAGCGTCACAACCTCGATAAGCCATTCGGCGAAGGTCTTCGTGTATTCCGGGTCTTTCATCCTGGTCAGGTCATAGAATGACCACCGAGGTATCTATGTATACCGTATCGGAGTAGAGCCTGAGGGGTACCATGCGGGAGCGCAGGTCAGATTTCTCTTTTATGCCAGTCGGCGTGGGGTCTTTCAGCTCTTTAGTCCTATCTTTGCCATCAGGGCGATCATTGCCGGAGCTGTCTTCGTCATGGCGCTTCTCGATAGCACGTTTGAACGCCTGAGCACGTTCTTTGGGATGGATCTCTGAGTAATGTCCGAGCATTGAGGATCGGGGTACCTCATCACCGCAGAGTGTACATGTAGACATGGCTGTATCAGCCATTATTTCCTCAGTTTCCTTATTCTCCTCAGAAATTCCCTTAATTTCCTTATCGTCAGGCAGACTTTCTCCTCAAATTCTCAGTCGGGCGCCTGACTTCCCTCAGCACCAATAATATCCTCATCTTGCAGAGGGCTGACTGAAGCCATCAGTTCGGGGGGGGGCAGTAATCGTATTGCGCATGGAATGGGTGTAATGATCTCAATAAAGGCTGACTGGCCCTGAACAATCCGATGAAAAGTGTGATCAACAGCCTTGCCGAGGTAGATGACTCTGATTGGAACGCACACTATCATCGGATGGTAGCAGGTCTCAAAAAAAAGATGGTGGGTTCAGGCACCATAAAAGCGGGCGCCGCCGTATACCTGGAGTCTGTCCCCGTACCGTTCCTGCGTGGAAGCTTCGGGGTGATAATCCTCGATCTGGTTAGGTAATCTGATAGACGGTTGTCTTGGTAATCTTCCAGGACAGCCATGTTGTTGATGCTGGAATAGATGCAGTTGCTCGGGGTGAAGTCGATCGCGCAAGACCTTCCGGCGAACGGCAAGACAGGTTTCGTGTCTTAGCCGTTCGGCTTTGGTAAATCTGGCAATAACTTACCATGTTAACCAACTCTTGCGCGCACTAACAGTAAAGGTGTCTCTCTATGGCGCAATATTTTTTTCGGCAACGCTGCTATAGACCAATCGGCCTAATCCTGACCGTCCATGAGTGGCCATAACCACCGGGTCGGCGCCAATATTTTCGTACTTCGTGTTGCTGCTAATAAGGGCTGTGATTGATTACTCCGAAATGCACAAGCCTACTCCCATCATGATACCCTCCCCCATCATGATGAAAAAGGGTATATGGTATGTGAGCTTCCCGTGAAAGACGGTACCGTGTAAGATAATTCGTATCTGACGGGGATGCCTCCGCGCGGGCTGACATATCTGGAACTTAAAATTTTTACTCGTTTCGCGGGAAACTCGTATATTGACTCTATTGAAAAAAAGATGTGGTCCTCTTACGCTTGAAGTAGTCAGATTAGGCACTTGCTGCGGGGAAAAGGGGAATGGGGTTATGGCTAAGATTAAGGTTTTAGTGGCTGAAACGCATACGCTGTGTTGTGAGGCTATTTGTGCCCTCTTGAGAAATAACGAGAACATCGAAGTAATTGGTCAAGCATACAATGGGAAAGAAGTGCTGGAGAAAGTAAGCAAACAGTTACCAGATATAGTCCTGATGGATTTGGCCATACCTATATTTAATGGTGTGGAGGTCACAAGCCAACTCCGCGTACGAAACGTCACGTCTAAAGTCTTGCTTATAACCCCCTATGAAAACAAAGAAGTTATCCTTGCCGCGCTCCATGCTGGAGTCAATGGTTTTATCTCGAAGAAGGCAACCGGCTCCGACCTGGTTTCGGCAATTTTCGCTGTAGCTCGTGGTGACTTTTTCCTCTATCCTTCCGTAGCAAAAATCATGGTCCGCGATTATCTTCAAGATTTAAAGAAGCCAATGAGACTGGTCCACCGGAATTAAGAATTGCGGCTATCTCTGAAAGTGAGATTACGTAGCTAGTGGGACTGGAGTTTACCAATGATATCCAGTGCAGTCAAACTATCATCAGTGCTGGAATTAGATAGAGTGGAAAGCCATGCTTGGTATGCGAACGGCATATGGCAGCGAATTGCGTGCCATTTACCGGAAGAGCAAAAACTTTCCATTTTTGTTAATGGCCAGGAACTCGTCAACATATTGTGTACACCGGAAAAACTGAACTGCCTTGTGGCAGGCTTCTTGCGCTCTGAAGGCTTTATTACAGACTTGGATGAAATTATGATGATGCGCATTTGTGTGGAGGAATCTCTGGCTGATGTCCGCTTAACAAAGGAGATAGCAGCCAGACCGTCAGGCCGTACCATAACATCGGGTTGTGGTGGGGGTATAACATTCGACCAGTCAGCGCATATACGACCACTAAATTCTACATTGTATGTCTCACCAGACCAGATACTATCTTCGGTTAGATTACTTCTTGGTAACCCCAAACACGAGCAAGAAAATAATGAAATACGTAAAGGGGTGCATGTTTCTGCTCTTAGCGACGGCAATCAACTTATTGTACGGGCTGAGGATATCGGGCGGCACAACACAATTGACAAGATTTGGGGTGAGTGCATGCTCACAGGGATAGCAACAGCAGACCGTTTACTGGTAACGACAGGGCGTATTTCTTCGGAGATGCTTTTGAAGGCAGCCAGGATGGAGATACCTGTAGTTGCTTCTCTTAACTCGGCAACGCGGAGGGCTGTGGAGCTTGGACATGATTTGGGGATTACGGTAGTGGGTTATGTGCGTGGGGGCCGGATGTCAGTCTATTCGCACTCCCAGCACATAATTGGATTGCCTGGTAAAGAACAAAAGACTTGATTTGACGACCTTGCCAAAGGAGGTGCTGCTATCGGAAGAAGAGCATATTCCAGGTTCTGCAAAATATGGAATAAGGTTTACGAAAGGAGGGCATGAGTTGGACGGGAAAAATGAAAACTCCGTAAATCCGTTGACATCATTGTCAAAGGAACTTAGCACTAGAAGGGAGTTCCTCATAATAGCGGGCGCCGGTGGGGCAGGGGTGGCCGTGATGAGTGTGCTGGGTTACACACCAAAAGAGCCGGCTGAACAGACACCAGCGCTGACGCCAGGGGCCCCGAAGCCGCAAGTCTATGTTTACGATGCCAAAGGGATGCTGGTGCATCACTCAGAACGCTGTGTTGGCTGCCGACGCTGTGAAATTGCATGTACAATATCCCACGACGGCAAGGACCAACCGTCGATAGCGCGAGTAAAGGTGCAGAGGAACCGTCGATTTGGCCCAGAAGGACCCAGGGTGGGCTTCGGCCGAGGAGAAGGCCTGTTTGGAAACTTCCGAGTCATTGCTGACACCTGTCTGCAGTGTCCGCATCCAGTCTCCTGCATGACGGCCTGCCCGGAGGGTGCTATCGGCGTGGATCCGACGACCGGCGCCAGGGTCATCGACGCGAACAAGTGTGTTGGTTGCCAAACATGTTTGAAGGCTTGCCCATGGGCAATGACGTCCTTTGACAAGGAAACCAAGAAGGCGACCAAGTGCGACCTATGCGGGGGCGACCCGCAATGCGTCAAGTGGTGTCCATCGGGTGCAATGCAATATGAGCCCTGGCTAGACCGGACCAAAGTCACTCCAATCAGGCAGGTTGTACCAGCGTATATCAGTCCGCCAAAAGGCGTTGCCGAAAGCTGCGCTGAGTGCCACCAGCCCGCTGGTAGCGCCACTAAATGAGATAGGAAAGGAGGCGATTAAAGATGGCACAATACGGAGGATGGACGGGAAAGGTTCTCAGAGTAAATCTGACCACGGGCAAGATAAGCTCTGAGGATACCATAGCCAAGTACAAGGATTTTGTGGGTGGAGAGGGGCTGGGTTTCAAGGTGTTATTTGATGAGGTTCCGCCGGGAACTGACGCACATTCCCCTGAGAACAAGATTGTCGTGGGGGTTGGCCCCATGTGTGGTTCTGGAGCACCCCAATGCAGCAGGCATAGCAATGTCACGGTGGCGCCGGGTACCCCCTTTAACGGTGTTGCTGTAGGCCACGGCGGTGGGCACTGGGCTTCGGAACTAAAGTTCGCCGGCTGGGACTCGGTGATCGTGGAAGGCAAGGCTGCCAAACCGGTGTGGATATGTATCGCAGATGATAATGTCTCAATAAGGGATGCCAGCCATCTGTGGGGCAACGGCATAATGAATGCCAACGTCCAGATATGCGACGAGATGGGGGCTGATGCTGAGGTACTTGCCATCGGGCAAGCCGGTGAGAAACTGAATGTTTGTGCAAACGTGCTGGACAATCGCGGTTCCTCGGCCAGGTACGGTTCGCCATGGGGCGCCAAGAATCTCAAAGCCATCGGGGTCAAGGGTACTGGCGCTGTCAAAATTGCCAGCACCAAGCAGGAATGGCAAGCGCTGCTGGAAGAGCACCTTAAATATATCGGTGGCCAATCAGGTCAAAAGACTCCCATATGGCCCCAGCCATGGGCTGAATACTATGGCAGTGGTTGGACAAATCGAAAGGATTGGTTCTGGGGGGCTGCAGGCCCGCCAGTTGAGACCGGCGAGTGCAACCCGAATAACTGGAACACCATCGCCTTCAGGGGACCCTTCTCCCCGAGCAACATTGATAGGGACAGAGCTATGGAAGCATTGATTGTACGGGGTAATGGCTGCTACGGCTGCCCCGTCGCCTGCAATGGGTGTGTATACGATCCCGAGATAGCGACTAAGTATGGCTTGTATCCCTCTATGACTAATACCTGCAATGGTTTTAACGCTACCACCTCATTATATGAGGATGTTAAACTGACTGCACGGCAAAGCCAAGATCTTGCCATGATACAGATGAACCTGGCGGACGACCTCGGAATCGGACACTGGCACCATCAATTACTGGATACTTTCATGGTGTGCCTGCATAAAGGCATCGTCAAAGCCAAGCTCTCTGAAAAGGAGTACAACTCTATTGACTGGGCCGCCCGTGAGAGAGGAGACCCGAAGTTTGCCATTGATTTTTACCGCAGGTTCATGGCCAACAGGGAAGGCGAGCTGGGCGAGGCCCTTGCCGGAGGGCCCTACAAGCTTTGGACAAGGTGGGATCTGCCGCCAATAGAAGAGGTGTGGCACGATGAACCCCTGGGTACCACTATAGCGGATAACAAGGCTACATGGGCCCAGTTCCACCATCACGGAGACTGGCAGGTTAACTTCGTAATCGACTCCATGTGGAACCGGGAGTGCATGATTCATGAAACAAACAAACTTACCAATGACTCCCTTCCATTTTCAGTTCGTCAGGAAGCATTCCGCAGGCTGGTAGGTTCCGCAGATGCCATAGATAATAATAACGACTTTAAGCCGATGAACCAGTGGAAAGCCAAGTGGGGCAGGATGCTGGTGGGGCTTGAGTGCCTTGATGACTCGCTGTTGTACTGTAACCGGGGTGGTGGCACCTACTTAACTTCAGCGCTGAAGGAACTGGGCTACGTTGGTGACCCAACGATACAGTCCAGGGAGTACTCAGCACTTACCGGCGACAAGGTGACCTGGGACCAGTTCATAGACAAAGGAGTAAGGATTTTCACCCTGTTCCGGGCAGATAACATCCAGAGAATGGGCACCAGGGATATGCGCCACAAACATGACCTGTTCCCGGAGCGGATGTTTGACCACCCAGACTTTAAGGATGCTAAACCTTTCACCAAAGGCACTAACCGGATGGACCGGGCGGACATGGAATTAGCCAGGGATATGCTCTACGAGGAGCTCGGCTGGGATAAAAATACCGGCGACCCGACCATTGAAACCTACAAGAAGCTGGGTTTGGAGGACGTTGCCAGCAAGCTGCAACGTATGAACCTGGTTTAAAACTGGATTGGAGAGTTGTCGCTGATGTATTGAGGTGTACGGCGTAAACAAGGGCCAGAAGTCTGGCCCTTGTTTACGCCCGGTGTATCTTACCTTAATTAGAGGTTAATAGATGTGGCCGTTGCGCACTTACCAGGGAAAAGGGGGAAATCTATGATTTCAAAAGACGCTGAAAAAATTACGGCTAAACAATTCCAAACCCATTTAGTAGAGAAAGTGAGGGGAGACTCCAGGTTAGCTAATCTAACCAGGGTTGATGCTGTGGCGGCACAAGTGCTTGACCTGAAACCCGATGAGATTCAGGCTGGCCTTGCCGAGATAGACAAGAACGATAACTACCGGGATATTAAATCGGTAGTTGCAGCTACCGGCACTGTCTATCTCTTTTCAGACGCGTACATAGCTGAAGACCGTGCTTTGAGTCTGGCTTGGATTGAAGAATTCCAAACCAGATTAGTAAAAGAAACGAGGCAAGACTCCAAGTATATGGCGGAGCTAACCAGGGTTGATGCTGTGGCGGGCCAAATGCCTGACCTGAAACCCGAAGAGATTGAGGCTGGTCTTGCCGGGATAGCAAAGAACGATAACTACCGGGATATTAAATCGGTGGTTGCTGCTACCGGCACTATCTATCTATTTTCAGAGACGTACATGACGAAAACCTATGCTCAGATTCTGGCCCGGATTGCGGCGAATGACCCTTGTTTCGCTATTGCAGAGACGGTAAGGGAAGAATCAAAGATTTACCCTAGAGCCACCAACGTCGAACTTTTCAAATATAAACCGTTTAAAATGGCCCGTGATAAGCTCGACACATACATCGCTCGTACACTCGAGGAGTACAAAGACATAAAGCTAATTAAGACTTCAACAGGGGTTGTTTATCTGCACTCCACTCAATATATGGATGAGGCGCAGGCGGAAAGATTTGTTGAGTGGTATGAGAGGAAGAAAAGCAACGATTGAAGATTAGTTTCTGGACTTTCACCGACAAGGGCTTAATAGTCGTCCAGACCTTATGAAGCTTGTTTTTTAAAGGAAATGATATGGGAGAAGAGCCTGCTTATCAACCAGATAAGGCTAAAAAAGCTATCGCTCAAGATAAGAGAAGAAATGAAGTAGATGAGCGAATAAAGAAGATGATAGCCCAAAAGGTGAGGAAAGACTCAGATACTTTTTCCAAGAAATCATTTATAGGTCTCATCCTGCATGACTCGGAGCGGTCGCAGGGTAATATTATAGAATTGTCGAACATTAACTCATTGTGCCAACCAGCTACTGACCTAAAGATTTACGAGGTCAAGTCTAATCTTGCAGAGATGGCAAAGGACGACAGGTACAAGGATATAAAATCGGTAGTCACTGCCAAAGGTGCTACCTATCTCTACTCAGAGGTATACCTTGATAATGGGCGTGTTAAGACTTTGGTTAGAGCCGAGGACATACAGACAAGGATAGCAGAAAAGGTAAGGGAGGACTCAAGAAATCTAGCCGAGCTGACCAATGTTGATTCCTTACCTGCGATGATGCCTGACCTGGCACCAGAACCCGGCGAGACCGAGGCTAACCTGGCCATGATGGCAAAGGACGACAGGTGCAAGGACATAAAATCGGTAGTCACTGCCAAGGGTACTACCTATCTCTACTCAGAGGTATACCTTGATAATGAGCGTTCTAAGACTTTGGTCAGGGCCGAGGACATACAGACAACGATAGCAGAAAAGGTAAGAAAGGACTCAAAAAATCTGGCCAAGTTGACCGATGCTGATTCCTTACCGGCGATGATGCCTGACCTGGCGCCCAAACCTGGCGAGGTTGGGGCCAACCTGGCCATGATGGCAAAGGACGATAGGTACAAGGATATAAAATCGGTAGTCACCGCCAAAGGTACTACCTGTCTCTACTCAGAGAAACACATTGCCGGGAGCTATGCTAATATTCTGGTCAGGGTTGAGGTGAATGACCCCTGTTTCATCATCGCAGAGACGGTAAGGGAAGAATCAAGGGTCTACCCCAGGCCCACCGACATCGAGCTTTTTAAGGATTCATTATTCAATATAAACCCTGACAAGCTTGATGCACACGTCGCCCATACTCTAGAGAACTATAAAGACATAAAACTAATTCAGACTTCGACAGGGGTTGTTTATCTTCATTCCAATCTGTATCTTGATGAGGTGCAGGCGGAATCACTTGCCGAACAGTACGAGGAGCAACGTCGGGCCAAAGACTAAAAGAAGGGTATGAGCGACCTTCATGGAGCGAGTGTGAAATCGGTAAGCCCTGTTTCTGGTTCAAATTCAGAGCGGGCACGGTTACTTGTGTCTTTGGTTGGTAGGGATTGGAATGAAAAGAAAGATACTGGTTGGCTCTTCATTAGCCGTAATAGTAATAGGGCTTCTCATGATTGGGTCTAGGTGTTCACCACCGATGACAACCCCTACTCCAATAATAACCAGACCTGTGCCTTCGCCAAGTCCGACGATAACACCTTCTCTTACTATAGCTACACCTGTATTTTCGCCAAATCCGACGATAACACCTTCTCCTTCTATAACAACACCTGCATCTTCGCCAAGTCCGACGATAACACCTACGTCGCCGCTAGTTGCGCCTCCCAGTTTCTGCAACCTCGATATAACCATCGATCCTGCTGAAGCGGGGCTTGTGCGGTTGAAAAATGTGAAGGAAGGCACAGTTACTATCTATCCCCGTAATCTGCGAGGCTTTGCTGACAGTGATAGCTGGCCATCGGGCACGGCGGTAGAACTCACAGCTGTTTCTGAGCTAGATTGGGAATTCGATTGCTGGGGCAAATATAAGCCCGGCTACCCGGATCCTATCCCTATGAGCTACAAGAACACTATCACTATCATGGTGGACGAGAATATGAGTATCGCTGCCCACTTCATTTGTAGAGGTTAATATGTCAACGCGCGCGATGAGGTTTCTGAACCCGGGAAACCTGATAATTCTCGCTGGAGCCGTTGCTGGCACACTCGCAGCTTTGATGACAAATTGGGGCAATCCGTTGAACAGAGGGTTAGCCATAGCTTGCTTCATCAGGGATATTACCGGTGCCCTCGGATTTCACCAGGCTCCCGGAGGACAATACATCAGACCGGAGATTCCAGGGTTTGTCCTGGGGGCCTTTCTCACTTCCATCGCTTTTGGAGAGTTTCGCGCTAGAGGTGGCTCGTCACCGATGATACGGTTCTTGCTCGGTATTTTTGTGATGCTTGGGGCACTAGTGTTCTTAGGTTGTAATACTCATGTGCTCATACGTCTAGCTGGAGGCGACCTGAATGCTGTTGCCGGTATCGCCGGGTTAATATTCGGCATCATAGTCGGAGTCATATTCATAAAAAGGGGGTTCAGCCTGGGGCGCAGTCACCAGATGCGGCCAATATCCGGACTCTTGCTACCGCTTTTCATGGCGGGACTTCTCCTATCACTTGTCTTCAAGCCGGACTTTGTTTCATTCAGCGTTAGGGGTGCCGCCTCTCGTCATGCGGCTATCTGGATATCTGTTGCGGTGGGACTTGCCGTGGGATTTTTGGCACAGCGGACGAGGCTGTGTTTTATGGCTGGCTGGAGGGACCTTTTCCTGATTAAGAACGCTCACTATTTCGGTGGCATCGCCGCCTTTTTTGTGGCAGTTTTAATTACGAACTACGTTGCAGGCAATTTTGGCTCGAATGGTTATTATCATTGGGGCTTCACAAATGAGCCAGCGGCTGTTGATAACCAATTGTGGAATTTCATGAGCATGGTCCTGGTCGGCATGGGTACTGCTTTACTCGGTGGCTGCCTGCTGCGCCAGACAATACTTTCCGGAGAGGGCGATAATGACGCCGGATTTGCGCTTTTGGGCTTGTTCGTTGGGGCCCCCGTTGCCCAGAACTTCATGATTGTGTCAAGAGATGCATTTGTCGGAGTGAATACATTTGGGCCAATTGCTGTAATAATCGGTCTTGTTTTCTGTACTACAATTGGTTTTGTGATGAGGGAGAAGATTTCATAAAGCATCTTTAAGGACTGGCTGATAATTAGTATGAAGGCTGAGATGATATACTTGGACAACGCGGCGACTTCATGGCCTAAACCGGATGAAGTTTTGAAAGCTATGAGCGATGTTCTTGAGCGTGCCGGCGGCAATCCAGGGCGTTCTGGACACCGCCTGTCTATTGCAGCGGCCCGTGTGGTATATGATGCCAGGGAAACAATCTCCTCTTTCTTTAACTTGAACGATCCTAAGCGGGTTATCTTTACCAGTAACGGAACACATGCGTTGAACATTGTCCTGCAAGGATTGCTCAAATCCGGCGACCGTGTCGTGACAAGCTCCATGGAGCACAACGCAGTAATGCGTCCCCTACGGAGTCTGGAAAAACGTGGACTCCGTTTGAACATCGTGCAGTGTAGACCAGATGGTGACATTAGCCTGGATAGCTTAGCAAAAATGCTGGACTCCGAAACGCGCCTAGTAGTCATGGTCCATGCCAATAATGTAACGGGCACCATATTGCCTATTGCTGAAATAGCTCGAATTGTTCACCGGGCAAACTCACTATTGTTAGTGGATGCGGCTCAGACAGGAGGCGAATTGCCTATCGATATGAAGGCATTGGGAGCCGATTTTCTTGCATTCACCGGGCACAAGGGGCTACTTGGTCCTCCCGGAATCGGCGGGCTGCTCATTAGCCCTGGTTTTGAAACATCGGAACTCCAACCCCTGATGCAAGGGGGTACGGGAAGCCGGTCTGAGTACGAAGAACAACCCGAATTCTTGCCTGATAAATTTGAAAGTGGCACCGTTAATCTGGTAGGCATCGCTGGCTTGCTAGCCGGCATAAGATGGATCGAAGAGAAGAATATCAGTGAAATCTACGCTCACGAGAAGAAACTTACCAGGACCATTATGGAGGGGTTATCTACTATACGCGGCATAAAGGTTTATGGCACGCTCGATCCCGACCGTTCCGCAGCTATTGTATCTTTTACTGCCGAAGGTAGAACAGTTTCTGATATTGGGCTTATGATGGATGAAGAATACGGTATTCTAACCCGCGTCGGACTTCATTGCGCTCCGTCGGCGCACCGCACGATAGGCTCGTTCCCGGAAGGCACAGTACGCCTGGCACCCGGAGTTTTCACCACCATAGATGACATTTGTACTACATTAAAAGCGATCAAGACGATTGTGCACTCATGACAGAATACGGCGTGGTCTTATTCCATACGACGTCGTCGGTAATGCAAGCTGAAAAAGTCCTGAAGAAGGCAGGATTCTCCACGAAGCTCATCCCTACACCCCGTCAGTTTTCCAGCGATTGTGGTATTTCGTTACGCTTCGTTTGGACTGATTATGCTAATGTGAAATCAACATTGGATGCGGCCAAAGTAGAAATACAAGCCATTCATCAACTGTGAGAAGGAGTAATGTAGATGAAAAATAATGTCTGTATTATAACAGGAATCGTGATCCTGGCACTCGCGTTCACAGGATGTACCAGACAAAGTGAGTCGCCAACGCTAACTACCACACAACCCACATCAACACAGACGGTTGCGCCAACTACAACACCTCCAAAATTGATTCAGACGCCAGTTGTAACCAGTATTTCTCCGCAAACCCGTCCGATAGGTTCGGTAGCTGACCTTGAGGCGACAATCGAGTCCGTGTACGCCCAAACCAACTCATCGTTGGTCAACATCCGGGTCATTCTGCCAGCATCTCTAACCGGTCCCGCAGGCGCAGCTCTCGGTTCTGGTTTCGTATGGGATTCGCAGGGTAATATTGTTACCAACAATCATGTGGTGGCAGGTGCCACGCACATTACTATCACTTTCTTCGACGGCACTACCGTCGATGGTAGTCTGGTTGGAGCAGATCCGGACAGTGACCTAGCAGTAGTCAAGGTCAATACGGATGCAGTGCGGCTCCAGCCAGTCACCTTGGGCGATTCAACTCAGCTTAAAGTCGGTCAGTTGGCTATTGCCATTGGCAATCCGTTTGGACTCCAGGGCACACTTACTGTAGGCTTTGTCAGCAGCCTGGGCCGTGTTTTACCTGCTAATGAGAATACCGTGGGACCTACTTACAGCATACCGGATGTGTTACAGACCGATGCAGCTATCAACCCAGGAAACTCCGGAGGGGTGTTGCTGGATGCTGCCGGAAAGGTGATCGGGGTGACCTCATCTATTGCCACGACGTCTGGTACTTCAGCAGGTGTTGGCTTCGCTATTCCGTCGGCGATTGTTCAACAGGTTGTCCCAATGTTGATTAAGACGGGCCACTACGACCATCCATATTTGGGGGTCTCTGTTATTTCGCTTGACCCTGACCTCGCTAAAGCAATGGGTTTGCCCCTTCATCAGCGTGGGGCTTTGGTCGGGACCGTCACCCCAGGCAGCCCAGCCGATAAAGCTGGTATCCAACCCAGCAATACCCCGGTGACCATCAATGGACGGCGCATGTCTGTCGGGGGAGACGTGATCACAGCCTACAACAGCCAGACGGTAAAGAGTTCAGATGATCTGATAACCTTTTTGGCCCGTTCGGGGTCAGTCGGCCAGACGATCTCTTTAACCGTGTTGCGCGGGGGTAAGGAAATTCAGGTACAGGTCACTTTGGTAGTTCGACCTACTTCGTAGAAGCGAGCCAGAGTCTTGCCTCCCTACACCTTATGACGTAATGTTCATCCAGTGGTGACAAGATTGGCCTTGATATTGCCAGTGCTCGATCGCGTTTATGGTTAGAGTCGAACTCTACCTGAAACAATGCTTCGCTGGCTCCGTGGCTTCTTTAGGATACATTAGAAAACCCTTAATGGCTCCGGCGCGATGTAATTCGAATCCCCACAGCTAGAGCATATGCTCTCTTTGTTATCAAAATGTATCCCATTTATGCCATTCGTCTAATGTTAGTTGTAAGTTTCCACAGTAATGAGGACTTTTCCTCTGGCATGTCCTTCCGCAAGATACCTGACAGCTTCAGCAACTTGGCTTAACGGGTAGCACCTGTCGATGACAGGTGCCACTTCACCGGCTTCAAGAAGCTTTCCCAGAAAAACCAAATCCTTTTGGTTGATTTTCGCAATCCCCATGAACCCCATATTCTTACTTCCGATCCTGGATATCATTGGGCCAATGACCATCCCCTGGAGAATTTGGGCCATGGAACCGCCGGTCCCAACATAGGTCCCGTTGGGACCTAATGCACGCCGGTAATCCAGAATTGAGCGATATCCATTCACGGCAATGATCAAATCATAATGTTGTCCATTTTTGGCAAAATCCTCTTGCGTGTAATCAATGATGTGGTCTGCACCAATCGAGCGTGCTGTCTCGAGGTTGCTTGTGCTGCATACGGCAGTCACATTAGCTCCGAAAGATTTGGCAATCTGTACGGCAAACGTACCTACGCCACCAGACGCCCCGTTAATAAGAACATTTTGGCCTGCTTGAATCTTTCCCTTGTCGCGAAGGGCTTGCAAAGCAGTCATTGCCGCTATAGGAACGGCTGCTGCCGACTCAAATGATAGATTGATCGGCTTTAGTGCTAAGTTATTTTCAGCAGCACACGCATACTCGGCAAACCCGCCCGCAGACCCCTCGGATACCCCGAAAACCGCATCACCCGGCCGGAACTTTCTTACGCTTGCACCAACGGCCTCCACGCGCCCAGCAATATCCGCACCGAGTACCTTGTTTATTGCTTTGAGAAGCACTTGGTCCATGAAGCGGCCCAGAATCGATGTCTTCTCGAATCGCCGGTAGTCCAGTGCATTTACGGACGCCGCATGAACTTTTACCAATACTTGATTGTCCTTCGGCTCAGGTTTTGCTACCTCCTTGAGCTGAAGAACATCAGGGGGACCGTATTTTGTGTATACAATCCCTTTCATTTTCTCCTCTCCTTCATGTGACATAACCTCGTAATCAACTTGTTTATTAAGGACCGCCACCGGAGTTATTTGATTGCTTCATTAGGGCAATTGCCAACACGGGTTCCGTTTAGATCCAGACAGTTTCTATTCCAATTGAGTCGATTGTATACATTTCTCGCTCGGCGTGCATTCGGCAGTGAGAAGGGTTTATCACTGGTCACTTGGCGGGATTTGAACCTATGCAAGTGACCATGTGACTGAGGAAATAAACAGGCAAGATGTGACTTGACTAACAATCCTTTTGTAAAACAAAATCCAGTAGATTGGCACGTTCCTGCCTATACAAGGTGGGATTTGTTGTAGAGATGTTGTTTTGAGTCAACGTAATGTGTTATCCACTTTTTACTCCTGTGTCTATTTTGATATCGTGCAATCCGTTAATCGGCTTTGTACTTAATCAAATACGCACCTATAACAATTATCCAAACCAACCATAATAAACTGCCAATTAATCCTGCCCAGCCGATTACAGGAACACCGGGAATAGCAGTCGCAAAAAGCTCTGTTTGTGCCAGTATATAGATAGTAGATGCTACCCACCCCAGCCAGGAGACCCATTTAATAAACATCGGCGACCTGTAGATGATGGCGCTTATCATACTCATCCAGATGATGATAAAGATTTGACCTATATGCTCGCCAAGCACAACACCGCCATATTGGTGTATGACCATGAATAAGGCGGAGACTGATTCCTTTGTGGCTGCCCCAGTTGCTGGATCGGTATAGAGCCGAGCGAGAACGGGGACGACAAAGACCCATCGCAAGAGTCCAATTAACTGGACAACAAAACCTATAACACCAATTATTGTTGCCGTTTCAAGTAAAATGGATTTCTCTTTTTTAAGTATTCGCTTGAGCAAGATGGCACCAAATAGCATCGGGAGACCTACCCAAGCGAAAGCCAGCCAAGTGTAGATTAGAGAGTTGCCCCCTGCCTGAAAAGCCGTGAGAATTTGCCCCGCGGGCGCACGCAGAATATCAGGATAAGCGAAATTCATGATCAATAGGGTATAGGGTATGTTGACTAAAACTGCACCGATGATGAAGAATAGACCACCAAATAGACCAATCCGTTTTGTAGACATTTGGTCCTCCTTTTAATCCTCCTTATCATCTTCAATGGGGATGAAGAACAATTCAAATTTGCCCGCAAAGGCAGCGGTCTGGTTCAGACGAAGATACCTGATTAACTCTTGGGTAATCAGGGAGCGAAGTGAAATGTGTCTTTCCACGACTTTCAGCTCTTGATGTCTCAGTATTGTTAGTCCCTCTCGCAGTCAAATGTCTGGAAGGCTGGTAATGGTGTCCAAATCGGTGCACAAGCTCTAGTCAAACCGTCTCCTACGTTCAGCAACCTCCTTTAAAGTCTCATCCTGACTGCTACAAATAACCCACCCGGGCCAGCATGCGTTCCGAGGACCGGTCCCAG
>ORJL011653921.1_pt1 | contig 15518 bp, 16 predicted proteins | sample 1779941 | NCBI WGS metagenome assembly ORJL01 (sample SAMEA104232317, study PRJEB22302) | groundwater metagenome | biome: forest; feature: aquifer; material: groundwater | place: USA | collected 2011-08-07 | depth 5.8 m | reverse complement strand
TTTCTTTCATAGAGGCCTTCACCCGCGATGGTCATGTTCCGCTTGTTCAGCGCCTTGACGAGCCCCCCTTTGACCGCCAGGCCATAGGAATCTTTTTGCATAAAGAGGCCGATCTTCTTCAGGCCCCGCTTCCTGGTCAGGTATTCGACTTGGGCCTCAGCTTCGTCAAAATAGCTGCCCCGCACATTATAAATAAACTTGTTGATCGGATTTCTGAGAAACTCCGCGCCAGTAAAAGGACCGAAAAAAATGATTTTATTTCTGTTGACCAAAGGCATAATTGCCTTGGAGGTAGGGGTCCCCACATAACCGAACAGAGCAAATACCTGATCCTGGTTGATCAGCTTTTCCGTATTGGCAACGGTATTTTTTGGCTCGTATTGATCATCATAACTTATCACTTTAATCCGGCGACCCTGTATGCCGCCGGCAGCATTAACTTTATTAAAATACACCAGGGCGCCTGTTTTTACTCCTTTGCCCAGGGCGGAGGCAGAGCCGGACAGGGCGTTGGACATGCCCAACACAACCTCTCCGCCGCTTACGCCGGGCTCAGCGCCTGCGGCGGTGGGTGATAAAAGGAAAGCGAGGCCTACCGCCACTGCGTAAATGAACAGCATACTCCTCCGGCTGGACCGGCTTTCGATCTTCATTTTCGTACCTCCTAACCCCGATAAAACTATAACCCATTACCCATTTCCTATTTTCGTGAAATCAACAAGCAGGATAAGGCCGTCCTTTTCGGCAACTGCTCCCCAGAAAGCACAGGCCCCGCTCTGTAAGGCAAGCAAAGGCGGAAGGGGTTGTATGGACTGCACAGGCACAACAGCAATATCATCAGGACGATCTATCACCACCATATAGGAAGTACTCCCGTCTTTAATCAGGAGCGCTTTGGGGACCTGATAGGCAACCTGCCTTTTCCCGAAAGAAATTTTCTCATGAACATAATGCATTGCCTGCCCGCGCTTTTTTGCCCCATCCAGATCCAGCACTGCGGCTACCTGTTCCGTATCCACTCCCATCTTGACGCCCATGACGTCGAAGGTCAATACCCGGATCATCTCCGGACACCGGCTGTTCGGTTTGGTGTTCATAGAGCGATTTTCTCGAATATCTTGCCAATATCGAGGATGGTGACCAGTCTCTCCAGATGGATAAATTCACCGACCACGAATTCCTTAACTGATTTCGACAACGAATCGAGAGGCGGTTTGATGGCACTAACCGGAACATCGAGTACATCCTCAATGGAATCGACGAGAATACCGGAGCGGATGCCGTTTATGGCGGCCAGGGCGATCCGCCCGCTCCGTATATTTGCCCCATCCGGGATTCCTAAAAACGAGTTGATGTTGATCACCGACTCGATTTCACCACGCACGTTGATGACACCGGGTATGAATTCCACTGCCCCAGGAACATAATAGATGGTTATGAGCGGTAGAATCTCTTTAATGTATTCGCCATAAAAGGCATAGAAATCGTCCCGAAGGGAAAAGATGACAACCTTAACTTTTTTCCCCTCCACATCGACGACCCGTTCCTTCTCTTTTCGTCTCATGATTTCTTCGAGGATAAGATCGCTTTTATTTCTTTCACCTGCGGCGCCGTTTTCCATCCTTGCTCCCTAAACCCCCGTAAGTGGGATAAGTAAGTTTACGAAATTATTTTCTGCCACAAAAATACAGAAGTCAGAGTTTTCATCCTTTTGAGAAGCGCCGGAAGTCGGAGAATTCCTTCCGGGCTATGCGCCTGCGGCTGGGGGACGATGCCGTCGGGGTTAGGGGTGGAAGGATTATCGAGGTAGTTAGGAAAATCGTTATAGGGGCGGAACAGGAAATCGAAGCCCCCGTCCATATCGAGTATTTTCTCATGTAGGTTGAGCAGTGCGATTTCGCTCCGCCCGCACGATGCAGCCAGTACATGCTTAATTTCGGCTTCTGCACCACCCTACCTCGTTTTTGCCTGCGATGCTCAGCTATGGCCAAGGTCTGACACACCCTTTATCTTCGTGCATCCTGATGCCAAGAAGTATGGAGGGACTTTCAAACATCGCGGGTCACAGTAGCTCTCTTCCGATAAGTCGTACCGTTAATACCTTTGCGGTATCCTGTTGCCATAATTCGCCATTCTTGTCAACATTATTACCAAATCCACCAAATTGTGCATAGGCAGTTTTTTCCACTGTTCAGCAACGGAACGCCCGACATCTGCCCGGGTATAATAGTGACATCAAGGCATGGATCAAGGTATTTCTTGATAATTCTGCCAATCTATGGCAAATTATTGCGAATGTTTTGTAAGGGGTCCATATTCCTCTGCATATCAGTCAGACATTATTTGTCAATAAAATCACGGAACAAGAAGCAGATGGCCGCACACCGTTTTAATGATGTCATACTTACCGGTATCAAACAGGGTTTTTCCGATATTCATATTGCCGGAGGGCAACCCCTTGTTTACCGTAAAGACGGGACAATCCACTACGACCGAACTCTGATCTGGGGCTATACGGAGATAGACAATCTCGTAAGGGAGCTGCTCACCGGACGCCAGCTGCATACGCTGAGACAGCGCTGGTCCGTGGATTGCGCCATGACGCTGAACCGGGTGCGGATCAGGATGAATATCTTTCATACTACCCGCGGATTGAGTCTGGCCATACGCCTTCTTCCGGAGGTTATCCCGGAAATCGCCAGTTTGAATCTGCATCCTTCCCTGAAGCAGATAAGAGACCTGAAGGCGGGGCTGGTACTGGTTTGCGGCAGCACAGGCTCCGGTAAATCCACTACCCTCGCCGCCATCCTGGAAGAGATCAACCGGACACGGGCAGTACACATTATTACCCTGGAGGATCCTATCGAGTACCGGTTCCAACCGAAGAAGGCCTTTATTGAACAACGGGAGGTGGGTGTCCACGTTCCTTCCTTCAAGCAGGGACTGCTGGATGTGCTCCGCGAAGCCCCGGATATCATCCTCGTCGGTGAGTTGCGGGAACCCGACACCATTCGCCTGACCTTAACGGCGGCGGAATCCGGCCACTTGGTCTTTGCCTCTCTCCATGCCACCGATTCCGAGGACGCTGTTTATCGGATTAACAACGCAGTTCCCGGGGAAGCGCAGGATATCGTCCGCTATCAGTTTGCCTCCACTCTCTCCTGGCTGATCACGCAGCAGCTGGTGTACGTGGAAAGTGCCGGCTTTCGCATCCCCGTGCTGTCCATACTGAGAGACAGCGTACCCGTAAAAAACATTATTCGGGAAAACAAGCTCAATCAGCTCGAAACTGCCATGCATACCGGCAGAGGTGAGGGGATGTTTACCATGGACCGCTATCTGGAGGAATTCATCAACACGGTCACCTCTTTTGCCCGTCCCTACAAGAGCGCCTGGAACCCCGAAGAGACAGGACCGGATAATGACTATAGATCACCGCTCATTGACCCCAATGCCATCCAGGATATCATTTATACCGCCGCCGTTGAGGCGCCTAAAAACCTGGAAAAGAAGCCTGCTGACAATGGCATGGCCGGCGAGCAGTACATCATTGAGGAGGCATCAAACCTTGAAGAAGTACTTTCAGAGTTAAAATCAGCGTAGGAGGAAAAATCATGCCTATTTACGAGTATAAATGCAAAAAATGCGGCAACGTCTTCGAAACCATATTCTATTCCCTGCAGGAAAAAAGGCAGGTGCCCTGCCCCGCTTGCCAATCGCCAAAGACGGCACGGCTGATGTCTACCTTCGGCCGAAAAGCCCGCTCCACCGCCGGCGGAACCGCAGGTGCCGGGCGTTCCGCCTGCACGACCACCTCTTGTCCGCCCAGCTGATCATGCTGAAGAAGGCGGCAGGTGGCCGCCAGGCACTAATTTATCGTTGTCAAAATCAACTATTAGTTATATAGCTGCACAACATTTAAGTGGACCGCTGCGGATTGAGGAGAGGGAACTTTACCATGAATATTCTTATTTTCGGACCGAATGGCAGTGGAAAAGGGACGCAGGGAGCGCCGATCAGGGAAAAATTCGGTATACCGCACATCGAAGCGGGTGTCATTTTCAGGAATAACATCAAGGAGGGCACGGAACTGGGCGAAAAGGCCCGCGTCTTTATGGAGCGGGGAGAACTGGTGCCCGACGAGATCACCGTGCCGATGATCCTCAACCGTTTGCAAGAGACAGATTGCCGCAATGGCTGGCTTTTGGACGGCTTTCCGCGCAATATTGCCCAGGCGGAAGCACTGCAGGAGAGCCTGAGCAAATTCGGCCTGAACCTGGATTATGTGGTCGAAATTGTCCTCGGCAGGGACATTGCCAAGCAGCGAATCATGGGACGCAGGCTCTGCCCCAGTGACAACAACCACCCCAACAATGTCTATATCGACGCCATCAAACCGGTAGTGCGGGACGACACCATATACTGCCGGGTATGCGGCGCCGCCGGCCTGACCACGCGGACCGACGACCAGGATGAAGCAGCCATTGATAAGCGGCATGAGGTTTATTATGACGTAAAGACGGGAACTATGGCCGCGGTAAACTATTTCCGTAACCTGGGCAAGATTGTTTCGGTGGACGGCCGTCCATCAGTCGGGGAGGTTTCCGCCGGTATTATCCGGCAATTGACCTAGCCTTAGGACCGCTTTCGCACACCAACCAAGCCTTCCTGAAACAACGGAGGGCTTTTTTTATCAGATAAAGAAAGAAGGCATCAAGAAAACAATATTTATGCAAAACATACGCAATTTCAGCATTATCGCCCATATCGATCACGGCAAATCAACCCTCGCCGACCGGTTGATTCAATATACCGGCGTGTCCGATATCCGCACCTTCAAGGACCAGATCCTGGACAACATGGATATCGAACGGGAGCGGGGCATTACCATCAAGAGCCAGGCCATCGCCCTCCCTTACAAGGGCAAAGACGGCAAGAGCTATACCCTCAATCTCATCGACACCCCGGGCCATGTTGACTTTTCCTACGAGGTCTCACGCTCCCTGGCCTCCTGTGAGGGCGTTTTACTGCTCATTGACGCGGCCCAGGGGGTGCAGGCGCAAACCCTCGCCAATCTCTACCTCGCTATGGAACACAACCTGGAAATAATCCCGGTGATCAATAAAATCGATCTACCTTCGGCCGACGTGGAGCGGGTCCTGGAGCAAATCGATACGGAGCTCGGCCTGGATCCGGAAAACCACCTGAAATGTTCGGCCAAGGAGGAACGGGCATTGCCGAAATTTTGGAGGCGATCGTGGAACGGATCCCGCCGCCGAAGGGCGATCCCGCCGCGCCCCTGGCGGCCCTCATTTTTGACGCCCACTACGATTCCTTCCGGGGTACGGTAATCCACTCCCGCGTTTTCGACGGAACTGTAAAAAGCGGCGACACCATCCGGCTGATGTTCAACAACGCCACTCACAGGGTTGAGGAAGTGGGCCGCTTTCTGCTCGCCCGCCAAAAAACCGAACAACTCTCCGCCGGGGAGGTAGGTTATATAATTGCCGGGGTAAAAACCGTCTCCGACGTCCGTACCGGGGACACCATCACGCTGGACAACAGGCCCTGCGCGCAACCCCTGCCGGGCTTCCGGGAAGTAAAGCCGGTGGTTTTTGCCTCCATTTATCCCATTGCCTCCGATGATTATCAGGATCTGGCCGACTCCCTGGAAAAATACAAGCTCAACGATGCCTCCTTCATCTATGAGAAAGACTCCTCGGCGGCCCTGGGACAAGGCTTCCGTTGCGGCTTCCTGGGATTGCTGCATCTGGAAATCGTCCAGGAAAGGCTGGAACGGGAGTATGATCTCTCCATCATCCTCTCCGTACCCAGCGTCCGTTATCGTTTTATTTTGAAAGACGGCTCCACTAGCGAAGTGGACAATCCGTCGCATTACCCCGATCCCACAAGCATTACCGCTGCCGAGGAGCCATACATCCGCGCCGCCATGATGCTTCCCGAAAGATATCTCGGTGCCGTCATGAAACTCTGCATGGATAGAAGGGGGACTAATTCCACGCTCAATTACACCGGGCCAGGCCGGGTCGAAGTGACCTACGAAATGCCGCTGGCGGAAGTCATTTATGATTTCTACGACCGCTTCAAGTCGGTCACGCAGGGCTACGGCTCTTTTGATTACGACGTCATCGATTACCGGCCCAGCAATCTGGTGCTGGTGGATATCCTGGTGAACGGCGAGAAAGTCGACGCCCTCTCCCAGATCATCCATCGCGACCGCGCCCGGGCCCGTGCCCTCCAGGCCTGCGAGCGGCTGAAGGAAGAGATCCCCCGGCAGATGTTCAAAATCGCCATTCAGGGCGCTATCGGCGGTGAAGTTATTGCCCGGACGACTATTTCCGCCTTTCGCAAGGACGTGACGGCCAAGTGTTACGGCGGTGACATCTCGAGAAAAAGGAAGCTCCTGGAAAAACAAAAGAAGGGCAAAAAACGGATGAAGATGATCGGGTCGGTGAGCATACCTCAGAGTGCATTTCTGGCGGTTCTGAAATCTGACAATGACTGACGACCTTACCCCCAGCCTTTACGTCCACATCCCCTTCTGCCGCAGCAAGTGCCCCTATTGCGGTTTTTTTTCCACTACGGCGACGGCGAGTTTGCCCGCTTTCCTGAAAGCCCTCCACGGGGAAATGGACTTCTACCGGGAAGATTTCCGCTACTTCGATACGCTTTACCTCGGCGGCGGTACCCCCTCCCTGCTTACTGCGGACGACCTGTCCGCCCTCCTCGCAGCTGTCACCACTCGCTTTACCTTGCTGCCGCAGGCCGAAATAACCCTGGAGGCCAATCCGGCCGACCTTGACCGGCCTTACCTGCACGCTTTGCGGCGCCTGGGGATCAACCGCTTGAACATCGGCATTCAATCCTTCGATGACAATATCCTGCGCTTCCTCGGACGCCGTCATGACCGCCGGCAGGCAATCCTGGCCATCGAAGCGGCCCGGGAAGCCGGCTTTGAGAACCTGGGCCTCGATCTGATTTACGGAGTACCGGGACAGGACATCGGCCCCTGGCTGGAAAACCTTCACCAGGCCTTGTCCTTCCGGCCGGCCCATCTTTCCTGCTATCAGCTCACCATGGAACCGCATACTCCCTTACAGATCAGGCATTTAAAGGATGATTTCTCCCTTCCCGATGAAGACGGCTTAAGCGACTTTTTTTTCCAAACCTCGGCGACCCTGCGGGAAGCCGGATACCTGCACTATGAGATCTCCAACTTTGCCGTCAACGAAGCTTCTCTATCCCGGCATAATCAGAAGTACTGGCGGCATGCCCCCTATCTCGGCCTGGGACCATCGGCCCACTCCTTCCTCGGAAACAAGCGTTGGTGGAATCACCGTGATGTTGGAGCCTATACCGATTCTGTCGCCCGGGACTTGCCACCCAGGGAAGCGGAGGAAGTGTTGACGCCGGACCAGTTGCGCCTGGAAGCATGGCTCTTGGGGGTGAGGACAAGAAGAGGGATTGATCTCAAAGACTTTCAGCGGCGGTATAACTACGAAATACTCGTGGAAAAAGGGCCAAACCTCAGATCAATGGCCGAAAAGCGGCTCCTGGAAATCAGGGACGGTTTTCTCCGGCCGACCCTGGCCGGCATGGCCGTGGCCGACAGCCTGGCATTACTGTAAAGAAGGAATATGCATAAATATAAACTTACCATCGAGTACGACGGCACCGCTTTCCGGGGCTGGCAAACGCAGAAGAATGCCCGCAGCATCCAGGGTACACTGTTGGAGGCAACGGAAAAAATGCTCGGCGGCAAGGCGGACCTCCAGGGCGCCGGACGCACTGACGCCGGAGTCCATGCCCTCGCCCAGGTAGCCCATCTGGCCACCACCCGAAAACTGCCGCCCCGGAGCATCAGGGAAGGGTTGAACGACCTGCTCCCTTCCGGCATCAACATCAGGATAGTCGAAGAAATGCCTGCGGACTTTCACGCCCGCCACCACGCCAAAGTCAGGAGTTACATCTATGTCGTTTCCCGCCGGAGAACGGCCTTTGGCAAAAGGTATGTCTGGTGGATCAAGGAGAAACTTGACCTCAGAGCGATGCAAGCCGTCATGGAACTATTCTGCGGCTTCCATGATTTCGCTTCCTTTGCCGATCGGAGACGCGATAAGCAGGAATCGACGCTGGCCAATATTTACACCGCAGAACTGCATGATTTTAACGATCTGATCGTGCTCAGGTTCGCGGCCTCCCATTTCTTGTGGAAAATGGTGCGCCGCATGGTGGGAATCACGATGGAAGCGGGAAAGGGAAACCTGTCTCCGGCGGATGTCCGGCAGATGATCTCAGCTCCTTCCGACATCCCTGCGCGTTTTACCGCGCCACCCTCGGGGCTTTTTCTGGAGCACGTCTTCTATGAAGAAGTCCAGGCCTTGCCGCCCATCAGTTTGCCCTTACCTCCCTTTTTCCCTTCTTAGTAAGTAAGAAATTATTTTCTGCGCTTTTTTGGCAAAAAATAATTTCGCAAACTTACTTATCCCGTTTATCGAGGTTAAGATTAGTCAGGGTTCTTCATCAGGTACTGCATGACATCGCCGAAGTTTTCATAGGGGATGCAGGCCGTGCCATTCTTCTGGCACTTCTCGTAAAGTATATACTTGGCAAAAACGAGATCGGCGGTTTTCGCCGGGCAGACATCGGAATAGCTGTCCCCCACGTAGATTATGCGCTCGTATTGTGAAGAGAAGCCCTTGACAATATTCGTCTTGCAGGTGCCGCACCTCCCGCAGAGTTGATTCAGATGGGGAAAATCGATCAGGAGCCCCTCCCCGGCACAGAAAGTGACGGCATTGGAAAAAAATTCGATGTCATCCAGCCCGTGTTTGTGCAGGACGGCTGAAATGTAAAAATCCAGGCCATCTGACGCTATCTTGAGATCGTAGCCGCGCTTGGCGCAGAACCGGCAGAAATCGACAAAGAACGGATCCAGGAGGGCGTGGCGGTGGACATATTCCACCATTTTCCTCCTGCTGCCTTTAAACAGCGAGGCCACCAGCGTATAAGCCTGGCGGGAACCGATTTCATCTACACTGTAAGCACGGTCGATCTCTTTCCATCCCCGGTCGGCAAAGCGGTCCAGAATCTTGTTGCCCATGTCCACGCGGCAGACGGTGCCGTCGAAGTCACAAACAATTAAAGTCCTTTCCCCGGAGAAAGGCGGGCAAGCAACGGTCATCCCTTGCCCGCCATATTGATAAACGGTTTGAAAAGGTCAATGGGAATCGGGAACAGCGTGGTGGAATTATTTTCCGCGGCTACGTGACTCAGGGTCTGGAGGTAGCGAAGCTGCAAGGATATGGGTTCCGTGGCCATGAGGTGGGCGGCTTCAATCAGTTTCTGGGCCGCCTGGAATTCGCCTTCGGCAGCGATCACCTTGGCCCGCCGCTCCCTTTCCGCTTCGGCCTGCTTGGCGATGGCGCGTTTCATCTCCTCCGGGAGGTCGATCTGCTTGACCTCCACATGGGAAACCTTGATTCCCCAGGCGTCGGTACTGCGATCCAGGATCTCCTGCAGGTTCATATTGATCTTATCCCTTGCCGAAAGTATTTCATCCAAATCGACCTGCCCGCAGACGCTCCGCAGGGTTGTCTGGGCGAGCTGGGAAGTGGCGTATAAATAATTCTCCACTTTGACGACGGCGTCATTGGCGTCGACTACCCGGAAATAGATGACCGCATTGACCTTGAGCGAGACATTGTCGCGGGTGATGACATCCTGGGGCGGCACATCCATTGTGATGGTCCGCATGTCCACCCGCACCATCCGGTCCACAACGGGGATCAAAATAATCAGACCCGGTCCCTTGGCGCCGATAATGCGGCCCAACCTGAAGATCACGCCTCTTTCATACTCATTCAGGATTTTAATGGCCGAGGAAATAAACATAATGACCAGAATAATAACTACCAACAGCGGGAAAATCGTTTCCGTATACATAGCTCCTCCTTTAATAAGTTTCGTTAAGGCACTTATCCTGTTTATCGGGGTTACAATTCCTCAACTTTGAGATTGAACCCCTCTATCCCCATCACTTTCACCTTTTTGCCTTTTTCTATCAGGCGGTCACTATGCGCCTGCCAGTACTCCCCCTTGATAAATACCCGGCCGCTCTCCAGGATGTCCGTTGCCGCCTCCCCCGCTTCGCCCAGCAAAGATTCCATACCGGTAGTATGTTTCTGCAGCTGGGCCCTTACGACCAGGGAAATGACGGCCACAAAAAATAAAGATATCGTGGCCACGGCCGGCAGCATTACCTTGAAGGAGAGCCGCATGGCCGGATCAGGCGCACTGAACAACATTAGGGAACCGAGAGTTAAAGAGATAATCCCCCCGATGGTCAAAAGGCCGTGGCTGATGATTTTTATCTCGGCAATAAACAGAATGATGGCAAACAGGATCAGAAGGACGCCGGCGTAATTGACCGGCAGCGTCTGCAGCGCAAAAAAAGCCAGGATCAGGGAAATGCCGCCGATGATCCCCGGCAGCAGGGCGCCGGGGTTGGTAAACTCGAAATAGAGGCCCGCCAAACCCACCAGGAGCAGGATGTAGGCAATATTGGGGTCGCTCAGTGTCGCCAGGATCTTTTCCCGCGTGCTCATCTTTTTCTCATTAATGATGGCATTCCTGGTCTGCAGGATCACCTTCTTGTCGCCGGGGGCAAGCCAGACCGTCTTGTTATCCATTTGTTCCAGCAGGTGTTTAACATCTTGGGCAACAAAATCGATAACATTCAATTTAAGGGCGTTTTCCGCCGTGATGGATTCGCTTTTGCGGACCGCTTTTTCCACCCAGTCCGCGTTTCTTCCCCTCTTGTCCGCGATGCCCCGCACATAGGCCACGGCATCGTTTTCCACCTTTTCGGCCATCGTTTTGTCCATGCCGCCGCCGATGCCGATGCCTACTGGATGGGCAGCACCGATATTGGTGCCGGGGGCCATGGCGGCGATATTGGCAGAGATGGTAATTATAACACCGGCCGAAGCCGCGCGGGCGCCGGGAGGATAAACGTAGACGATGACGGGGAGCGGAGCGTTCAGAATCCCTTTGGCGATGTCGCGCATGGCCAGGTCCAGCCCTCCCGGCGTATCGAGCAGGATGATGAGCCCGTCGGCCCCGTCCCGCGCCGACTCCTTGATATTATCCAGGACATACTGGGCAATGGGAGGCGTGATGGCGGCATTGACGGTAATGACGTCAAAGAGGGGGGACCTTTCCCCGGAAAAAGCAGCCCGCGGAGCAACCAGGAGCGCAACCATCAGTAAGACCGCCAGGATAATTTTCTTTTTTTTCAGGTATTCGGCATACATAAGTTATTATTTCCCCAGCGAGAATTCTTTCATGATCATCTGCACATCCTCCCATACCTGCTTCTTAGCGGCAGGGTTGCGCAGGAGATAGGCAGGATGAAAAGTCGGCATAACTTTCATACCCTCATAGGTGTGAAATCTGCCGCGCAGCGCGGTGATAGGAACTTCTTTTTTCAACAGCGTCTTGGCCGCAAAACTTCCCAAAGCGCAGATGGCCTGCGGGGCAATCGCCTGTAATTGCTTGATCAGGAAAGGCTCACAAGCCTCAATTTCTCCTCTTTCGGGATTGCGATTCCCGGGAGGACGGCACTTGAGAATATTGCAGATGTAAACGTCCTCGCGGGCCAAGCCCATGGCCTCGATAATCTTGGTCAGCAACTGGCCGGCACGCCCCACAAAGGGCCTGCCTTCGCGGTCTTCGTCCGCCCCCGGCGCCTCGCCGACAAAGACCAGCTCCGCCCGGCTGTTACCCTCGCCGAAAACAAGACTTTTTCTTAAGGGCGCCAAGCCGCAGCGCCGGCAGTCACCCAGCTCCGCCCGAACTTCTTCCAGGGTGATGACGCCCCGCCCGTCACCTGCTGCCGCCGTCAGGCAAGTTTCTTCCTGCGGCGGCGGAGACGCCAGCTCCCCCCCCCCTTGCCTGGTGAAAGGCAGGGGCCGGCCGTTTTCTTTGCTCCACAGAACGCGCGCCTGCAAGGCGTCCGCCACCTGTTTCAATTCCGCTTTCAGTTCTTCCGTCATAATATGCTTATCTGGCCCTGTCCCGCACCTTATCGAGGATCTTATCCGCCACCTTCATCTTTTCCATGAGGGGGAGTTCCACAATCGAACCATCCCTCCCGATGATGGTGACAATGTTCGTGTCGCACTGGAAGCCGGCGCCGGCGCTGGTGAGCAGATTGGCCACGATATAGTCCATGTTTTTTCTCTTCAGCTTATCCCGGGCGTTGGCGAGCAAATTTTCCGACTCCATGGCAAAGCCGATGATCATACGGTCGCCTTTTATCGGTCCCAGCTCGGCAAGGATGTCGGGATTCCTCTCCAGTTGGAGAATCAGTTGGTCCCCTTTTTTCTTTATTTTTGACTTCTCACAAACGGCAGGGCGATAATCGGCAACTGCCGCCGCCTTAATAATCACTGTAGCCGCTCCGTAATGTTCCATGACGGCGTCGCGCATTTCCCGGGCGGAACTGACGCTGACTACCCTCAGCCCCCCCGGCCGCGCAAGCGCGGTAGGGCCACTGATCAAAGTGACATCGGCACCGCGGCGCTTAGCCATAACAGCCAAGGCATAACCCATTTTTCCCGACGAATAGTTCGTGATAAACCTCACCGGATCAAGGGGTTCCCGGGTCGGTCCGGCTGTAACCAGTATTGTTTCTCCTGACAGGTCCTGAGGCGTTAAGATCGCCTCTATTTCCTCGACGATCTCCTCGATCGCCGGCAGCCGGCCGGCGCCCTCAGTTTTACAGGCCAGTTCGCCAAAAACCGGTTCCAACAAAAAATATCCCCGGGCCGCCAATTTCTCCATGTTTTCCCGGACCGCAGCCTTGGCCAACATGCCGGCATTCATGGCGGGACAGAGCAGCACCGGGGCCTTCGCGGCCAGAACTGTGGTGGTTAAGAGATCATCGGCAATGCCGCCGGCTATCTTACCGATGATGTTGGCCGTAGCCGGTGCAATGACCATAATATCGGCAAAATCGGCCAGCGCAATATGCGCCATCTCGGCTTCTTTCCAGGGAGAGAACATCTCGTTGCCGACAGGGGAACCGGAAAGGGTCTGCAAGGTAAGAGGAGTGATGAATTCCCGGGCGCTATCGGTCATGATGACCTTGACCACCGCGCCCTTCTTGATCAGCTCCCTGGTAAGCAGCGCCGCCTTATAAGCCGCAATGCCGCCCGTAACACCCAAAACAACCTTTGCGCCCTCCTTCATTACTCCTTCGTTCCTCCCCTTCGCTATGCTGTCCTCTGCGCCACAGACGCGGTATACACTAACAACAATATGAAACTATATCAAGGAATTATTGGTAATACTCTCCTTTTTGACTTGCATATAAATTCCAATTTCACTATAACCCTACAACATATTCTTTTGAGGTGGTGCATGAAAAATTTGAGTAAATATCTCACGATGCTCCTGCCGCTGGTTATCATTGTTCTGGGCGGCGGCTGGTGGTTCTTGGCCACCAGCGGTGAAAGGGAGAAACCAACGATTAAATTTGCCGAAGACGTTAGATCCATCGGCAGGCAAAAAACAATCAATTTGACTTTTGCTGACAACAAAGCCGGCCTGCGCAACATTTCCGTTTCCCTGATCCAGGACAATAAGGCCCACATACTTGCCGCTAATGATTTTCCCCAAAAAGGGATAAAAGAGAAGCCGCTTTCCCTGACCGTGGCGCCCCAAGCCTTGAAACTCCACGATGGGCCGGCAACGTTGAGCGTTCTTGCCACCGATCACTCCCTTTTCAGGAATGAAACTGCGCTCGTGCGGCCCGTAACCATCGATCTCACCCCGCCCCAGATATACCTGCTCACCCCAACCAACAACATCAATCCCGGTGGCACTTGCGTAATAGCCTATCGGACCTCGGAACCGACCGTAATGAACGGGGTCCAGGTGGATAAGAATTTTTCTTCCGGCTATCCGGCTACCTTCTCAGGGAAACAGGCGAACGTCGCCTATTTCGGCCTGCCCATGATCTCTAAGGGTGGAGGCGTAAACATTAGAGTTTTCGGCCGGGATGCCGGAGATAATGAAACCTCAGTGGGCCTGCCGTCCCTGATCAGAAACAAAAAATTCCGCAGTGACAAGATGAACCTGAACGATAATTTCATCAATCGCGTAGCCCAGGATTTCCAGCCTTTGCCGCCCGAATTGCAGGGAAAGACCCCCTTCGAGGTTTTTCTGCACATCAACTCCACGATGCGCCTCGCCAACGAGACCCACATCCGGGAGCTCTGCCGGCAGTCGGTGCCCCAGCAGCTTTGGGAAGGGACATTTATAAGGATGAAAAATGCCTCCCCCATGGCCCAGTTCGGAGACCAAAGAACATACATTTACAATAAGCAAGTGGTGGGGGAAAGCGTTCATAACGGAGTTGATCTTGCGTCCCTGGCCAACTCACCAGTCGAAGCCAGCAATAACGGCATCGTCAAATTCACGGGTAATCTCGGCATCTACGGCAATACCGTCCTGATTGATCACGGCCAGGGGATTTTCAGCATTTACGGACATCTGTCAGTGGTCGACGCCAAGGTGGGCCAACACCTCAAGAAAGGCGATGTTATTGGAAAAACCGGCACCACCGGGCTCGCCGGCGGCGATCACCTCCATTTCGGAATGCTCGCCGGCGGGCAGTTCGTTAACCCGGTGGAATGGTGGGACCCCCACTGGATTGCCGACAATGTAACAAATAAATTAACAGCCTTTTAAGGAGGAGATTTTCCACACCCATGGTTCGACAAGCTCACCATGACACATGAGGAGGTGCCATCCTGAGCTTGTCGAAGAATCAGCTTTTGGCAATGTCCCGGTGATTTATCGTTACCTGGTAGTTCCGGTCCAGGAAATAGGCTCCCAACTGGTTCGCCACGGCCACCGAACGGTGCTTGCCGCCGGTGCATCCGAAGGCCACATTGAGTCTGGCCTTTCCTTCCTTTTCGTAAAAGGGAAGGAGATAGGACATGAAATCCAGCAGTTTTTGCATGAATATCCTCCCGCACTCATCCTCCAGCACAAAATCCCGCACGCTCTTATTATGGCCGTCGAAATGCTTCAAGTTTTCGACGTAATAAGGATTGGGCAGGAACCGGACATCGAACACCATATCGGCGTCGGCCGGTAAGCCAAACCGATAACCGAAGGAAGAAACATGCAGCACCAGCAATTTTCCCGCTGCTGTAAATGAAAGAAAGTGCCGTTGCACCGCGTCTTTCAATTGATGCACGTTGATGGAGGTGGTGTCTATGACCCTGGCGGCCATCTCTTTGAGCGGCGCGAGCCTCTTTCTTTCTTGTGAGATACCTTCCAAGACGGAACCCCTTCCCGAAAGCGGATGCACCCTCCTGGTTTCACTGAAGCGGTTCAGTAAAGCCTCATCGCCGGCCTCAAGAAAGATGATTTCAATCCGGTATCCCTGGTCTTTCAGACGATTGAAGATCCGGTCATATTTT
>ORJL010567193.1_pt1 | contig 15518 bp, 18 predicted proteins | sample 1779941 | NCBI WGS metagenome assembly ORJL01 (sample SAMEA104232317, study PRJEB22302) | groundwater metagenome | biome: forest; feature: aquifer; material: groundwater | place: USA | collected 2011-08-07 | depth 5.8 m | reverse complement strand
GCCGGCCTGGGCAAGGACTCCGACTACATCACCAGCGCGATGTGGTGGCACCCCAAGGTGAAGTACGAGGGGGTGGACATCTTTAAGACGGCGGAGAACTACACCATCCTCTTCAAGGAAAAGTATGGACGCATCCCCGACTACATCAACGCCTCGCCCTCGCTGGCCGGCGCGTTGTTCCAACTCGCGTTGGAGCGGGCGGGCGCGGTTGATCCGCAGAAAGTGCGCGACGAGCTGGCCAAGCTGGATGTGATGACCTTCTTTGGCCCGATCAAGTTTGGCAGCACGGGCCAGAACACCAAGACGGAGCCAGTCTTGTTCCAGATACTGGGGGGGGAGATAAAGGTGTTCTACCCACCCTCGATTGCCAACGCCAAGCTGGCCTATCCGCAGCCATCCTGGGACAAGCGGTAATTGGGCCGGTGGCTGAAAACCGATTAGCCGGCGGTCTGTTCCGGTCCGGTCTGGGGGTGAGCCTCGTCTAGATGTTGGCGCAGGTACTGGTCAACGGCATCCTGCTGGGGGGAATCTACGCCCTGATTGGCGTGGGGTTCTCACTGGTATGGGGCATCATGAACATCATCAACGTCGCCCACGGCGCGTTCATCATGCTGGGTGCGTTCATCGCCTTCTGGGTTTTCACACTGCTCGGCCTCGATCCTCTGCTATCACTCCCGCTGACTATGGGCGTGTTGTTTCTGCTGGGTTATGGGACGCAGAAGGCGCTGATCAACCGGGTGATCCGGGCACCGCTCTTTATGACGCTCATTGTGACTTTCGGCCTTGAACTTCTGCTGATGAACGCCGCGTTGATCCTGTGGACTGCTACTCCACGTTCGGTGATCACCAGCTACTCGAGCGATGCCCTGACGTTTGGCGACGTGCGAATCCCTACAGCTCGGTTGTTGATTTCAGTGGTTGCGCTGCTCCTGACTGGTGCGCTCCAGTTGTTCCTGACCCACACTAGGGTTGGCAACGCCATCCGCGCCACCCGGATGGACCTCGAAGCTGCCCAACTCACCGGCGTGCGCATAGATCGCGTCTACGCGCTGACCTTTGGCCTGGGCGCCGCGATGGCCGGCGCGGCCGGCGCTCTCATCAGCACCATCAGCGCTATCACGCCGGTGATGGGCATCGGGTACACCGGCAAGGCCTTCGCCGTCTGCGTACTGGGTGGACTGGGTAGCATCACTGGTGCGCTGGTCGGTGGACTGCTGCTGGCGATGATTGAAGTCGTCGCTGGCTCGGTGATCGGCCCTTCATACCAGGACCTAATCTCCTACCTGGTTCTGGTCCTGGTGCTGGCGGTCTTTCGCCGAGGCGTCCTGGGCCGGAGCTACTATCAGTGATCCCCATGATACTAAGGTACAAAGCCGCCTGGACCCAGCCCGCCACCTTCGCAGTTCTCGCGCTAGTTCTTGTTACCGTGCTCGTCATCGTGCCGCTGTTCGGCAGCGGCTACCAATACAGGATGTTGACGCTCCTTTTTATGTGGGTAGCTCTGGCCCAGGCTTGGAACCTGCTCAGCGGCTTCACCGGCTACTTCTCCTTCGGCCACGTGGCCTTCTTCGGCCTCGGCGGCTACGCAACCGGCATTCTGATGGCCCGCCTCGGTTGGCCCTTCCCGGCGGCCACAGCCGGCGGCAGCCTGTTGGCAGCCCTCTTCGCGCTGGTGATCGGGCTGGGGCTGATGCGGGTCAAGGGGCACTACTTCGCGGTTGCCTCCTTCGCCGTTGCGGCGGCGGTCCGGGAGTTAGTGAATAATCTGCACTTTCTCACTGGTGGCGGTATGGGTCTGCAGGTTCCGCTCTTCCCGGGCGAGCTCCTGGGACAGAACCGCTTCTTCTACTTTACGATGCTTGCGCTAGCGGTGGTGACCACCTTGACCGCCTGGCTCGTGGCGCGCTCACGCTTCGGCTATGGCCTGCGCGCTATCCGCGAGGACGAGGATGTCGCCGGCGCACTCGGCGTGAACGTGCACGTGCACAAGCTATTCGCCCTGGTGCTCTCGGCCTTCTTCGTCGGCCTGGCGGGGAGCATCTACGCCTACTGGGTAACCTTCCTCGAACCGCTCGACCTCTTCAACCTGAACTACTCGGTGAACATGGTGATCATGCCGGTTCTGGGCGGCGCCGGCACAGTGGCCGGCCCGGTCCTCGGCGCTGCTGTGGTGTTCTTCCTGAACGAGCTTTTCTGGAGTTTCTTTCTGGAACTGCACAGCGCCTTCTCCGGCCTTCTATTGGTCATCGTGGTGCTCTTCATGCCGCGTGGACTGCTCGACTTCTTCCGCAGCGCTCGCAAGTCCACGGTGGTAGCCGCGCTGAAGGCCAATCTGCAACGTTATGGGATCTGACAGACAGCGCTATTGGGAGGTCTCGGTATGCAATATCAAAACATAGGTCATCTGCTAGAGCAAACGGCCGCACGCTGGCCGGCCAATGAGGCGATTATCTACGAAGACCGGCGCTTGAGCTATCGCGAGTGGAACTCATTGGTAAACCGGCTAGCTAACGGCCTGCGCAGGTTGGGCGTGCGTGAGGGCGACCATATTGCGATATTCGCCTACAACTCGTTGGAGCAAGTGACCACCCATCTGGCGGTGGCCAAGTGTGGCGCCGTGGCAGTCTTGCTTAATTTCCGCTTCACCGTTGGAGAACTGAAGCCCTTGTTGGAGCTTACTCACCCCAGTGTGTTGGTCTTCGACAGCGAACTGGCCAGCGTTGTCGAGCAGGCCCGCCCGTCGCTATCAACAGTCCGCGAGTGGATCGCTATGGGCGACCAGGTCCCGCCCTATGCGCGGGCCTGGCAGGAGGTAGCCGACCATCCGTCTGATTCTCCGCCGGACGCGAAAGTTTCGGACGATGCGGCCGGCATGATGATGTTCACCTCCGGGACGACCGGGCTGCCGAAAGCGGTTGTGCTGTTGCGCCGGGCGCAATGGTTAAACGCCATCCTGCTGGTAGGCGAGATGCGCTTCCACCCCGGCGACCGCACCCTGCACATCGCTCCTCTCTTCCACGCCGCGCCGTGGGACTGCTTCTTCGTGCCACACATCGCGGTCGGCGGGACCAATGTAATCCTGCGCAAGTTCGACCCGGAGCGCACGCTGGCGCTGATCGAGCACGAGTGCATCACGAACCTGATGGGGGTGCCCACCCATTACGAGCTGATAAGGCAGGCCAGCGTCGTCGGCCGGTACGACCTCGCTTCTCTGCGCTATGTGGTGGCGACCGCCGGGCCTGTGCGCCTAGGTACTGTACAGTGGATCCAGGCGAACATCTGCCCTAACGTTAGCAACCTCTACGGTCTTACTGAGTCGACCACGCTAATCACGGCCTGCCCACCCGAGGAGATGCACCGCTTCAAGGAGGCGCCATGCATCGGGCGAAGCCTCATCGGGATGGAGGTGCGGCTGGTCAGCCTTGACGAGCCGATGCCCACTCCTGATGCCGTAGTACCTGTGGGCCAGCCGGGGCAGCTCATCTGTCGCGGGCCTAAACTCATGCGCGAGTACTACCGCAATCCCGAAAAGACCGCCGAAAGGCTAAAGGACGGATGGCTCTACACAGGAGACCTGTGCTACGCCGACGAAGATGGGTACTACTACATCCTCGACCGGGTGGATGAACTGATCAGCACCGGCGGCGAGAAGGTGTATCCCGCTGAAGTTGAGAAAGTGCTCAACCAGCACCCGGACATCCGAGAGTCGGTGGTAGTAGGTATTCCCGACGCTACTTGGGGCCAGATCATCAAAGCTTATGTGGTGACCCGCGCTGATCGGCTTGACGCCGAGGTGGTCGTCCAGTGGGCCCGCAGCCGCCTAGCCGACTACAAGTGTCCACGGCAGGTCGCCATTGTACCTGAGATACCACGGGGCCCGAGCGGCAAGATACTCAAGAAAGCACTTCGCCAGATGTAGGTAGGGTTCAACTCTCTCACCGCCTTGAAAATCATGTACATGACATAAATGGAGGTCTTTGTGAAGTTTACGACGATTGAATTTGAGATCCACGGAAACGCCAAGCGCCCGGGCGAACACTCCATTGCCCTGGTGCGCCTCAATCGGCCGGAGGCGCTGAACGCCATCACGCCGCGAATGGTGCTGGAGTTGGATGCGCTCTTCGATGAGGTGAGGCGTAACAGCCAGTTGAAGGTGGTCATCCTCACCGGCAACGGCCATGGATTCTGCAGCGGCGGCGACATGCGTCAGGAAGGGAGCACGTTGGGCGTCACTGACATCGACTCCGGCCTGCGTGGTCCCTACAGGGAGCTCGCCGAATATTTCTTCACCGACCTGTTCCACAAGACGATGCAGAGTTGCGCCCGCAAGTTTGAGAATCTGCCGCAGGTGACAATAGCCGCCGTCAATGGCTGGGCGGTAGGTGCCGGCCTTGAACTCATAGCCCTAGCCGATATTCGCCTCGCCTCTGACCAGGCGAAGTTTTCCGAGGCTGCAGTAACGGCCGGTTTTGTCACCGAGATCGGCGGCGCTCGTAACCTTCCTAAGCTCATCGGTAAGGGCAGGGCGCTAGAGATGATCCTGACCGGTAGAGTGGTTGAAGCGGAGGAGGCCGAGCGCATTGGGCTGGTGGACAGGGTGATGCCTCATGAGCAGTTAATGGATGCTGCTTTCGAGTTGGCGAGCACTATCGCTATCCAGCCTTATCTCTCAGTGCTTCATGCCAAACAACTAGTGAACTACTACTGGACTCAAGGGGCATCCGATAAGGGCTGGACCCGCGAGTTCGAGGCGGTGAGGGAGATCTATCACACGAATGACAACCAGGAGGGCATCCGCGCCTTCCTGGAAAAGCGAAAGCCGGTCTACCGGGGACCAAACTACCCGGAGTACTTCCCGAATAAGAAGACGAAGACCCATTTCACCGTCCCAGTCCCCGGTGAGGAGGGAAAAGAGAAGAGATGACCACACTGTTAGAAGTCCGGAACATCAGCAAGTACTACGGTGCGCTCGCCGCTGTCGAAGACATGAGCTTCAACGTGCATGAAGGCGAGATCTTGGGTCTTATCGGCCCCAACGGCGCCGGTAAGACCACGCTGGTCAGTCTCATCGCCGGCACCACGATGTCGACGCGTGGACGTATTCTCTTCGCCGGCCGGCCTATCGAGCGGCTGGAGCCCTACCAGCGGGCCGCGCTCGGCATCGCCCGTACCTTCCAGATCCCGAGGCCATTTGCGGGCTTGACCGTTTTGGAAAACGTACTCGTGCCAGCTCTCTTCTCAAGCGGTCGCAACCATACGACTACCGACGCCCAAGTGCGTGTGCAACAGATTCTTGAGACGGTAGGGCTAACCGAAGTTGCATCGGCGCCTGCCGAGCAACTGACCGTAACCGAACGCAAGCGGTTGGAGCTCGCCCGCGCATTAGCTCTGCGACCGCGCCTGTTGTTGCTGGACGAGGTAATGACCGGCCTAAACCAAGTAGAGATAGAGGAGGTAATGAAGCTGGTGCAGCGACTGAATGCCAATGGTATCACAGTCATTATGATTGAGCACCTGATGAAGGCAGTAATGAACCTATCGCACCGGGTAGTTGTACTACACCATGGTAAGCTCATCTCTGAAGGGGTTCCCAGCCAGGTGACTAGAGATCCGGTGGTGGTTCAGGCCTATCTGGGCCGTCGTTACGCCGAAGTCAGCCTGATCGGAGCATGACAGTGCTCGAGGTCTATGGGTTGCACTCCGGCTACGGCGAAGTTGGTGTGCTATGGGACGTCTGCCTGAGCGTGGGCGAAGGGGAGATCGTGGCGGTGGTTGGCTCGAACGGGGCCGGAAAGTCCACCTTGCTAAAGTCAATCGCCGGCCTGCTCAAGCCTACGGCAGGACGTATCACGTTTGGGGGGCGGGCGCTCGACCAGCGCCCATGTGACGAGGTCGTGCGGGCGGGTATAGCGTTGGTGCCGGAAGGTCGCCGTCTCTTCGCCGGCATGACCGTGCGCGAAAACCTGCTGATGGGCGCTATGGTGCGCGGTGACCGCCAGGCGGTGGTCAGTGACCTCAATGACGTTTTCGAGCTTTTCCCTATTCTTTGCGAGCGCCCGCATCAGCTCGCCGGCACGCTTTCTGGCGGCGAGCAGCAGATGTGCGCCATCGGGCGTGGACTGATGGCGCGGCCGCGTCTCCTGATGATCGATGAGCTGTCGCTCGGCCTTGCGCCAGTAGTGGTGGACAAGCTGGTCGATGCGTTGCGTGCCCTAAATGATCGCGGCACCGCCCTTCTAGTGGTAGAGCAGGACCTGCAGGTTGCACTGGAACTGGCAAGCCGCGGCTACGTATTAGAGCATGGACACATAGCAAAACATGGGCCCTCGCCGGCACTGCTGGCTGATCCTGACGTGCGTTCGGCCTATTTAGGAATCTAGCTGAGGGCGCTAGAGAGTTAGGGGGAAGGCACCAAAGCGTTTGGCCGGCCCGGCATCCTTATATTCCCATAACGGTCGTTATGGGAACTCGCAGACTTAGTTCTTCTGTTTGCTGGTCAGAATCTCCGAAAATTCTCTCGGACTGACAATGGTGACGCCTTTGTAAGCTCCTAGTTTCTGAAGTTGAGCATCTCCGGTAACGAGGTAGTCGGCCTTCGCGGAGACTGCGGTAGCTAGAACAAGGTCATCTTCTGGATGGGTGGCGACCCCCTGAACCTCGTGGGTGATCCCTATAGAAGCGGTCTCATGTTCCAACAGGTCTCGCAAGTGTTGAGTGTCTGCCTCGCTAATGCGGTACTTGCGTTTGATGCGGTTGCGGCTAAGAGTCGTGAACACCTCATCAATAATCACCAAACTGGCGACAAGGGTGAAGTGCCTAACGCGAGCAGCTTGCAGTATACGATTTGGAATACCGCGTGGTTCGAGGATAGCTGAGACAATCGTGTTGGTGTCCAGCACGGCGACAATCACAAATGAGTTTTCCGAGCGGTTGGCTGTCGTTTCTCTCGGCGAAGAGAAGCGATCTCCTCCGCAACGTCCCGCTCGACCTCCTCTGGTGTCTTGTCCGAGTTTCGGGCGTGGATGTCATCAATGACCTTGAACCGTTTCTCTCGCTCACGGTCCAGTCGTGTCCAGCGTTCAAGGTCCGAAAGAGCTACCAAAGCGATCACGGGGATACCGGCTTTCTCCACAATAATACGGCGTTGGCGGTTGTACACCTGTTTGATGAGTTCTCCGAACTTCTGTCGCGCTTCGGACGCCGGAACTGTTTGGATCATAACTTGTTCTTCCACCGATTCTTCTCCTTTGATGGTCGTTAATTAACATACATTAACACCCATCAATTGTCAAGGGGTAAAACGTGGGTGTGTCCCTTAGAAGAAAAGTGGCAGTTGGAGTTGTGAGAGCTTGACGACGATCAGTGGCGCAAGGTACTTGAGCGTCCAGAATACCAACGCATTATCAGGTCTGAGACAGATGCCCGGCTACAGCAGTTACCTTTACCAGCGATGGCGGCTCAACAAGCCTCTTGACCATAAGATGCTGAAACTGCTCTTCCCAAAAACGTAAAGTGTCATGTGAGCAGGTCCACTCTGCTGAGTTGTTAGGTCAGCCTGGTTGGTAGAGCTTAAGGTCCGGGATACGAGAGAAGTGACGCAGATTACGCGTCATCAGAGTCAGGTTATGATGAAGGGCAGTGGCGGCGATCAGTAGGTCAAGGTCTGGGATGACGTTCCCTTGGCGTTGCAGGAGGTAGCGGTTGCGGCCGAAAAGCTCCATGATTGGATCGTTGAGCCCCAGGGCGGTGAAGGCCGAGAGAAAGTGGCGAAAGCTCTCAAGGTGAGCTTGCGGATTCGCAAAGGCGTAAGCGCCATGGAAGACTTCACCATAGGTGACAATGCTCACACCAATGCCCGATGGAGCGTAGTGGTGAATCGGCGCAACTGCGACGGGCGCGTCGGCAAGAGCATCAATTACCCAATCGGTATCGAGAAGGTATCTCATGCTGTGGGTAGTGGTTTGGTGCCCTCCTCACGGGCGCGATAAATAAAAGCCTTGAACGCTTCGGTGTCGATGTCCTTCCAACTGCCAGCGTACTTGGTAAGGGCCTCACGAACCTTCTCAGGGTCATATTCCGCCCAGACGTCTTCTGCTTCCGCCCGGTTTAATCGGTAAATTTCGCCGTCTTTTTCCAGAAGCAAAGGTGCGGCGGCGGCTTCTTCCAGGAGCCGTGCCACTTCGGTTCCCCGGGCAATTTTGATTCGTTTTGGTTCTTTCGCCATTGTGTTCACCCCCTCTCGATAGGGGCAATTGTTTACTGCATTATATCATGCCACTCAACATAACACAAGGGCGTTAAATGGCACGATCTGAGCCTTAGTTTACATCATCCGAGGGGGAATCATAGTTCGCGCTAAAAGAGGGGCAGGCTCAACTGACCGTAGGTGACAGGCTTGCCAATTTCAATCGCTGGTTTGGGGGTTGGCTGCTTTTTTCCTCTCCACGACTTAGGTGGAACTAACTGACAGCGTAGCATTCGCCTGGTCTGGTGAGCGATCACAACCATCGCTTCAACGATGATTCGGGGTGTGATGGTCAGTTCCCAATCGATCTCGTAGAGGTCTTTAGCGACCTTGTAGACGTAGATGATTGCCCACGATGTTGAATGCTCGATATGGCCATCGGTGAGTTCTGATCTGAGCCTCTCCACCAGGTCTTGGACTTCAAACTGCGCCTTTGCAAAGTGCCTTTCCATCCGATCAAGCTCTCGTTGCTCAAAAAGCAATTCAGGGGCAAGGCCAATGTACGCGCTGGCTATCTTGGTGGGCTTACAAGGTCGATGGTGGGTGATAGCACGGACGGTGTTGCCTTGAAGAACTCCGACACGTAGACGCTTTTGAAAGAGTTGTTCGACATAGACTGAGAACATTTGAGACGGGAAGCCCACAGCCTTAGCGCCATCACAGTCTAGGCGCAACGCTTTTTTCGCTCGTTCGAGGTCTTGTCCTCGTAGCCAGTAAATGCCGTCACGTTCTTCAAAAAGAATGTGGTCAGGATAGGCTTGTCGTGGGATTGCTGCGCTTCTAGCTGATGTAGCGGCCATTGTTTGACCCCCTTCGTTCCCTAAGATGGAATTGGCGAAAGCAAGCTCTGCCTTGCTTTCGCTTGAATGAAGCGAAAAAAGGGGGTGAATGACGTCAAGGCTCCCTGGGACGGCGGGAGGGATAAATGGGAGGGTGCCCTTTAGGGAGGGAGACCGTTTATGCTCACGACGCTTGGGCTTGACGCCAGAGGGCGAAGCCCTTCTTGGTGGGGTATGGGGCCAGGATCCGCCTTTTGGCGGATGCTGGTAAACCGGCTGGGGCCCCAAGTCTGTCGAGACGAAGGTCGCCTGGGCGACCGAGCTCGAAGGCAGTCTGGGGTTGAGCCTCTAGTTCAGAGCCGATGACAGGGCAAATGGGGTGTGGTTTGGTATGAACACCGAACTGTGGTATATTATGTTTATCCGCGTTCCAGGGTTTTCTGGGATACGGATTACCTATGGCGAGTCCCGAACGGTTCGATCCGTACAATCAGTTTCTATTCGCCCCGGATAAATCCTCTGGTTCTACTTCTGTTAGGCCCGATGTTCTCAACCGCCTTGAACAGGCGGTCGGTCAGATTCAAGATAGCGAAACCTTCCGCCGCTACCTCGATGTGCAGGCCCGCTTCCACAAATACAGTTGGGGTAACGTGGCCTTGATCTTGATGCAACGGCCGGACGCCACTCTGGTCGCGGGATACAACGCCTGGTTGAAGATGCATCGGTTTGTTCGGAAAGGCGAACGTGGTGTGCGGATAATCGTTCCGATGCGCCGCAAGGAGAACGAGGAAGAGTCAGAGGAGGAAACAAAGCTGTTTTTCGGGACCGGGATCGTCTTCGATGTGAGCCAGACAGAAGGTGAGCCGCTACCAGAAGTAGATGTGCCCGTCCTGCAAGGGGATGAGGGCCGCGATCTCCTTGCTCGGTTAGAAGAGTTGGCCGGAAAAGAGGGCGTTTCGGTGCGCTGGACAAATGAGGGGCTACCCGATGGAGCAATGGGTGTCTATGTGCCAAGCCAGCGGCGGATTGTGGTGCGGGAGGCGACAACCCTCCAGATGACGAAGACTTTAGCTCACGAGCTGGCCCATCACTTCGGGGCTATGGATTGGAGCGCAAGCGAGAATGAGAGCATCGCTGAATCGGTCGCCTACGTGGTGTGCGGCCACTTTGGGCTGGACACTGGCGCCCGCTCATTCCCCTACATCGCGCTTTGGAGCAAAGAGCCAAAAGTCCTGAAACGAGTTTTGACCACCGTGCAGAAGGTGAGTGCAAAAATCATAGACAGAGTTGAAGGCAACAACAAGAAGTCGGACGAAACTGATCTGCTCAGCTCATAGGTTATAGGGCTTCGCCTTATACCTTAGTGGGGTGGGTGGGACGCCGCCGCCAACCCCGTACCGAGGCTGGTACGGGGTGACGGTTATCCTTTAGACAGAAGCCTGGTCTGCTTTTTTGAGCCTAGATACAGACCCGGCGGGATAATTCTTGCCGGGGACTGGTGGTAGCCTCTTGAAAAGACGATAGACCAGTCGGTCTAGCTTCTCAACCTTGGCTTCCAGGGCTTGGATGCGTTTTTCGTCCATGTTCATCACCTCCTTTCTTGCCGATGCGCTGTTTCCAAAATGAACTTGGTAAACAGGCTGGCTTGGCTTTCCATAGAAGAAACAGGGGTGAATTTTGCAAGGGCGACCCGCCGTAGGCGGGGAGTTCATCTTGACCCTTGCAAAAGAGGGGACGCAAGTCCCCTTGAAGGCGGCGGCGGGGGCAAGAGCCAGTCCCTCGAAACGGAGTGGAGAGGGTCTGGCGGAGAATTGGGGGCCCCAGGATAGGGAAGCCCGAAGCGACTCCTGAAGCGCAGTCTTCGCGCAGCGAAGGGCCACGAAGCGGAAGGGCGCGAGGGCGAGCTATGCTGGGGTCAGGGCTTCTCCTTCTCTGGTTTTCCTGGGTAGTTGAGGATGTTGATGACGGAGAGGGTGTCCATACGCTTGGGATCGCTGCTTGGGTGGGGGTATCCCTCGACGGTAATTGGAGCTTCTTTGGCTAGAGAAAGGGCGATTTTGGCGGTATGGCGGTGAAAGGTGGCAAGGTAGAGGTGGGCATCCTCTCGGCCTTCCTCGTGGACGGCAAATCTTGCATAGGCGGTTGGATTACCCCGGCTGTCGGGTTTTCCCTCTTTGGGCTGTGACTTGATCTTGCCGCTGAAGGTGACGGTTCGTTCTTTGCCTTCCGCAGGTTTGACAGAGGAGGGTTCCTGGGTGGGTTTCGCGGAAGCGTCGGTAGGGGAAGCTGCTGCATCGTGAGTTGAGATTGCAGGTGCAGATGAGACCTCGAAGATGACGCCTTCGGGGGCTAGGGAGAGTTTAGCAACAGGCCGATCTTCAGCCTCAAAGGTGATTGAGCGGTCTTTGAAGTTGATGCGGATGGCAGTGAGAGAGATGGGTTGGCTTTCTCGCTCGGCTGGCATATAGCAAGAGCATAGCGAATGTCGTTGATTATGTCAAATTAAAAGGTGAACCATCGCGGGTCGTTGGCTCAACGATGATTTTTCCGAACGTAGTTGGCAACGCTGCTCCGTTCCCGTGGGTGCTGCGATAGTTGTCAGGGGTGGAAAGGTGGATCACCGCCCGAAATGGCGTGCTCTCAACATTGAAGTAATATTTTGGCGCACAATGGTACTTCTTCTTGTACTTCGTTGAGTCGAGGTCTATGAGTCTGCCGATCAGGAAATATCCTGGATAATTTGCCAATTTCGTAAGGATATGTTGGGTGTAATACTGTCCATGTCTCTCCGGCTGACGGTATCCGAGTTTCGTCGCTATCCTGACCCGCTCCTCGTCCCAGACCCCAGTTTCCTTTGTTTCTGAATGGCTAGTGAATAAAATCTGACCGGTTGTAAGTTTGTGCAGCGTGAGATGGTGACGTGTCGAAATGAATGACACGATCAGTTGATCGGGCTTGTCTTCAAAGACCTTAATGATTGGGTAGCTTTGTCCCCGGTAGTTTGCAATTACATATTGTTCAACATTTGGCATGCGCTGATGGAACCTAGTTGAACGAAAGCCTACTAAATATCATTCTATCCTGACCCTAGTTAGTTCAGTAGTTTTCCTTGGTCTGATGATCGCTGCTGGAAGAGCGTGGTGTAGGCAGGCGGCGTATCCTCTGACTCACTTGTTGCAGTCAAGGGCTTGCTGATGCGTGCAATCGCCGCTTCAGCCTCTTCTTTTGTGCGCTGGTACCGCTGCTTATATTCCCCCAGGACCTCGCTTAACTCATCTGGATCGGCGTGCATATCCGGTACGGTCAAGGTCTTGATCTTCACCGCCGGCTGATCGTGGAGCTTCACATACGCTAGCCTTGCCGAGAGGTTCTGCAGCTCCTGTGTCCATTGCTCGAACTGCTCCCCGATCCCGAGAAACTGGTTGTGTTGCGTTTCAGTAAGCGCTTCCTCCTTAATGACAAACGGATCCGCTTTGCCAATCTGTTTGGCCGAAATCTCCGCCGAATCCCGGCCGAGACCAAAGACAATCGTTAATCGGCAGTTCTCCAAAGCGCCTGTCAGTCTGTCGGAAGACACTTGGGACAGCGATTGAGCAGCTAAGTAAAGCCGGAGGTTGAACTTGCGGGTTTGGGAGAGGATCGTCCCGATGGTTCCTTGCTGCGCAGCAAACGACGGCCACTCGTCAACCAGTAACGCGAATGGGGTGCGCTCAGAAGGCGGAATGTCCGTCCGGGAGAGTGCTGCCTGCTCTAGCTGTACCATCAGCATGGCCCCCAGCAGTTTCCTCGTCTCGTGGTCGTTGATATTCCCGAGGTTGATGATGATACTTTTCCCCGCGTCCATTATCTTTCGAAAGTTCAACCAGTTCTCTGGTTGTCCTAAGGTGAAGCGTGCAAGAGGTGAGAAGCTTAACAAAAAGGCTCTTCGTAAGGTTGAACCAGCCGCCTGGACCTGCTCTCTGCCTAACTTATCAAAACTCTCGAATGCCTGGTGGACGAGAGGATCGCCAACCTTGTGCAAACAACGTCCTCGAAACTCACCGTCAGCGAGGAGTTGGTACAAGAAGGTAATCGGTAGGTCATTGGCTATTAACGCCATAAGGGAGCTTAAGAACAACTGCTGGAACAAGGGCGCTTCCGTCAATTCTGGCCACACGCGTAGCATCGCTTCCAAGGCGTTGAGAGCCCGGGTGTGCGGATCCGTCCTGCCATCATCCGCCAGGATGTTGAAGGGCACGTAGCTGCCATTTCCCCAGTCCAGGTAGATCAGTCTGTCAAACGCTTCTTCGTTTCTAAAGAATCCCTTGCTTACTAGGTAGGTCAAGGTGTCGAAACTCAAATCGTGGTGCGGCTCAATCAACCCAACACCGTGGTGCTTGTTTAGGTGTTGAATAAAGACCGATTCCAGCAACTTCGACTTGCCACTTCCAGTTCGGCCCCAGATCGTCGCATGGTGTTTCTGTCCTTGCGGATCGAGACGGAATTGCGGAAACGGAAAAGGTGGAGCAGTCGTCCCGAGTACGATATCCTCAGAGGAGGGCAGCTTAATAGTCATTCCGCAAGGCCTCCCACAAAAGCTGGCTGATTGCGCAGAACAGCCCGCTCGGGAGTTCCCCTCGCAACCCTTGAAAGGGCGATCGCCTTTGGACCACCAACAACCGTCCAGATAGCTTCTTCCAGGATGGTCTTTTCACTCACCTGATCTTTGGTGGTTATCCAGAAGATAGTTGGGTCGGTCTTGAGCTTCTCCGCTTCCTCGTAGGCCCACTGGGCGAGGGCTCCCTGACGTTGGTAGTGAGGCGCAACAAACAGCACAGGAGCGGGATGGTTCTTTGAGTTGACAAGGTAGCATCGGAGTTTTTCCCTGCATCTTTTTGGCGACACCGTCGCCAAATCAATTTCCACAATAAATGTCTGTTCGGTTCCATCCCTCAAAGCTAGAGTAAACACCGCATCTGGAACAAAGGAAATAACCTTCTTGGTCTTGGGGTCGGTTACCTTGATAGGCATTCGTCGTAGCTCGTGGTCACCAAGGAACTCTTGCAGGGTAAACGCGGTCGAGCGATCACATGTGAGATCAATTGATAGACGAAAATCGCACACGGCCTGATGGTGCTGAATGAAAATTGGGCTATCGAGCCGCACTCGTTCCAGCTCCGTGCGGCTGACGCCAAGCATCTTGGCGAGAATCGGTCGAGCTTTGGGGCCTGGGGTGAGGAAGGCTCTCCCACTACCGACGCCATTCAAAGATGGAAGGCGCAGGCTCGTTAAGTATTGGGCTTGGACTAATCTAGCGATGCGGGAATAGCAAGCAGATCGGGCGCCGTTGGTGGGGAAGAAGCGCCGCCTGATTTGGTCAACGGTGCAACCGCCGTAGTCAAAGATCATCTTGAGGATGAAAAGATCACGGTTGGTCAGAATCACGTTGCCAGAAGCGTTCATATCTACCAGTTTACCGCCCCATTGACATTATGTCAATTATCTGTTATACTCCGGTGGCTTTCTAAAAGCTAGGCCGACCAAGATTGACTTGGGGGCTACCCGATATGAGCAAACAGGAGGGAGAACCAAAACCAGAAGAACCACACTTAGCGGGCCCCTCGAATGGGGCCGAGGCAAAGGATATAAGGCCAGCACCAACGATTGGAGACAAATCATTACCCGTAACGAGGAAGGCCGCTCGCCCCTTCGCGAGTAACGGGATATGCGTGTTATATAGACGCCCCAGAGCACGCTAGTTAAGGGATCGCACGTGGGTATGGTTTCGAGTGACTCCGATGCTAAATCGTGACCTCTTATCCTTCACAAATTGATTCTTTAGGAAGGAGATCAGGCCAGTGATCTGCATGCTCGAGCCAGTTACGAATAAGGCAACTTGTGTCGCACTTCAAACTTTGCTTATTTCTGCGCCTGGCGAGTCTCCATCCGTACAACGGACACCCTATGTGTTCGCCTTCTTTGAGTGCAGTCCGCAACTTCTCAAGGAGAAGTAGACGACGCCACCAACTCTCCTGAGCAGGAAGATCATCTTGCAAGCTGAATACTTCGCTTACTCCGCTCCAGCTTGACTGCCACTGCCGTTCCATTTCTTCATCCCATAACTCGGGATGCTTCTTCAGAAAATCTTCTTTTAGGTATGCTAAGCGTTTTCTGTCCGGTTGCAGTTTCAATGATAGTTGCAACGTGAATAGCGTCCTCTGATCTTGCAGTTTCAATCGCCTCTTCATCCGCAACAAGGGATTGATATTGATCATAGAGACGTCAAGATTTCCGTGGCAAAACCCAAAGAGACTATTGCCGGCAGTCCAGTTGGGGTTAAGTTCGTAAAGTTCGTTGTCTAAGTCTCTATCCGATGCTGTCCACTGAAATTCAAGGAATTTCCCTACCGCCCTCGCAAGTTCGCGTTCACGTTGGTCTGCCGCATCAATGTCCTTGAGAGCCCATCTTTCTACGGATTTAAGAAGTTCATGGCTTGTCACGCCACGTATTAGACG
>ORJL010057829.1_pt1 | contig 15518 bp, 15 predicted proteins | sample 1779941 | NCBI WGS metagenome assembly ORJL01 (sample SAMEA104232317, study PRJEB22302) | groundwater metagenome | biome: forest; feature: aquifer; material: groundwater | place: USA | collected 2011-08-07 | depth 5.8 m | reverse complement strand
GCTGCCCCCGCGCGGGGCCAGCGCGAAGTAGATCCAAAGCACTCCTTGAAGAAGCGCGCCATCAAGCGCTGGATCTCCCCCACCGTCTGCTCCCCGAATTCCCCCAGCGGCCGTGACATGCATCCTCGAGCACCCGGTGAAGCACGGGTTCGCGGGAGGCTTCGACGACGAGGACACCTCGGGGAGGCTCTACCTGCGCGGGACGGCGGACGGGGTGGCGCCGGCGGTGCTGGGAGTGTTCCTGCATCGCGATCCGGAGAGGCGCGGGGAGGCGATCATGGAGCTTTTGCGCGAGATGTACGCCGACCCGCGGTGGCGAGAGGAGGGCGTCCCTCAGCGCCGGTGGTCCCATGGTGGATCCGGCCGGTCGGAGGTGGACCACCGCGCAACGAGCGCGCGCTCGTTCCCACCGCCCTCACTTGCGTGTCCCGCGCAACCCCCACGGCGTCAAGCGCGAGCATTCCCTAAAGGCCTTCGTTCCCAACCCCCGCGGCTTCAACCGCGAACATTCCCTAAAGGCCTTCGTTCCAGACACACGAGTAACGTCACCTTCCACATGGCAGGCTCGCTCTTTCGGGGCCGCGGAGACGACGTCTGAGTCACATTGCCGTCAAGGCCTTCATACCGATTTGGCAATCCTCGATCCTTCTGGGAAAATGGAATTGGCCGAGACATCGATAGACGGAGGGACCAACTCCTCGGGGAGGCTCTTCATCCGCGCCCACTGGTCAAGGTAGCGCACAAGCTTCTGCGCCGCATGCCCATGATATCGCACGACGGGGTCGAGTAATGACATGAGGGTGTCGAACTGCCACGGCGCCAGGTCGTGGCTCCGTGCAACGCAAGCAGTCTTGACACGGACAAGCCATTGGATCAGCAGACAAGTCGAGTTCAGAAGCACGCAGCCGTACGTGGCGTCCGTGGTTGGGTGAAGGTGGAAACCGATAACTGTGGATTCTGGCCAGGACACGAGAAAGACAGGCTTGGACTCGTCCGTGCCGAATTGCGGCCCGCCGTCCCGACCCCACTCAATCTCCAAGAACGCGTCAGGGCACCAGCGTATTGCTCGTGGCGATCTCGATGCAAACAACTCCTGACGATGTTCCCTCGCGCATGCAAGAAGGTCCGGCACTACCAGCCCAATGGCATCGCCTGGCACATGCGGCTCCGGGACAGTGCGGGGCTGACCGAACAGCGCGTGCCACGGAGCTGACATAAGCTCGCTCCGGTGGACGAATGTGCTAATACACGCAGCGGATGTAACCTCCTGAAGCGACACACATCGTTCGCCTGACTTCTCAAGTATCCTAAGGCACTCTGGGACCACCCGCCAGAATCCCGGCAACGGAAACGCGCGCACGAGTCTCTGCTTGTAACGCCATCCCTGTGGGCCCTGTGCACACGCGGTGCTGTGGAGGTGCTCCCGCAGGAGTTGCTCCCACCTGGCCACGACCGGAGGGTCCAGGCGATACGCTCGATTGCCACGCGCTCCCTCCCTGGAGAGCAGAGGGTGAAATTGCGGTCCCCGATAATCGAGACGGGCTCGCATCGCTCCGCCACGGTCGCCCCACGAATTCACCAGAAGGCCATTTAGGCAGGTCGCGCTGGGGGCAAAGGGCGGCGGTGCAGCTTCTGGATGTTCACGGGAGTAGCGGTCTCGCGCCCAATCCCAGGCCGCCCAGGATTCACCGCGGGCGTCAACTCTTCCGAATACGTAGAGCTCGCCTTCAATACCCGTGCACATTACTGGAAACGCTCGAACGAACAGCCTTGCGCCCTGCTCCGTGACATCAGGTGTGTCGTAGGTAAACTGCGAAGCCCCTTCCGCAACAAGTCTCGTAGTGGAGCCATTCTCGGTGATTGAAATCGGGAACTCCACACGAAGACACAACCCTCTCAATACGCGGGTGAGCTCTCCCCAGGGGATGCGTGACTTCAGTTCGACCTCAATGCGGGTGCCATGCCGGCGTCGCGTCCCTCGTTCGGTCAAGAGGTAGTTCCGTGGACCCGTGAGGATCATGAGTATCGCCTCACTCCCTGGCTGGGACGAGAGGGTATCCACGGATACGTGCTCACTCGCAGCAAACACCGACAAGAATCCCACTCCAAAGCGACTCGTGGGCGTAAACGAGTACTTCCGTCGGAATGAATCCGTGGTGTAGTAGGAACGGCCCACCTGGAGGAAATACTGCTCGATCACGGCGCGATCCATGCCGATCCCGCAGTCATCCAGGACTAGCACTTGTCGTTGTTCACTCTTGCCGAGGAGATCATTGTAGAAGGAACGGTCCTCTAGCGCGATGTCCAGCTGATATCTGTCCCGCCACTCTTGGTTAATCATTGTTGGCGATGAGACGCTGGGACAGCCGGATGCGCACCGATCGAGATACAATTGGCAGCGCATCGCGTCCAAGGCGTTCTGAATCAGCTCTCGGACGAAACTGAGGGAATCCGTGTAGACGTCCCGGATGAGGCGCTCGAACACCGCATCCCGGTCAAGTTCGAAGACCCACTTGGAGGGCAAGTACGTCGCTCGTGCCGAAGGGCGGATGGAGACTGTAGGATCCGGACCGTCAATGGTTGCTCTCGGAGGAACCCAGTTGGAATGGCGAGACGAGCGCGGCATGACGAGCCGTGCGTTCCGAACTTCGTCGACAATCCACTGACACCAGTCCTGTAGCAGACGGTGCTCTTGCTGTGTATGACACTCCGCACGGATCGCGATCTGATCTGGCGCAGTTAGCCTGTGGGTGAGTCTCTGATACTGCGTCCAGTGTGCGAAGCTGTCCGACGGCAGCGGAGAGGCGGCATTGAGTAGCAATGGACACGCACGATCAGTTGATAAGTCGAGAAGATCTCCTATGCGCAGCAGGATCGCCAACAGCTTGACGTTCGTTGGTTCGTCACGGATGTCCCGTCGTTCAGGAAAACGGTCGAGGTCCTCAAGTTCGTGTTGTCGCAAACCATGCGCCAAGCAGACATGTGCGATGGCGTTCTCGAGCATGGGATCGTCAAATGCAAATCGTCCGAGGGCTCGTTGATGTTGGTGGACCATCTCCGAGGTCCTGACATGGTGTATGCGGCGAATGTAATCGGCGATGAGGAACCGAACCTGAACGTCGCAGATGAAGTGTCGCTCCGCCTCGTCATCAGGGGACGTTCCGGCGCGGAGTTGTCGGATCTCATCCCAACGAGACGCACCCGAGCCATCTCCAGAGGTCCACCGCTTCCATTCATCAGATTCGAGGATGTCCCGTTTCTCTGTGTCCGAGACTACCATTCCGGCGTCATGCAGGTAGGCCGAGGCGACCAAGATATATGCCTCTATTGTAGACAGGCTCAGCACCGGTCGCAGATGGTCTTGGTCGCAGAAGAGGAGGTGAGAAAGCTGAACAATGATCTGCTCGCTATGCTGCACTGTGTGACGCGTGTAGTGGGGAAAGGTCTGCGGAACATAGGATAGCCATCGTTCGACGGTCTCACGAAGCTCAAGTGTCTTACCGTAGTAAACTGGTGCCTTGACTTGCAGGAATCGCAGAAGCGCCGACTCAGTGGCTTGCATTTGTTGTGCCCCCTCCACCAACGGACGCGGTTCCCTTGTGTGGCGTGAAATCGCGGAGGAAGTGCTCCTCCAGCGTCTTCACGTACCGCGGGACTTGCCGCTCCGCGATCGGGTCCAGCGCCCCGCGCAGAAGCGAATCGAGGAGACGGTCCAGCACGTCCATGAACACAATGCTCTTGCGTCGCGCCGGAACCGCAAGCCCCCCGCCCCCCGTCAGGATTTCCTGCGGCGCCCCACCCAGCCACTCCGCAAACGACTCCCTCTGATTGTCGTGCTCCGCTGACCCTACCTGCTTCTTGATCGCCAGCAGGAACTCCGGCGACGCCACCAACACGTCCACCCGGTCCTTCGCCTCCGTCGATCCCAGCTCCACCCCGAGGCATACCTCCCGGCGCACCGTGATCGACCTCGCCGCGAGGTCCCTCTCCAGACGCTCCCTCCACCCGGCCTGCGGCTCCAGCATGCCGACCAGCTTCCCCAGGATCGCCGGCGCGATGTGCGGCGCCGACCCGGGGTCCATCAGCCACCGCAGCAGGTCCGAGTGCGCGTTCTCCGAGCGCTCCCGCCCCGGCACGCCAAGGAGGTCGCCTCCCGGAGCCCGAAGGTACCGCCGCAGCACCTCGAGCTTCCGCTCGCCAAGCCCCGCGTGCAGGCGCGACTCCCGCGCCGCATCGAGCCGCGGGAGGAACTCCCCGAGCCACTTCGCCTGACGCCCGTTCTGCTCCACCGCCACGCCGACGCCGAGGAGCTCCTTCACGCCCGTCCCGCGAAGCCCCCTCGCGACGGGCGCGAGGCGCGCGGCCAGCGACTCCGTCTCCGCACGCGTGGGGCCGAGGTGGAAGCTCGAGGGCGCCGAGGCCGCGTAGGCGCCGAGCGCGGGACCCAGGCGCGCGAGGACGCCCGCCACGTGCGTGGGGGCCATCGCGAGGGGTGGGTCCAACCGCCGCCTCCGCGCCATCGGATGACTCCGCGATTCGCTGCCCAGGGATCGAGGGCCTTCAGGTCAGGGACGGATCTTCCCTCTCCAGGCGCGGCTTGTCACGAGATCGTTGTCCATGCCTGAAGCCCCGAGGAACCCCGCCCGGCACCCCGGACCTCCATCGTCCCGAGGAGCTGGGTCGTCAGCGCGCCTTGCCGTTGCCGCCCGACTTCGCGGCCTTCGCGGGCCGCCCCTTCGCCCTCCGCTTGGGGGGGGGGCGTGTAGCCCACAGGGATGCGCTGCAGGCGTCGCGGGCGAAGGCAGCGTCGAGGATCTCCAACGATGTCCTGGGCGTCCTCATCGCTCCGTGACACCTCAGGATGCCAGGTGCCTACGGCCGGCCGGGCACAGAGGAGGTGACGGGGCCGACAATCGTGATCCCCTCCGCCAGAAACGTCGTCCAGTCACCGAGGTCGTAGGTGTAGACCGCACGCACTCCTGCCACCAACGCGGCCGCGGCGTGCCGCGCATCGTGGACGCGCCGGGCAGTCAGGCCGTAGCGTCCCGCGTCTCGAGAGCCAGAAGCGCGATGTCCATCCCCTCAGCGAGGACCAGCACCTGCGAAGGCGGCGCCACAAGGAGACGGACCGCCTCGTTCGCCTCGGCGGGCGAGTGGCGCGGTTGCGCCCTCTCCCATGTCAGCGCCGCGTGGACCTCCCTCAGGATCCCCGCCGTCGTGCATGTGGCGAGATCGCCGCGACGCGCCCGTTCGACCAGGACCCGAGCTTCGGCGTGGCGTGGGTCACCCGAGAGCAGGGCACCGATGAAGACTCCCGCGTCGATCAGGGCCCGTGCGGGGTCGGAGCCGCCTCACCTGGCGGCATTCACCGCGTCCTTCCATCCGTCGGGGACGCGCCCCTCCAGCTCGGGCAGAGGCTTGAGGACCGGCCGAGGCTGGAGGAACTTCATCGGGCTTCCGCAGGCTCGAGCGGAATGATGCGCTCCTCCATCGCCCAGGCGGCGTAGCCCAGGGCCTGCAGGATGTCCTCGCGCTCGAGTTCGGGCCACTCCTTCAGGATCTCGTCGATGCTCATTCCCGACGACAGGTACGAAAGGACCGACGCGACGGGCATGCGCAGGCCCCGGAGGCAGGGCTTGCCGAAGCACTTCGTGGGATCGAGGGTGATCCGATCGAACTTGTAGTGACGGACCTCCACCAGGAACCTCCTCACGCGAACCGCGCGTATCGTACTCCGCAGGCTGGAGGCCCGCAATGGCCGGGTCCTCCCGAGTCGTCCCGTCGCCGTCTCGAGGCCGAGTTCAGGCGTCGGTTTGGATGACCCGCAGCTCCTTCCCGCGCGCATGCTCAACGATTTTGCCTGATGCTCGACTCCGCGCACGTGACGCGATATCCTGCCGCCCCCACGCGTGGAGCCACTCCATGACCTTCGACGACTTCCTCACCTGGAACCGCCCGTTCCGCGGGCTCCTCCGCCGTATCCAGACCGCCGCCGCGGGCAACGACGACCTCCTCCTCCTCGGCCTCCCTGGCACCGGCAAGACCGCCCTCTGCGAGGCCATCCACCGCGCAAGCCCGCGCGCAAAACGCCCCCTCGTCCGCGTCGAGGCCGATGCCTCCGCCGAGCAGCTCGACGCCGCCATCCACGACGCCGCAGGAGGGACCCTCGTCCTCCGCGAGCCTGTCCTCTTCCCCCATGACCACCGCGCCCGCATCGCCAAACAGAACGACGCTCGCCTCCTCTGTACCTCCACACGCTCCCTCACCGAGGTCGACACCGCCGCAAGCGTCTACGACGCCCTCCGCCCCGCACTCCGCAAGATCCCCTTCCGCATCCCCTCCCTCCATCAACGCCCCGAAGACCTCCTCCCCCTCTTCGATCACTTCGCCTCCCGCCAGCGACGGCGCCTCGGCCGCCCCTACCAGGGCCGCGCCCAGGACCTCTCCGATGCCCTCCTCTCCCGCCCCTGGCCCCATAACGTCGCCGACCTCATCGCCGTCGCCGAACAGGCCGCCACCCTCGGCCGCAACCCGACTCTGGCCCGCGCCGACCTCGACGAGCCCCCCTCCCAGCCCCCCGCCGCAGCCTCCGCCGAGGACATCCTCTCTCTCGAGGACGCCAAACGCGCCCATGTCCGCCTCGCCGTCGACCTCTGCCGCGGCAACCAGTCCCTCGCCGCCCGAAAGCTCGGCATCACCCGAAATACCCTCCGCGAATACCTCGCTGCCCCAGGCGAGAAGGACTGATCCGACGAGCGGTGCTCAAAAATTGAGCAGGCCGCAGAGGCGCCGGGCCCGAACGCTGGTCAAATTCTGAGCAGTCGGCTCGATCCGCGAAGGGCGTCGCGCAACCTGCCGAGCGCCCCTCCAAGGCCCGCACGAGCTCCACCTCCTCCCGCACCACGCCCTTGCGGCCATTCGCCTCCCCCACCGCCGTCCCTGGCATCCCCCTTGCCCAACTCCTGCCCCACCCCATTTCAGGAGGGATGCACCATGGCCAGCGAGTCGAAGACCAGCCTCTTCCGAAAGGGCGCGCTCACGCTCGAAGGAGTCCACCCCGTCTCCCGCCGCTACCAGGACCTCCTCGGCCAGCTCGCCGAGGCCGCAGCGGACGACGACATCACCGTCTTCCTCGCCGGCGAGACCGGCACCGGGAAGACCATGATCGCCCAGGCCGTCCATAACGCCTCCTCCCGAAAAGGGAAGACCTTCCTCCCGTTCGATGCCTCGAGCGAGGAGTCCACCATCATGCGAAGCACCCTCTTCGGCCACGAGAAGGAGGCCTACACCGGCGCCGACTCGAAGACCAACGGCGTCTTCCAGGACGCCCGCGGAGGGACCCTCTTCCTCGACGAGATCACCGACCTCTCCTGGGAGCTCCAGGGCGCCATCCGCCACGCGGTCGATTACCGGATGGTCCGACGCGCGGGAGGCACCAGGCCGGAGCCGGTCGACGTGCGGCTCGTCTGCGCCACCAACGTCCCCCTCGCGCGGATCGAGAAGGAGACCGGCGTCTGGAGGGAGGACCTCTTCATGCGCCTCCGCCAGGCCGTCTTCGAGATGCCCCCGCTCCGCGAGGTGACCGAGGAGATCCCCGGCATCGTCAAGTCCCTCGTCGAGGAGCGGACGATCGGTCGCGGGAAACCGAAGGTGGAGGTCTCCGATCGCGCGATCGCCGCGCTCCTCCAGTACCCGTGGCCCGGAAACATCCGCGAGCTGAAGCACACCGTCCGCACCGCGCTCGTGCGCGCCCGCAACGGCGTGCTGCTCGCATCCGACCTGCGCTTCCGATCGAAGGGGTGGACGGGAGGCGCCGACCGGCGGACCATGCGGGAACGGTCCGACGAGTGGGCCTACCAGGTGTGGCTGCAGTGCGAGCGGAACTGGGCGGAGGCGGCCAGGATCCTCGACGTCCACACGCAGACCCTGCGAGAGCACGTCGCCAGGTGGGAGAAGCGGTCCAGCGCGATCGGGTCGGAGGACGAGCAGGAGCGGCAGTCGGCGTAGGCGAAGCCGGCGCGCACCCTCGGCGATCCCGATCAGCACGGTCGACAGACCTGAGCAGCACCCGCGCCGGACCTGGCGAACATGCCGGATCCCCCCTACCGGTGGTTTTTCCACCTCGCACCCCGCGCGCCCGGGATCGATCAGCGTGCCGAGCGATCCTGGGCGCGTGCGCGTCGGACCTGATCGAGGTGGTGCTCAGGATCGACGAAGGCGATCGTCAGATGCGAGAGGCCTGCTCGCAGGGATCGCCGAGGGTCCCGGCTGCATCCGACGCGTGTGCTGAACCGATCCGACGAGACCGCCGGCACGATCGCGACAGGTGCCCTCAGCGTCGTTCACCTTGATCGCCAGACCCGGCAAGGGCGCTGATCAGATTCGACGAGGCTGCTGGCCAGGTTGACGAGCCGTGCTCGCACGATCCGATCGACGTGCCCTCCGCATCGCAGGTGGTGGAATTTCCACCTGGTCGAGAGGGGGGATCGGTGGAATTCCCGAAAACCTCGCGGATCGCGAAACATGCTCGAGGCGTGCGAGCCCCCTGCAAGACAAGGGGATCCGCGCAATCCGCGAGAATCGTCGACGCTGGCACCCTGGCTGCATCACCTAATCCCGTGCGGCGCGCGCCTGCGACGCGACGCACGAGGGTGACCGCGGAGCGACGTGCCGAGCGACCCTCGAGGAGACGCAGGAGAGTGGAGAACGACATGCGGGACGCGCCTGCGGCGTCCTGGACGGGAGGACCGGAGCGCACTGGGCGTTTCGGCCTCTTTCGATTCTCGCATGGAGAAAGGAGAAAGTGCAATGTCGACACCAGTACCGGTGAGGCCAGTCATGCTGCTCGACTTCGTGAAGAACATGGTTCATGGCGACGATCAGCATCAGACGAATCACCCGCTTCCGACGGAGACCCGGAATGCGCTGGTCACCGATCGCGACGCCCTCGAAGCGGCGAACATGGAAGTGCTCGCAGCGAGAACGGCGTGGCAGGAGGCGGCCCAGTCGCGGAAGGCGATCATGAAGCGGGTGCGTGCGACCGCGCAGAAGACGCGGAACATCGTCTACGGGCTGCACGGTCGGACCGACAAGGCGCTCGGAGAGTATGGGCTCTCGACCCCGGTGGAGCACCGCTCGAAGGACGCTGGAAACGGGACGAACGGGACGCAGCCGAAGTAGGCGACCCCGGGGGAGGGGCTCGGTGATGGGCCCCTCCCCCAACCCCATCCACCCGGTCCCCGGGGTTGCGTTCCACGTCGTGCGCGCATAAGATCGAGTTCGCCAGTCGGTGGCGACGTCCATCCACATTCGGAGGCAGTCCCGTGTCGACGACGCTGCGAGGGACCTACGACCACGGCCGCCTCATCCTGGAGGGGACGCCACCCTTCCCGCTCGCGACAGTTCTGGTGACCTTCCTCGACGATCCCTCTGCGTGCGAGATGAAGCCCTTCCGGTCTGGAGACTTCTCCTTCGACGAGTGCCGCGGGAAGATCCAGATGACGTCCGGCTCTCTCGCATCAGACGCCGTCGGCGAGGATCGGGAGGAACGGGCGTGAAGGCGGTGTTTCTCGACACCTCCGCGCTGGTGAAGTTGTACGTGCCGGAGGCAGGATCCCAGCAACTCCGCGCGTTCCTCGCCGATGCCGACCATGTCGCCATCAGCATGGTGGCCGTCCCCGAGTTCACCTCGGCAGTAGCGGCCCCATAGGCCCGGATCGTCTACGGACTGCACGGTCGGACCGACAAGGCGCTCGGCGACGGTGAGCTCTCCACCCCGGTGGAGCACCGCTCCGTCCTGGCTTGACGGCACCCAGGGTGCTCCCTATGCTCATGCATGTATGAAGCGGGTGTCGATCGGGCTCGATGCCGACACACGGCCGCACGGCTGGAGCGCGCGGCCCCTGGCTCCTCGCGCAGGCGCTCCGAGTTCATCCGGGCGGCGATCCGGAAGGCGCTTTGGGAGCTGGAGGAGCATGTCACCGAGGAGGCCTACGCCCGGCAGCCGGATGCCTCAGTCGAGGCGTACATCGACCCACGCGTGTGGACAACCTCCACGTCGTTCCGAAGGCATCGCTCGGAAACCTGATCGGGCGGCTGGCGGTGAGTCGAGAGCGGGACGTCAAGAAGGCCCTTGGATACGCCCTGGACTGGCCGGATCTGAAGGTGCTCTGACGAGCTGGCTCTCGCCGCCCTTGACGACCTCCTCCACCACGACGACGACCACGAGGCCGAATGCGAGGCAGGCGCGGAGGTCGCGAGTCCTCGCTCACACGGGAAGCCCCCCTCGTCGTAACCCGGTGTGGTAAGAAAATGTACATCGGATTTTCTATTGACCCCCCCTACTCACACCCGTACACTCGGATGACTTCAGGAATCGGCGGAGAGAGGGTGTCCAGCGTGAAGGCGCTCCTTCTGGGGGCCGGTTATGGCACGCGGCTGTACCCCCTCACCCGGGACCGCCCGAAGCCCCTCCTCCCCGTCGGCGGGAAACCCATATTGGAACGCATCCTTGACTGCGTCTTTCCAATTGCCGACATCGACGGTATTTACATCGTCTCCAATACCAAATTCACGGACCGCTACCGGGAGTGGCAGTCCCGCTATTTGCCCAAACGCAAGGTCCCGATCCAGGTCATCGACGACGGGACGACGTCCAACGACAACCGCCTGGGGGCCATCGGCGACATCCAGTTCGTGATCGACCAGGCGAGGGTGAAGGACGACCTCCTCGTCATTGCCGGAGACAACCTGATCGAGTTCGACCTGCGCGACTTCGTCTCGTTCGCGCTGGCCAGGGGGCCGGCGGTGGGCCTGAAGGACCTGAAAGGTTCCTCGCTCATCAGCCGGTACAGCGCGGTCGAGCTGGACGCGGAACGTCGGATCGTGGGGTTCGAGGAGAAGCCCCCGATGCCGAAGACGTCGCTGATCTCCATCGGGGTGTACCTGTACCCGAAGAAGGAGGTCCGGCGCTTCCGCCAGTACATCGACGAGGGGCTCACCCCCGACGCCCCCGGGTATTTCGTCCAATGGCTCGTGAAGCAGATGGACGTCTACGGGTACGTAGTCGAGGGGCCCTGGTTCGACATCGGCGACATCGACAGCTACAACGCGGCCAACGCCCTGTACGAGAGGAAGTGATGGCGAAGAAAAGCCTGATCGGGCTCGACATCGGGAGCAAGGTGGTCAAGGCGGTCGAGCTGACCGAGACGGGCGGGATCCCGCAGCTCACGGGGTTCGCGCAGGCGGAGATCGCCAACCCGGCGCAGGTGAACGAGGTCCTCTCCCAGCTCGTCTCGCGGGGAGGCTTCCGCACGAATCGCGTCGCGACGGCGGTGAGCGGGCGCTCGGTCATCGTCCGCTACGTCAACATGCCCCGCATGGGGGACCAGGAGCTGAAGAACGCGATCCGCTACGAGGCGGGCAAGTACATCCCCTTCGAGGTGGACGAGGTGGTCCTCGACTGTCAGCGCCTGGAGGAACAGGGCGCGAACGAAGGGAAGGAGATGCGCGTCGTCCTCGTCGCGGTGAAGAAGAGCCTGATCGACAGCCACGTCGGCATGCTCGAGCAGGCGGGGCTCGTGCCGCACATCATCGACGTCGACTCCTTCGCGCTCGGGAATGCCTTCGACCTGTCGCAGCGCTCCTCGAAGAAGCCGCCCGAGAACGCCGTGTCGGCGCTCGTCGACATGGGCGCCTACAAGACGAACATCAACATCGTCCGCCAGAAGACGACGCCCTCGGGTCGGGTGCTCGAGAGCTGCTTCACGCGCGAGGTCTACCTCGCGGGGAACGACTTCACGGACGCCATCCAGAAGAAGATGAACCTCGACACGAGCGCGGCGGAGGGCCTGAAGCGCCAGCCGAACGGCCAGGCGGATGACATCAAGGAGATCGTCTCCTCCGCGCTCGACGACCTCTGCCACGAGATCCACCTGTCGTTCGACTTCTTCGAGAACCAGTTCGACATGGAGGTCCAGCACGTGCTCCTCTGCGGAGGCAGCTCGCGCGTGCCGGGGGTCGAGGAGGCGTTCGTCAGGACGTTCGCCGACCGTATCGCCCTCAAGGCGTGGAACCCGACGGAGGGGCTCGAGGTGAAGCTCGATCGCGCCTCGCCGGACCAGCTCAAGAACGCGGGGCCGCAGCTCGCCATCGGGCTCGGCCTGGCCAGTCGGATCGAGGAAAAGTAGGGGGATCCCATGCCCATCATCCGCGTCAACCTGCTCCCGCCGGAGAAGCGCCGCCGCGAGCGCACGCCGCTCTCCCGGTTCGTCGCCCTGGTGGTCGGAACCGCCGTGAACGCGGCCATCGTCGCGTTCATGGTGAAGCTCGGTGTCGACACGAGCGGGACCGCGCACACCATCGAGGCGACCGACACGACGATCAAGAACCTGACGATCTCGGTCTTGCCGGAATACGAGAAGGTGAAGAAGGAGAAGGACAAGATCGAGGCCCGGAAGACCGCGATCGACTCGCTCAAGAAAGAGCGCACGATCGTCTGGTCCAAGGTCCTCGACAACGTCTGGGACGTCGTGAACGCGAACCAGTGGGTCTGGTTCACGGGGCTCCAGGCGGGCGAGGGGGCGCCGAGGGAGGCGAGGACCAACATCCCGCTCGACCTCTACGTCGCGCTCTACTGCAACGGGAGCGCAAACGAGGATGACTGCCGCAAGAACCACGTCGCGGAGGTCCAGACGAAGTTCAAGAACGACCTCTGGGAGAAATTCAAGGTCGTCCCCGGGATGCCGCTCGACCCGAACCGGGAGTTTCCCCTCGACGTGGCAGACGAGTCGGTGTTCGTGAACCGTCACGACGACCCGACCCACCGCGAATTTGTCTACCTCGACTATCTCACGGTGATCGGGCGGAAGGCGCAGGCGGCGAAGACGGGCCTCCCCACAACGCCTCACTAGGAGAGCATCATGGGTCGCATGAACGAAAAGAACGTCACGATCATCACCGCGGCGGCCATGTTCCTCCTCGCCATCGGGCTCGGCGCCGCCACCTACCTGTTCTTCTACAAGCAGAACCTGGAGGCCCAGGACGAGCTGAAGTCGAAGAAGGCCGTCCTCGCTGGGCTGCAGGGCAAGGAGGCCGAGCTGAACGGGTACTCCACAGGGAACCCGCCGAAGCACGTCCCGGGGTGGAAGGACAAGCTCCCCGACATGCGGAAGGACGACGAGGAGCGCGTCGACGTCCTGCCGACCCGCGAGGAGAGGCGCGTGCTCGTCTTCCACAACGAGGTGTACAGCCTCGCGCGCGAGTCGAACGTGATCATCCGCAAGACGGAGGAGACGACGGCGAGGGCGGGCCCGAGAGGCGTCGGCACTCCGCTGACGGGTGCGGCCACGGGGCCGTACGAGAGGGTCTCCTACATCTATCATGTGGAGGGGGTGTTCGCCGACGTCGCCGCGTTCCTCTCCCGCGTGGAGGGGATGAAGCGGTTCACGAAGATCGTCAGCGTGAAGTTCAGCCCGAACCCGCGTACCATCCAGACGACCAACGACCAGAAGACCCAGGTGATGTTCGTCCTCCTCGACATGGAATTCGCGTTCTACTTCCTGCCCAGCTAGTCAGGACTCTCGCCATGAAGACCACCGTCGCCCTCGTCCTTGCCCTGGCCTCGGCCGGATTTGCGCAGGCGCCGGGCGGGACTCCCCCCGCCGGCTTCGACCCGAACCTCGGCTGGTACCGCCTCACCTACCAGCGCCAGCCGGTCGGATTCATGCGCGAGGAGTGGAAGACGGAGTCGTTCGCCGGGAAGAACTCCCTCCACTATGTCGCCTCCGCGCAGTTCATGGCGAAGCCGGACATCCTGCGCGACCTGCCGTACTCCGACTACAAGATCGACGCGATCGTCGACGCGCAGAACTGCGGACTCCAGCTCGCGACCTATCTCCTCTTCTATCCGCTCGTCCCGACCGCGGCGGGCGGGACGGAGTTCAAGGTCGTCGAGGCCCAGGTCCAGTTCATGGTCGAGCGCCAGACGGTCGAGGGAAAGACCTCGCTCCTCTTCACGAGCACGACCGACGAGTTTCAGGACGTGAAGCTGTCGGTCGACCCGGGGGACGACTACGTGATCCCGGACGCGGTCCCGCGGATGCTCGCGCAGCAGCTCCGGGCGGGGAAGAGCTTCACGAAGAATGCGGTCGTCCTCCACCCGGGCCTTGCGGGGGGGCGCAGCGGCGCGAACTACATCGCGGCGCTCGAGGTCTCGGTGAAGGAGAAGACGACGGTGAAGATCGGCGAGGACGACGTCCCCGTCTGGCCGGTCCTCCTGATCGCCGCCGGGCCGGACGGGGTGCCGCTGACCGAGGTCTGCCTCCTCGACGACAAGGGGATCGTCCGCAAGACCTGGACCACGCTCCTCCCCGCCGACAAGATCCAGTACGACACGGAGCCGACCGACACGGTCGTCGCGACGCGCGTTCTGAGCGAGACGGACTCGAAGGAGGGGCTCTCGTTCGTCCTCTCCTCGAGGATGCGCCGCGACCCGTTCGTCGACCCGCGGGCGGTGGTGAAGGACGCGCCAAAGTCGATCGGCGGGACGCCGACGCCGACCGACCCGAAGCCCCCCGTGGGTCCCCAGCCGACCAAGCGCGAGGACATCGAGGCGCTCGTGCAGGACGCGGACAACTGCTACCAGGACATGCTCAAGACCGAGAACAGGTGGGAGAAGGCGAGCCAGGCCGAGCGAGACAACCAGGCGAAGAACTTCTCGAAGGTCGTGGAGGACAAGGGGAAGGTCGACACGACCAACTTCCTCGACCTGAAGGCGAAGGTCGCAAAGACCGAGGCGGACGCCAAGGCCCTCATGGGAAAGCGCGGCGGCCTCCAGGTCGGCCAGGCGAAGGCGCTCTTCAAGAACATCGAGGACTCCTTCAAGAACGAGGAGACCCCCGCGGCGCAGCGGGTCCTCGAGATCACCGGCATGGTCGACAAGTGCAAAACGATCCTCGCGGCGCCCGGGGCGATGACGCCGGCCGACGTCGCGGAGGTGCAGCGCATCGTGCACGACGGGGAGAAGTACATCCTCCGCGCGAAGAAGCTGGTCGATTTCGCGAACATCATGCTCGAGATCGTTGGCCTCCTGTACCACCTCGACGAGGTCAACACGCCGCTCACGGTGGGGATCGTCCTCTTCGGGCGGGCGATCGTCCTCGAGACGACGGTCCCGCTGCCGAAGTCGAAGTCCTCGGTCACGCTGCGGGCGAAGGGCTCGAAGGAGGACAACTCCTACAACGAGGGGGATCGGGTGATCGGCGGCGGCAACCTCACCGTGAAGCGTATCGAGCGGAACAGGGTCGTCTTCGAGTACGAGCAGGAGGAGATCGGGGTCCAGACACACTAGGCGAAGGGCGACGGGGAATCGAGAATCCGGCGTGGTTCAAGCGGCGCCTGGTTCGGGTGACAATCCCGACGAGTGGCCGAACTCCAACTCCAACAGCCAACTCCAAGAAAATCCAACTCCAATTCCAACTCAAAGGCCCTTTGAGTTGGAATTGGAGTTGGATTTTCTT
>ORJL010184423.1_pt1 | contig 15520 bp, 9 predicted proteins | sample 1779941 | NCBI WGS metagenome assembly ORJL01 (sample SAMEA104232317, study PRJEB22302) | groundwater metagenome | biome: forest; feature: aquifer; material: groundwater | place: USA | collected 2011-08-07 | depth 5.8 m | reverse complement strand
TTCCCTCCGAACATCTCGGAACACCAGTCGGAGCCAGCCCATCGAGGACTGCCGACCGGAAAGCTGTATGCGGGAGATCCGCCCGTACAGTTTGGGAGGGCGGGGGAGCGCAACGCGCTCCTCCGATCCTCATCAGGGCACGGCGATTCTGCCCGTCCGCTGTAGGCCGCGTGCCCTCACGCGGCGCCTTGCCTGCATTTTCAAACAGGCTCTCAGAATCTTCTTCCCATCCGAGCCATCCGCGTTACGGGGCGGCCTTGATCTGCTGCTCGACAAAGGAGCGAACGCGGGCGACGAGCGCACGGGCCGCCTTCCGATCCAGCGCCATGTATTCAGGAACTTGCTCGTAACGGTAAACTGTGGCGTAGGGGGTGAGTTGGTTCAGATCGGCGGAGTCGGCGGGCAGAGGCAGCCCTTGCGCCTCGATCAATTCCACCAAGGCTTGTAGGTTGTGGGTTTTCGGGTAGTGGACGGCCCGCTGGGCCAGCCAGGCTTTCAGCAGTTTCTCGGCCGCCTGCTGGCAATGGAAACCAAAGATCTCCGCGTCCACGGTTTCATCCTCCAGAATGGAATCCAGGAGGGCCTCGTCCTGGGCCGCTTTGCGGAGGAGCATTTGGGCCTGGTCAAACGGCGTCATAGAGGGTCTGGCCTTCGCGCCGGGCATCGTAATAGACGGTTCCGGGCATTTCGGACCATTCGTCGAACATGGCCTGGCTCACGACGAGGAGTTCCACCGGCAGAATGAGGCCGCGCAGCACGCCGGTAAGGCGCACCATCTCGGCCACGCGATCGTTTACTTCGGCGAGGATGATGAGCAGATCCAGGTCGCTGTCCTCACGTGCGTCGCCGCGGGCGCGCGAACCGAAGAGGATGATGCGGCGCGGGTGGGCGGCGTCCACGAGGCGGCGGACGGCTTCGCGCAGTTTCTCAGGGGTCACGGCCCAGACCGGTTCTGTGGCGGCGCCGATCATGCGAGGTCAGAAGCGCGAATGTACCCGGCACTCCACCGGCTAATCATCTCGTAGCAGTTTCCATTCATGACAGTTTCTAGGCTGCCACAGTTCTGCGAACTTGTCGAACCTGATATGCCTCACAAAGGACAAAGGCCACGATGCACGCGAAGACGCGAAGCGCGGGGCGGGGGAATTACTCGCGCGAAGCCGCGCGAGGCGGGGAATGGGAGGGGAGATGGACCACGAAACATTCGAAATACATGGAAGGTTTCTGGCTTGAGCATCGAGATGCCGGGTACTGACCATCCCCCCCGTCGATCAGCTCGGAAACCGCAGAGGAAGTGGCCACAAAAGACCACAAAGAGCCCAAAGAGAAGTGATTGGCCTTGTCGTGAGGCGGGGCGTGGAGTTACCTGCCAGGTGAGCCTTCCGGGCGACGACGCCCTTGCCCGGCCCGGTCTCTCTGTGATCTCTGTGCTCTTTGCGGTTAACTCAACTCCTTCTCCACGGATCAGAGTCCGTTTTTCGTGCGTTTCGTGTATTTCGTGGTTCCCCGCGCGGGGCTCGTGTAGGCCGGGTGCCCTCACCCGGCGCTACGCCAACATGCTCGCAATCTGCGGTTCCTTCCCCATCCGCGCACATCCTGTAATCCGTGGTTAACTTCCATGCCCCAGAACGGAGAGGAACCACGGATGACGCCGATTGCGCGGATAAGAAATGAATCTCAGAATCATCTCCCATTCGTGTCATCCTGTAATCCGTGGTTAACTCCCCCCGAGAGAAGCCGCGAAGGCCAGAGTCTCACCGTCCAAGTGCAACGAGCACGGTGGCCATCTCTTCATCCTCCTCTCCTCCGTACCTCAGTGCCTCCGTGGTTCATCTCTCCTTCGCAAGACCCATCTCCTCGCCGCCCTGGAGACTCTCATCACGGTACTGGCGGCGGTGACCTATTCCGATCCGTGAACCGCTTCGAATCCGTGGGTTGCGGATCAGTTCCCAGGGATTCAAAGCGTCCACGGATTATCATGAGCACCGTCGATGTGCGTTTTTCGTGTGTTTCGCGTGTTTCGTGGTTACCTGAGAACCACCTCTCCCATCCGTGTCATCCTGTTATCCGCGGTTAACTCCCCCGAGTGAAGCCGCGAAGGACAGAGCCTCACCGTCCAAGTGCAACGAGCACGGTGGCCATCTCTTCATCCTCCTCTCCTCTGTACCTCAGTGCCTCCGTGGTTCAGCTCTTCTTCGGAAGACCCATCTCGTCGCCGCCTTGCTGGCTCTCGGCACGGTACTGGTGGCAGTGACCTACTCTGATCCCTGAACCGCTTCGAATCCGTGGGTTGCGGATCAGTTCCCAGGGATTCAAAGCGTCCACGGACTATCATGAGCACCGTCGATGTGCGTTGTTCGTGTTTTTCGCGTGTTTCGTGGTTTCCTGAGGACCACCTCTCCCATCCGTGTCATTCCTTGATCAGCGGTTGACTCCCCTCCCCGCGACGGCCGCGCGAGAAGCAGCGGCGCCGTCCAAGTAGGTCTGCGCGCCTTCCTGCGGCGGGTCCCCTCAAAGCCCCTCGGTTCAAGCCGCCCAGTCAACCACGCCGATGCCCGCCCGGCTACTGCCCAATCGCCGGACGGATGCGATTCATTCCATTCCCTTCACCGACGGCCCACATTCAGGGGCTGGGTTTAGCGATACGCCAGATCTTGCCCGCGCCGTCATACCCGTCCGCCCAATAAACGAAGGCGTCGTCCGTCACGACGTTGCGAAAGCTCCTCGCAGGATCCGCGATCAGAGTGGCAGGCGATCCGCCGCCGACGGGAACCGACATGATGGCGTTGCTCTCGACGTAATAGACGCGAGAACCATCTGAAACATAGCCCAGTGCCCTGCCACTGGAAACCAGGGTATCAACGTGTCCGCCAGCTTTGGCCACCTTCAGAATGTTGCCGTTGAGGCTGTAGTAAACGTTATCGGCATCGACAAACACACTCCCCTCTCCGGTGTTACCACCGAGGAGCGTTGTTACCGCCCCAGAAGCCAGGGAATACACTTTGAGGTCCTTGGTCCAGTAGTCCACGAAGTAGATCGCCCCGGCGTCGTAGGCGTATCCACGAACCCACACTCCGCTCGCCACTTGGGACGGAGTCCCTCCCGTTTTCGGCATCCGATTCAGAGAGTTAAAACCGCCGCTGTAATAAATGTCGTTCCCGATAACGGCGAGGAAGATACCGCCACCTACCGATGCGAGAGTAGTCAGACTACCACCCGTTTCAGGCCCGCTAAAGATATTTAACGTCTCGTAGCCACCGTAGTCACCGTACAGCGTGGAGGAGTCAGCCTGAAGCCTGCCGACACCCCGCCAAAAGCTGGAGTCAAACAGGGCCGCTCCAGTGTACAGGGTAGTCACGGCTCCTCCGATTTTCGAGACCTTCTTAATGACCCCATCCGTCGGCGTGTTATCGGCGAAAAAGATGTTCCCGCCGTCCAAAACGAGGCTTCCGGGCCCGCTGAGCCCGTCGGCAACAACGGTCGCAACTCCCGCGGCAGGCGCACTGGCCCGGTAAAAGCGCTTGGCCTGAGTGGAGACGCCCGAATCAGTGACGACCACGTATCCCGCTGCGGGAATCATAGTCGTCGAAATGGGTACCCAATCAATGAGATCTGATGCCGCTTCAACCACGTAAGTCTTGCCCGGCGGCCCGTTGAGCGTGAATCGAAAGACGTCGCCGCTCCAGCCCATGCCGCTCAACTGCTTCTGAAGGCCCTGCATCTTGACGGAAACCCCGTCGAGCGTTATATCCACCTTCACCGTTTGAGTTGACGTATCCAGAAACTCCAAGGTTGTCCTTGAGGACGTCGCCGTGAAGACAAACCGTTGAACGGGTCCCCAACCTTGATCTACTGGGACTGCTACCAATTGGCCAAGAACCTCTCCGGCATGGGACTTGGCGGAAGCCGTCAGGCTGATCTCGCCGTATCCATAGCGACCGACATAAAACGTGACCTCATATTTTCCTCCAAGTTCGGTATCGAATGTTTGAGACACCCAGGATCCTGGGGGGCTGTCGCCTGTGTTGAATCCAAGATGCCGGGGGCCCTGCGCCCCATCACCCGCTGCCCAATACACGCGCCCGCCATTCCCTCCCGTCACCCAACCTGGCAAGAGCGTCGACCCGCTAGGGAGGTACTGTGCGGGTGAATCTGCAGGAAGCTCGAAACTGCCATTTTGAAAGGCTGAGGTTATCGGAACGAGGTCGAAGTTGGCGGTAATGTTCTTGTCCGCGGTCATCCGCACCGTGAGCGGATTCTCGCTGCCCGTGGCATCACCCGTCCAATTGACAAACTCGTACCCGGTCGCTGGCGTTGCCCTGAGCACCACTTCCTCGTTGAGAGTGTACTTCGTGCGGTCAGGATTCTTTGTCACCGTTCCGTTGGCTGCATTGACCGTGATGGTGTACGTCCCAGTCACAATCGCGTCTAATACAGTTATGGTCTTTTGAGTGGTTTGCGTAATTCCACCCGCCGTATAGCTGGCGGAAACGGTCACTGAGGTATCGTTCGAAACCTCTCCCGCGCTCAGGAGGCCGGAATCCGATATGGTGACCATCGGCAGGTCCTTCGTCCACACTGGCACTACGATTTGAGCTGAGCCGTCGCTAAACGTCGCCACCGCCGTGTATTGTGCTGTCGTGTTTTCATTTGCTGAGCTTGGTCCGATGATGTTGAGTGAGACCAACGCGGGCGGTGCTACCACGTTCACAATGAGAACGTCCTTGGTGCCACTCCGCGTTACCCCATCGACCGTAGCGGTTGCGGATACGGTGACGACAGTATCGCTGGAGACTTCACCTGCCGACACGGAACCGTTGTTCATTGTCGCAGGTGGATTGACAGACCAATTGCCTGGCGTTACAGCGCGCCGAGAGCCATCGTCGAAAATGGCAGTCGCCGTAAACTGAGCTGAGCTGTTCTCGTTGAGGGAGGTCGGCCCGTCAATCGCGAGAAAACTAAACGCGGGGCCAGTCACGTTTAGCACCGTCACCGCGTTGTCGAGCCGCAGAGTCGAGCTTCCTTCGGTGTAGCTCAAGGTTATCGTGGCGGGCGTGTCGCTGTTCACGTTGCCGGTGCTGAGAGTCGCGGTGCCGCCCACTGGCGAGATCGTCGCAGGACCGGAAACGCTCCAAGTCAGCGAGGCCGGGGCTTTCACTGACCCATCGCTATACACCACGACTCCATCGTACTGAGCCGTGGCATTTTCCCCCACGGAAGTCGGTCCACGGATACCCAACAGCACCGCCGTGGGTGCGACTGGCACGTAGGCTATCACACTCACGTCGTCCACGCGGAAGACGGTTGGCCCACTTCCGTCCGTCCCGGCTATAAAGCGCACCGTCACCGTCTTCCCCCTATACCCAGTAACATCGAAGGTCACGTAACCGTAGGTCGAGTTCGCATCCACGTTCGACTTGCTGTCCAGCCCCACCAGAGAGCCGTCCGGGAGCACCAGATTCACCGCCAGCAGATCGTGTACTCCAGATTTGGTTTCGGAGGTCGTGATCCGATAGTAGTAGCCGAGGGTCGCACTCGTTGCGGTGGCCGGAATCTGGATCGCCTGACTTAACGTGCCGTTAAGGTTGTTGCCGGAAGTGCCATCGGAGTTCGCAAGGTAAGCGTAACCCGGACAGCTCTTGCACGTAGCAAACCGCGAGTCAGCCTGAAAGTTGCCCGTCAACGTCCATCCGCTGCTCCCGTTGGCGAAATCCCCATTCACCACCAACTCACGCAGCTCAGGTATCCCGCCCTTACCCGTTGTGATGGACATTTGGTAACCTGCGGTCTTCGTGACAGCGCCCGCGGTGTACCTGGCGTTTACTGTCACGGTCGTGTTTTGGCTCACTGAGGCGGCGGTCAGTTGGCCTGACGAGGATATGCTCGCAGGGGCACCACCACTTAAAGTCCAGGTCGGTGTGACACTTTCTCTTGAACCATCGCTAAAGATGGCCGTAGCCTCATACGTGGCCGTTGAGTTTTCATTAACCGTTGCTGGCCCCGAAATCGATAAGCCAGCCAACTGCTTTACAGTACTGCCTGAACCAACGTAGAAATCGTAGGGTTGCGACTCCATGCTGCCGTTCACCACTTTCACACTCCATGCTCCGGCTGTTGGGAAAGTGGGCTGATAGCGAAGTTCCTCAGCGCCTATGAAATTGGGACTTCGGTTGGGTAATTGTGTGCCCGATGGAGTAAAGAATACTAGCATTGATGGGTTCGGATCGGTAGCAGGAGAAAAATGTGAGCCGTAAATAGTGAGGTTCTGGGGCGACGATGAGACGGTGATAGATGAGGGTGTGAGAGAGCTGATGGAGGGGCGGTCAACGCGCAAGCGAGCTTGCAGGCCGCCATAACCTGTGGAAACACTACTAAACGTGTGCGTTGCCAACTCGGCAAGAAGGCGGCCCCTACCTAACACATCAATTATCTTTACGAGGTCTTCCAATCCGCTACTTGCGGTCTCGATAAACGTATCGACTTGGTCGGCCGAGAAGGATCTTGCGAGGATCGTTTTCAACGCGTCCTTGGCTTCGGGAGTGTCTTTTAGAAGTTTTGCTAAGTCGGCGGCGATGCCAGGTAGGTCGCCACTCTTAAGATCAACCTGAAGATCTCCTAGAGTCCCCCTGACAACACGAATTAGTTCCTCCAAAACCGGAGGAATTATCCCTTCGGCAAACGCAAACGGATCATCGAAGGCACTTGGAGGAAGTGGGGTGGAAAGCAGACCGCGAGTCATGAGATCGACGGTCAAGGCTCCGAAGATCGCCCGACATTCAGGGTCGGCAAGATCGAATGGAACTCCAATTGCCGTAGCGGCCTTGAGATCCAGATGGGAATTGGGGTAGAATGTTACGTTTGGGATCGATTTCGTCCACCAAGGGCCTAGTATGAAGGCTGTCGAGGTAAGTTTAACTTCCGTGAGGACATCCGGAAAATCTTGCTTAACAAAAAGCCAAGTCCCGGAATAGTTTTGGATATTAACAGTAACTGTGAGTGAGTTCCCATCCGCGACTTGGTCGGAATATGTGACTATAAAAGGCCCGTTTGCACCGATCGGAGCGGCTGTGTTAAGGAGGATTATCGTGCTGGCAAACACTTGGGCAAGACAAAGTGGATAGAATATGAGCAACAGATATGCACTTTTCGGCCGCGCGTGAGTGTGCAGGAAGCCCCGGGCATTATTCCGGTCCTGAAACAGCCACCGGAGGGGGGTGCAGAGAACGCTTTGGGCGAGCCGGAGTACGCGAAGGTTGAAGGACTGGACAGTTGATCGAGGTGTTTTCACGGGTAGGTTTGGGTTGAATGGTGTTTCGGTTTACGTTCCTTCCACCACACGGCGAGGTCCTGGCGCACTGGCGGGATTGGCTGACGAGGGTGGTGGGAGCCCGGCTCTGACCCCCAAGGCCACCTTTAGTACGTGGCGGCTCAGGGCTTCCGTATGTGCCGAAGTGACATACGGCCGAAGGGTTCATTTTCCAGAAGGTGCTATTTGAAACATAGACTTTTTGGCTTGTCAATGGCTTTGTTCAATGTTTTTCAATATCCAGCCGATCTCGTTTGAGAACCGCCAGCACGTTCGCGCCGGGGAGGCTATCAGCCTCTATTTAAGTAAGAGGAAAAGACAGCCTGAGGTTGCATGAATTCGCTTGGAAGATAGCATTTCATGGATCGTCCCTGGCATAAGTATCAACTTAACATAGAATCGGACGTGCATCTTCCATATATCGATCGTCACCACTGGCTAGCAACCCAGGTGGCTTCTCCCAGTCCCGAATCGGAGTCTGCTACCGGTGGTATGGTGTAATCCTGCCGCGTTTGGGGATTCGTGTCTATCCCCCGTGGCGGGTGATGCGGCGAGATCGCTTCAATTAACGAAAGGTCAATCGCACGAGCCCGGCGCCTGTAGTGCGTCGCCCAGGTCCAGAGGTGTGCTTGGAGGAAGGACGCCAAAGGGCACGATTTTAGCGACGGCGTCCGCACGGCAGTTGACGTGGAGTTTTTCATAGATGTGAGCGCAATGAGTGCGAACGGTTTCGACAGAAACCCCTAGCCGGTCGGCGATTTCCTTTTTGACGAGACCGCGAGCCAGCATGTCGAGCACTTCCCGCTCGCGCGGCGACAATGCCTCCCATTCCTGGGAGGCCGAGGCCAGTTGCTGGAAAAAGACCGTCACCAGTCGGGCGGTTTCCGGGGCTACCGGCGAGCCGCTCGCGGCGGCCTTTGCCGCCTGAAAAACAAAACACCCACTGCATGGAAGAGAGGACTGCTCAGTTCCGTGCCAGGTTGCCGGCGTGGGTAAGTATTGCCGTTGGTCCAAATATCCTTCCCTTTGATCGGCTCGGCGCTCAGAAAACAGCAGGGGCGTGACCTACTCACGCCCCACGACAGGCACTGGTATGCCCTTACAGGAACGCTTTGGGGCACGCCCGATGTGGGGCGTGCCTCGTTGCGTGTCCTGTAAATGAAATTACCAGTTTCGTCGTGGACAGCAGCCGAAGCCGCAAATCTGTTTATTAGTTCGGTTTACATCGTTTCTTTCCTGACACCTCCGATTCGATCACAAGTGGCACCCTCCTGCAAGCGCGATTCTCGATGATGTTTGCCCGCCGAGCAGACTCCGAGATGGACCACGAAATACTCGAAAGGGATCGGGCCGTCCAAACCTCCAGGGCGCTGATACCGAACATCTGCCCCGGCGATCGGCTGAGGAACCGCAGAGGGAGTGGCCGCAAAAGATCGCAAAGAGCACAAAGAAAGAGGATCGGCTTTACGATGAGGCGGGGCGCGAAGTTACCTGCCAGGTGGGTCTTCCAAGCGGCAACTCCATTGCCCAGCCAGTCTCTCTGTGATCTCTGCGCTCTTTGCGGTTAACTCAACTCCCTTGCCGCAGGATCAAGCTCCGTTTCCGTGTGTTTCGTGTGTTAACCGCTGACACTCCGGTGCTGCGCCTGCGGTCCGCGGTTAACTTCCATGCCCCAGAACGGAGAGGAACCACGGATGACGCCGATTGCGCGGATAAGACATGAATCTCAGAATCATCTCCCCATCCGTGTTATCCTGTAATCCGCAGTTAACTCCCTTGGTCCCGACATCCGATCCGTGCCACGTCAGTGCGCCGGGTGAGGGCACCCGGCCTACAGCGCGGAACGCATCGTGCCGTGCAGGCCGGACGTAGTCGATTTCGGCTATTGCGCCTTTGTATCTACTCCAGACGTGGCCTCTGGGGTGGGTTTCGTTACCTCGCCGAGCCTTTGCTTCCATTCGGCGGCTGTGTCGGGCCGCGCGGTTTCTTCGTAAAGGCGTATGAGGCGCTGGATGGCCTGCTTGAAGCACTGCTTGCTCCCAGCGGGAATCTTGGCCTGCCGCTCGTTTAGCCCGTTGTAGCCGGAGATCAGCAGGAGTTCGGCCTCGGCGTAGTTCTTGCGCGCGATGAGGTTCTCGCCAAGGGCGCTCCGTGCGCTGAATGTGGGCCAGCGGTCCGGCAGCCTTTTCTCCCTGATGCTCAGGCACTCTCGTAAAAGCGCCTCCACCTCGTCCACCTTGCCCGCTTCACGGAGCACCTCGGCCAGATCTTCCAGCGAAGTAGCCACATCCGGATGCTCGCTTCCGAGCATGTTGCGCCGCGCCGCCAACGCTTCCCGCAACATTGTCTCGGCCGCCTCCAGCTTGCCTTGCCTTCGTACGATGCCTGCCTGATTGTGGAGCGCCCTTGCCGTATTGGGATGCTCGTCTCCCAGCAACTTTCGGGACATCGCAAGGGCCTCGGTCTGAGTAGTTTCGGCTTCCGCCAGTTTGTTCTCCTCGCGGAAGACGGTTGCCAGATTGTTGAGGGCTGTGGCCACTTGAGGATGTTCAGGGCCGAAGCGATTTCTCCAGATTGCCAGCGCCTCGCGCTGCTTGGTTTCGGCTTCGCCCAGCTTGCCCTCCTCGCGGAGAACGAGCGCCAGGTTATTGAGCGAATTGGCAACGTTGGGATGCTTGTCGCCCAGGACCTTTCTTTCCATGGCCAATGCATCGCGATGCATCGCTTCGGCCCCCGCCAGCTTACCCTGATCACGGAACAGGTTAGCCAAGTTATTGAGAGACTGGGCAACGTCAGGATGTTCGTTGCCGAGGAGCTTCTTCCGGAGGGCCGAGGCCTCGCGATATACGGTTTCGGCCTCGTCCAGTCTTCCTTGCTCCTCGAGCACAATTCCCAGGCCATTGAGTGACGTGGCCACGTCCGGGTGGTCGTTGCCGAGAATCTTCCTCCGCATGGCGAGCGCCTCGCGTTCCATGGTTTCGGCCGGAGCCAGATGGCCTTCAACGCGCAGCGTCTGGCCGAGATTCTGGATCGACGTGGCCACGTCCGGGTGTTCGTTGCCCAGCAGCTTTCTCTGCATGTCCACGACCTCCCGGAGCTTCGCTTCCGCCTCCCCCAGCTTGCCTTGCAGCCCGAGCGCCTGGGCCAGATTCTCCAGTGCGGTGGCCACGTCGGGGTGGTCATTTCCCAGCAACCTTCTCCGCATCGCCAATGCCTCCCGATCCAGGCTTTCAGCCTCCTTTAGTTTGCCTTGCTCCTGCAGGACACAACCGAGGCCGCTAAGGGCGCTCGCCAGGTCGGCGTGTTCGCTACCCCGGAGGTTCTTAACCGTGGCAACAACTTCCCGATATATCGCCTCAGCCTTCTCGTACCGGCCAAGCTCCCTATAAACATCCCCGATGATCGATTCCAGGTACGCTCGCACCTCCGGCTGACCCTGCAATTCCTTGCCGACACGTTCGGCGGCCTTGTCCACGATCTCCCCGAGCATCTTCGTATCTCGGCCCAAAGCGACCGACGGGCCGACGCCATTAAGCATGTCCCTGAGAAAGAAAACGACCTGTTGGCTCGTGCTCGCTTCCGACTTAGCGGCCTTTTCAGCATCTTCCGCTCTTACTCGCAAATCGAACTGCCTGCTCTCGGCTCGTGTGGCGCGCACGGCTTGCGATGTGCTGACGACCGCACCCACCAGCAGGAGTATCGCTGCCGTAGCCCATGCCGGATTCCTGGCACACCACCGCCATGCCTTTTCCGGCACGCTCGCCGGGCGTGCCAAGATCGGTTCGCCGCGACTGAATCGTCCCAATTCATGGGCGAGCTCCTGCGCGGAGCTATACCGGCGGCGCGGGTCTTTCTCCAGGCATTTGAGGCAGATGGTTTCCAGATCCCGGGGCACGCTCGGGTTCAGGGCGCGTGGCGAGATGGGTTCCCGGTGAACAACCAGATCGAGCAGGTCCGCCATCGATTCTGCCGCAAACGGCGCCCTCTGGGTCAACAGGTAATAAAGGACCGCGCCGACGGAATAGATGTCGCTGTGCGTGCCAACGGCTCCGGTTTTGGCCTGCGCTTGTTCGGGCGGCATGAACGCCGGGGTGCCGAGGATTTGCCCACTCGTCGTCAAATGGGGATCGAGTTGCTCGCAGCGTGCCAGGCCAAAGTCGGTTATGCGCGGCTGATCGCGGATGTCGATCAGAATGTTCGTTGGTTTAAGGTCGCGATGAAGCGTGCCTTGCAGGTGGGCAAAGTGAACGGCCTCTGCGACGGTCTTCACGTATTGGGCGGCCTGCCGAGCCGACAGCGGTTGCTGGCGCACCAATTCCGCGAGGTTGAGGCCCTCGATCAGTTCCATCGAGTAATAATGCTGACCATCGTGAACGCCCACCTCGTGAACCGAGACAATGTTGGGATGGTGCAAGTTAGCCGCAGCTTGAGCCTCGTGGTCGAACCTCTTCACGTCTGTTTCGCTCGCCAGTCGGCCGGCCAGGATCATTTTCAACGCCACTTTGCGGTTGAGACTTACCTGCCTGGCCCGATACACCACTCCCATCCCGCCTCGCCCGATCTCCCCCAACAATTCATAATCGCCGAAATAGTGGACCATCGTCCCCATGGACCAACTGGGGCTCGATGGAGCGTCCGCGCCGATGCGCTCGCTGGCTGTCGGCAGGATGGCGGCGCTGAGGGCGCACGCGGGGCACACGCCCTCCGGAATATCAGGGCCGAGCACAGCCCCGCAGACTTGGCATGTTTGAACTTGAGCCATCACTGAATCGACCAAATGGTCCCACTCTATAAAGAGGAAAACGGGACTGGAGGTTGCAGGCGAGCCGCTTGGGTCGCAACGTCTGCCCGGGGTTCCGTCATTCCATCGTCTTCCTCAGCACGGTTGACAAGTAGCGAAGTTCGTCATCAATGTCCGGCACGCCGGCAACGGTGTGTTGAATTTCGGCGCGGACGAAATGGCGGAAGCGTGCTCTGAAGCGGGACGCTTCGGCCTTAACCGCTTTCTCGGTTTTGCCCAATCGGCGGCCGATCTCCGCCTGCGGAAGCCCTCCTGCAGAGCCGGGCAACTGGGCTTTCAAGTATTCAAAGACCTCGGTCTTGCCGTCCGCTGCATATTCTTCGCGAAGCGCATCAATCGCGTGCTGAAAAATGGTCAAGGCCCAATCACGGTCGAACCGGCTGTCCGGAGTGCCTGTGTCCGCGGGTTCCAAACGGTAGCGCTCCTCGGCGGTGAGCGCGTCAAGGTGGATGATTGTTTCCCCGCCGCCACGCTTTTGTGCGCGCTCCCGCTTCCGTTCTTGTGAAAGGAAATGTTTCAGGGCGACCAGCAGGAAAGTCCGGAACCGCCCCTTGGGCCGCTCGACCTGCGCGAGGTAATCCTTTGCCAGAAATCGCTCGAAAAACGCTTGCGTGTAGTCCTCCGCCTCTTCGGGCGTGTAGCCCTGGCGGCGCACGAAGGCGTAAAGGGGGTACCAGTAAGTCTGGCAAAGGCGCCCCAGGGCTTCTCGGGCGGCTGGTGAGTCCGCGCCACGAGCAGCCAGCACCACGCTCCAATGCGTGGTGGTGAACCGGTCATTATGGCCAGTGCCTGGAGGATTGATGTCCGTCATCGGAATCATAGAGCATCCACTCGTCGCACGGAAATGGTTCCATTCCGGCTCTCCAGCGCGGATGGGGAACTCGGTCGCGTGCCTTGGCTCATCGGGAGTATTAGGTCAGTTTTCGGCCCCCCTTGCAAGCCATAAGTGGGGCCTCAGAACTTCGCGGCTTCGCGCCGTCACGTGAGCCAGAACGGAGGGGGAAAAGGAAGCACTCGCGCGAAGACGCGAAGGCGGGAATGGGATGCGGAGATGCACCACGGATGACGGGATTGCACGGATAAGTCAGGAGCGTGAAGACCATCTCCCCATCCGCGTCCATCCCGTAATCCGTGGTTAACTTCCCTCCCCGTGCCCCTGACACGACGGCCACCCCCGGGCCGCAAATGAAAGACTCCCGTCACCGCGCATCAACCAAGCGGTCTCCCTGTTCCAGTTGGCGCACGATCGCAGATAAGCCACAACGCCAACGCCTTCGGAAGCTGTGTATCGACAAGGAACCGCACGGGCTTACGCGCCGACCAGCACGGGGTAATTCACCTGCTCCGCCGCAAATCCCAGGCATGCCCGAATGTCCTCCGGCTCCAGGAACGGGTAATCTTCAAGGATTTCCTTCTCGCCCACTCCGGCAGCCAGCATGTCCAGCACGTCCTTCACCCGCAGCCGGTAGTGGCGGATACACGGACGCCCGCCGCACTGCTCGGCGTCAAAGGTGATGCGTTCTGCGTAGTTCATGCCCACACTCTATTCCCTTTCTTCACTCCCCTCAAGCGCTCAAAATCACGGTCAGACTCCCCGGGGCCGCAGGTGGAGCCCGAGCGATTGACCCGCGCACGAAAGTACCATCCCGATCTCTTGGTCAAGATAAAGCAATCATCAACCGCAGGTGCGGGTCAAGGCAGATGCTCTGCCGCCTCATGCCTGACGAACGCGCCGATCTCAGCGCCCAGAGGTGAATGGGCGATGGCGATCGTCACGGCCACGATCGTGGCGACGGCAAGAAAGAGGAGGGCATAGAAGCAAACGGTCCGGAGCATCTTCCGTTTCATCTCCTGCAATTCAGTCAAACCCTCGTGCAGGATCAGATTCTCGGACTTTGGCATAAAGTCAGTCAGCGCAGTGGAGATCAATGTCCCTTTTCCCGTGAGCGTTTGCAAGGTGGAATTCCGGAGTCGTCTAAAAGCATTGATGATAAACAGGATGGATCGGAGGTGAGCGCCGCCCTGCTGCGAGTCGGCAAAACCGGGTTTTGAGGATTGCGCTGGTGTAGAAGGACCGTGCATGCTGGCGCAATGCACAATGCAACCTACGCCCTGGTGTTTGGCGGCCTATTCTCTCTGACCTCGATTATCTCTCTGACCTCGATTACTGGTCACGCCGGGGACTTCACTCCCGCGCCGCAACGCTTTCAACAGGAATTGGCGCAGCGATTCTCACAAGCGCAGGGTCTGCCTGAGGTGAACATCCAGTTGGTCGATCTGGCGGATGACGGAACTCCGAGCGTTTTTGCGGGAGGCAAATGGTGTGAGTTGCGGGAGGGCCGCTGGCAAGTGGTGCCGACCCTGATACCCGGGTCAGACAGCGAGTTCGTCTTTGCAGACGCGTCTGGCAAACCGGTCACTGTTCCGCTTCCGTGGCGAGATGTGCGCCAACTCCTGCGTCGGAACGCCACATCCTGGATCGCCACGCTTGCCGATCCCTTCGTGGTTGTGAACGGTCAGTTGCAGTCTCTGGGATGGCCCAGTAGATACCGGGTGAACCAGGTTGCCGCCGCGTCCGACGGAACTCTCTTTGTGGCCGGCAGTGGAGGTTTGTTTCGACGGGTCGAGAAGGGCTGGGCGCCCCTGGGCATCACGGACGGCTTGGGGCGCGCTTGGGCAGTGGAAGATGTGCTCGGCGTTGCCTTTGACGCCCAGGACCGGCTTTGGTTTGCCACCAAGGCGGGCGTCGGTTGCCGGACTACGGATGGTTGGCGTTTCTACGAGGGCAAGGACGGTCTCCCGTATAACGAGTTCACCGGTGTGACCTCTGGACCCGGCGACACGGTGTGGTTTGGCACACGATTGGGTGCGATCCGCTTTGACGGGCGCGACTGGCATTACCGGCAGGGCCCCCGATGGTTACCGCACGATGAAGTCCGGCAGATCGCCGTGGACGCCCGGGGTAACGCGTGGTTTGCGACCGCCGGGGGCGTCGGTCTCATCGAGCGCAAGCCGATGACGCTCGCGGAGAAGGCGGCTTTTTACGAGGACGAGATCGCGCGTTACGTCAAGCGGACCCCATTGGGTTTCGTGGCTGAAGCCCCGCTGCGCACCGCGGGCGACAAGTCCACGGCCGACCCACAGGACAGCGATAACGACGGCCTCTGGACCGCAATGTATGGGGCAGGGGAGTGCTTCGCCTACGCCGCCACCCGGGACGCCCAGGCGAAGCAGCGCGCGCAGAAGGCGTTTGAGGCCTTGCGGTTCCTGCAAAAGGTGACCCAGGGCGGCTCGCACTCGCCACCAAAAGGGTACATCGCGCGCACGATTCGGCCAATCGAGGGACCCGACCCCAACGTCGGGCGGTTGGAAGGGGACCGTGAAGAGCAGAAACACGAGGCCTTCTGGAAGGC
>ORJL011161700.1_pt1 | contig 15523 bp, 17 predicted proteins | sample 1779941 | NCBI WGS metagenome assembly ORJL01 (sample SAMEA104232317, study PRJEB22302) | groundwater metagenome | biome: forest; feature: aquifer; material: groundwater | place: USA | collected 2011-08-07 | depth 5.8 m | reverse complement strand
GTGTCATTTTCGCTTCCCTCGACTTGGTGTGCCCTGAACCTAAAACGGCGACCCCTGGGGATCGCATTGGTGGCCGCCGCATTATCTTCAACGGGCCTGTCGGCCGCCCTTGCCGGGCTCGCGGCGAAGCCCCGGCAATCCCTGCCCGGCCGGTCCGGTCGCTTACCCTGGCTTTCAGGTCGTCCCGGCTATCCCCGGCCAGGTCGCGATGCTAGATTCCACGGGTTCACCAAACGGGGCGGTATGACCTTCACATCGTGGCAATTCGGCATCTTCGTTGCGGTTGTCTTTGGAGCACATTATCTCCCGGCGCTCAGAACGCTTCAGGTCCAATGGCTGGTCATTGCGAGCCTGTTCTTTTACGGCTACGGCCAGCCCGAACTTCTGCCGCTTCTGGCCGTCGCAGTGTTCGGTACCTATCTGTTTTTGATTTTGGCGCTGCGCAACCGTTCGATTTGGCTGCCGATGGGCATCACCTTCAATCTCGCGCTGCTCGCCTTCTTCAAATACAAATTTCTGTTCGTCGACGCGACGTCGCCCGCTGTGGTTGGCGTCGCGCCACTCGACTTCCTCCTGAAGCTGCCGCTACCGATCGGAATTTCGTTTTTCGTGTTCCACAACATCAGTCTGCTGGTCGATCTGACCAGGCAGAAAGATGCTCCGACGCTGACCAGCATCTTCCTCTACATCATATTCTTTCCGCAGCTGGTTTCCGGCCCCATTACGCGCGCCCAGATGTTCATTCCGCAGATCAAGCCGAAATATCTTGAGGACGTGCCGTTTGTCGACGCGGCGAAATGGATTTTGACAGGATACTTTTTCAAACTTTACGTCGCGAATAACCTCAACGAGATGACGTCGTATATGAGCTTTCCGCTCTACGAGACGCTCCAGACCCAGGACCGCTGGCTGCTCGTCTTCCTTTATAGCTATCAGATCTATGCCGATTTCTTCGGCTATTCGGCGATCGCTATCGGTCTTGCGATGCTCTTTGGCTATCGCCTGCCGGTCAATTTCAATCTGCCGTACATCTCCGCGTCGTTCTCCGAATTCTGGACGCGCTGGCATATCTCGCTGTCGAGTTGGCTGCGAACCTATCTTTACATTCCGCTCGGCGGCAATCAGAAGGGCGTTGCCAGAACCTATCTCAATTTGATGATCGTGATGGGCCTTGGAGGTCTCTGGCACGGTGCGGGGCCCGGCTACCTGATGTGGGGATTGCTGCACGGTCTCCTGCTCGTGATCGAACGACCGTTCCTAGGACGCCTCCAGTCGATCGACTCACCTGTTCTCAGGTTGGCCCGCATGGGTTTCGTTTTTGTTTGCGTCACCATGCTATGGATATTTTTCAAGCTGCCGAACTTCGACCACGCCATCGGCTTTTTGTCCGGCATGTTTGCATCGAGCACGAACCCGAACCCGCCGAAGCTGTTCTACAATCTGGCGCTGCTCTATTCACTGCCGGTCATCATCCAGCATTTCGTTCCCCGCGCGTTATTCGAGCGAACGCTCCGCGGCGCGGAGCCTTTTTTGTACGGTGCGATGGCCGCGCTGATGTATCTGGAAGCCGGCCCTGAAACCGCATTCATCTATTTCCAGTTTTGAGCCCGGACATGAGGCAAATGGCGGTGGTTCAATGGTTCGTAAAATGCGGTCTTGGCGCCGCGATACTGCTACTGGTGTGTGCATTCGCGACCGCCTGGTTCGGTCACGGACTGCAATTGCCGTCGACGACGACCCGCGACGGCTCGTTGATCACCTTGAACCGCTACGCCATGGAGCCGGTCCCCGACGTTGTGCTCGTGGGTAGTTCGCTCACCTTCCGGCTGAAAGAGGAATACTTCGCCACGCCTGAGCTGCGAAATCTGGCACTTGCCGGAGGCTCACCTGTCACGGGGCTTGAGATCGTGGCAGCTCAAAAGCGCCTTCCCAAAATCGTGCTGGTCGAAATGAATGTCCTGTCCCGGCGGAGCGATACCGCCTTGGTCGACAGATATTCACGGCGCGGCAGCGGAGAACTGCTGTTTTTTCGCCCGGTCAGAACCGCCGTGGCATCTTACGAGAACTGGAACCATGCGCCCGTCAGCCACGCGCAAGTCTCACTGGCTCTCACCCAGTTGCTCCGGCAGCCACCCAGCGAATTCGACAATCGAATCTATGTTGACCGCGCGGTGCGAGAGGCAAATGCAGAGGACCCATCGGATACTACGCGGATAAACGTACAAAGGATCGAGCAGTTGATCCTTGCGCTTGAGCAAAGGGGTGCGCGTGTGTTTCTTTTCGAGCTGCCGCTTGCAAGGCAACTGGAAGATGCCCGCTTTGCGAAGATCACCAGCGAGATCGCGCACTCTCATTTTCCCGATCGCGCTCGCTGGCTACGCATCGATGCCCCGCGAGACGAGCTGCGCTGGGCGGATGGCGTTCATCTGGACGAGAGGTCAGCCGCGATTGTCGTGCAATCCATTGACAAGACGATTTTTCACCTGCTTGACCGACGTGGCGGCGCCTGATCTGCCCACGCCATCCGGCCTCTGTGCGGAAAGACCGGCTTTTACCGCCAAACCCGATCGCCCCCGACAACATACGCGGATCCGCAGGGGAACGCGCCGCTGGTTGCATGTGCTTGGTGGGCCTACCCTACCCCCTCACCTCTGATCTCAAGATATTGCGCGCAGGGGCAAGCCGGCGCGTGTGCGGTCAGGAGACTGCGGATCACACCGAGCGGAACGCCCGGGCTTTCCTTCGCGACCGCCTGCGCTTTCGCGTCGATAATGGCGTCGACGTCGGCGCGGACCAGCTTGATGCGCTCCTCAAGCGACGGCGTGCGGGTCAACTTCAAGTCCTTTGCGATCATCGGCGGCTGTTCCCTCTGCTGCGATTTCGTCGGTTGTGCCGGCTTGCTGCGCCTGCAACGCCGCCAGTTTCTGCCTGGCGATGGCCGCCTCGTTCTGCGCGCGCCGCAGCGCCTTTTCGCGCTGCGCCTCATGACTTGCGATATAGACCTGCAAGTCATAAGGCAGCGATCCGAAGCGCTGCTTGCGGTCAACAGGCCACGAGCGCGGCGGCGAGATGCCGGCGACATCGTTGATGGCGGCAGACGCCACGCCGCCGAGCGTCGGATCGGCTAGCCCCAGTGACGTGTGCATTCGCGAAATTTCCTGGACTGCCAGCCACAGCCGCTCGATGCCGAGCGAGGCGCAATCGGAAACAAATCGTGCGACGTCGGTGGGCGCGGCCGGGCACCAGGCAGCGCGGTTCAGCTCGCACCAGCGAGCAAACATCGGCGCGGCACGCATTCGCGCCTGCGCCAGCGCCGCCAGCACTGGGCTCACCGTCGTTCTCGTCATCGTTTGGCTTTACGCAGCGCCTCATGAACGCCGCCCATCTTCTTGCGCAGCGCCATCAGTTGCACGCGCCGGCGCAGGCTGTGCGGACTGGAGTCGATCTCGCCCCGCAGTTCGGCATCAAAATCTTCCAGCGTTGTGGCGCGCTTCTTCACCCCATAGAGCGCGAAATGGTCCGCGATCTGGTTTATCCCTGCCGGCTTGCCATAGAGCTTTTCGGTCAAGGACTCGGCGCGTTCGATAAGGTCGCGATCGTCGTCTGACATCGGGAATATTCTCTCCTGCTGTGCGAGTAGAGCCGACCCGCACAAGAAGCGCGCCGGCACAATCGGCATCGATCAGATTTTATTACGGGATGGGAACGCCTCTAGCGCCTATTGAAGATCGGCGGCGGGAACGGCCAATCCGGCATCGACTCGTTGCTAACGATGCCGCGGAGCTTGTCTGCTTGCTGCGGCGCCGGCTGCATAGGATTCGTCGGGTCGACGCCAGCCAGGGAGGTCACACGTTAGCAGTTAACGATGGATCATTTTCGTCTCTATTCGGTACAAAGTCCCGCAAGTCGTAAGTACCCGACGCAAGATTTCTGTTGTCGAGGATCTGACGCATGATCGGAAACATTCCGGGGTGATAATATCTCCCTGGCCCCTCATCCATGTACCATGACCTGTCCACATCAACCGGGGCTGGACGACCAGCCACCGGAGTCGGCGTGCCCGACGCAGACGGCTCAAAATAATGATCGACAAATTGCTGCGCGCTCCACCGTTGCCCGTTTGCCAAACGGACCTCATTTCCAGCCATATCAAGCTATCCCTGTTTCACCGCGCTATCCAATCATCTTCAGCGACTCTATCGCGGACCCACTACCCGCTAGTCTTGGCGCATCTTCGGCCACCTCGCATCTATTTGGGTTCTGCCCAAATGCTTGACTCATCCCTGAAGACCACACCGCAGTTTGAAAGCGGCACGAAAGCGCTGACGTACCTTTTCTTCGGCTCCCCTAATGTTTCTCCCTCTAGACTGACCTTCCACACGATGACACCGTTAATGGTTCTGTTTCTGGTAACGGAACAGCAATCAGTTCGGCCAAAATCCACGGAGCCAGGCTTCTCATCGATATATCCGGGAATACCGTGGCTGCCATATCTAGCCTTCCAATACCGAGCTTTCGCCACCTCGATTGCATCGGCCTCCGACTGGATAATATGGTCGCCAGGACCACATACGTTATTTAAGCGATGGGCGAACTCGATGAGCCAGCCGACAATCAACAACGCCAGTGCGAGGAACAAATATTTTGCGCGAAAAATCTTCCTCATGCGAATTCCCTGTCGTCAGATTCGCGACATCTACAGAAATTGAAATACGTTGAGCCTCGAAACGTCGCGGCACATCTCCGATGCCCCGCAATTCGATACAGAGCCGCCACATCCTCAGATAGAACATAACAAGAACTACGTCAATTATTTCCTATGTCGCGAGGCCATTTTCCGGGCTCAACGCTTGTTGGATTTTCGCGCGTGATAAAGCGCCACCGCGTCCTTGATGTCGCCCGAGCTCGAGAGCCTCGCATTGAGTGTTCGCAGATCGGCATGCTCGCGCTCGGCGGGCGTGCGGGCCGTGCCCGGCCGTTGCACCGGCGGTAAAGGCTTCGCGGCGGTCGCGTCCTTGGCTTTCATCACCAGGCGATATTTTCCGGCGTCATACATCATGCGCTGAAACACCGCGTTGCGCATCAGCGGCTCGCTGTTGAACAGGCGGGTCAGCTCGGCTGCCTCGACGCCGCTGGCCTTGGCCGACGCATAAATCTCGGCGGTGACGGCATGCTGGGTTTCCTTCGATTCGCCCTTCAGCATGGTTTCGAAGCGCGCGTCTTCCGATTTCGCGAAGTTGAGAAAATTCTGCCGTGCCAGTTCGGCCTGGCGGTGGCTCTCCTGCGCCTGCTGCGTGAACAGTTGCTCGGTGGTCGCGACCATTGCCTGGACGCGGGCGAATTTCATCGGATCCTGCCGCGACATCAGCTCGAGCGCGCCGGGCAGGTTTTCGGGAGCAACGCCCGCCAGCTCAGGAAACTGGCTGACAAAACTTACCTGCGCAATTTGCGTGGCCGCCGCCAACCCGCCGAGATAACTTTGCCTCGTCTTCTCGGCTTCCCCAATCTTTTCCTCGATGGCCTGGCGCACCTGCGGATGCTGCATCGCCTTCTCGATCTCCGGATCGAGACCGTCAACTCCGTCATCGCCGACGTCGCCCGAGGCGTTTTCCGTTTTTCCGGATTCGACCTTTTTAGATTCGGTCTTGTCAGCTTCAGCTTGCGGCGGCTCAAAGCCGTAGAACTCGGCGGCGTCGGGATCCCTGGCCAAGACTTCGGCGCGCAGCGCATCGACGTGTGCGGTCAGCGCCTTCGAAGTTACGTTTTCCACCGCTAACTGGTCAGCCGCAGTGGCGCTTGCATAGTCGCGCGCGGCACGCTGAAGCGTGACCGACTCATTCGGCGCTGCGCGGTTGCCGCCAGCGTCGATATATTCTCGGACGATTGCGTCGTTGCGAGGTCCAGATCGTTGCGCCGCCGCCTCGCGCAACGAAGCACTGTCGCCGCCGATCGCATCTTCCTGGTGCTTCTCTTCCAGGTCCGGCATTGACCTATAACCGGCGTTTGCCAGCTCAAATGCGGCGCCGGTCAACACCGGATCGGGTTCGGTTGCCATCCTCTTTTGCTCCTTGCAGGTGGTTGGTTGGGGGCCATGCCGGCGAAGCCGCAGGCTTGCCGCCGCGGAGGCGGCCACCGCCGAAGGGCTGGGATCACGACCTGAACGCGCGCAAACGATCTTGCTTTTATGGAATGCGGTCTAAATGCCCAGCGCGACCCGCCGCGTCGACGCTTCTGATGGTCAGTTAATCGGAGCGCGCTTCCATCCTGGCAATGATTTCATCGACGGCACGGTGACTTTGCCGGCGGCGAGGAACATCATTGCGCGTCATCAGGAGGTTCAAATTCGGGCGGTTCATCCGCTGTGGAGTCACCCGCTCGCTTAGGACGGAATTCGTTATAGCGGTCGAGAACATCCTTGCGAACGAGCCCCGGCGGCGCTCGATCTACGAAGTCACGCTCGCGACCGATATCGGGAATGTCCTTCCTGATCTGCAGCGACATGATTTCCTCGAGAACGTCTGAGAGTTGTTCGCCTCGTCCGAGTTTCAGAAGTATCCGCGCCTTCACGCCAAGCGCTTCTCTTCGGAAGAACAACGTACGATGGGCTCGCTCCAGGGCCACATCGATACACCGCAATGCTTCTTGCGGATTCTTAAGGTCGTATAGATATTTCGTTGCCTTGCTGATCGCGGGACGGACATCATCTGGATAGCGTGCCATCGTCTCGCCTAAAACTTGCAAGGCCTCGTCGTCTCGCCCGGCTTCCGACCAAAGGTCAGCAAGCTCACCGGCCAAAATATGATGCTCCTCGCTATCACCCTCCCGCATCCGCATCGATACGATATCGATAGCGCCCTCAAGCGGAAGGTCCGACCGCAACTGATCGATCCATCGCCTAAGCTTGATATAGTCGTCAGATCTGATGAGAACCTCCCAGCGCAGTACAAACCCGAGAACCACTTTGGAACAAAACAAGAACTAGGTCAATCCCCCGACGTTAGCCTTGAATTTGTAAATAACCGCGGCGTATCTTGACCGCGGCAGCAACCCGTCGAATCGATCAAGCCTGTATTGCGGCCTCACTTCGTTCCAGGCTTCCCTCATCACGAACAACCGATGCCGCTGCTTTAATCCCTTGAACATGATCTGCGAATGGTGAGCCGCGCGGTAGAATCGGCTCGCGGTTTTTCTTTCTCTAAGGCCTGGATAACAACCTCCTATCGGCCGGTCTCGAAGTATACATCCTCATCAGCCGGCCCCCATTCGGCCGGTTCCCGAGGAATTCGACGACCATTCCTCTCGCACAAATCCCGTCGAATTTCTGCGCGGCTAAGGCAGCCGGGGAAAAAATGATCGTGTGCATATTCGTCTTTTCGTTCGTAGCATCTGCCCTCCTCTTCACGCTTTTGCCTGTCGCATATATTCTCATCGTCTCTACCGCCCTGAGTTGCGAGACGACCGGCTTTGTCAGCGGCGGCTCTGCGAGCGGCCGCTTGGTCAGCTAACTCCTTCTTCTTGTTCCTATACCATTCTGATTCGACGGCCGGATCGCCTTCACCGTCGGCTCCCTTTCGACGGCCGCGCTTGCGGGAGGCCATTTCCTGCTTGGAAAGCTCATTCCAATCCGGAACAGCTGGCTCGGGGAGCGGAGGCAGCGCCAGGTTGCCACCGCCGACTCGGCCATAGCGCATTTGTCCATATAGTCTCAGCAGCTCCTGGGCTGTTCGCCACCACTCCGAAAGCTGCGGCCTCGGAATCGTCAGAGATGTTCCTGGCCCTATTGGAAGCACCGGCTTCGCTCTTCCAATCCACGGGAATCCTGCGATGACCGGCGCCTGCGGATCGTTATGAGCGCCGGATTCCGCAGGACCCGGGTCCGATATGCGCTGCACGTCCGCCGGCAGTCCGCCCCCGAAGGGAGAATAGGACTGGCTCGATTGATCGTCGGGTCGAGTTAAAGGATCGATCGCGCCTTGCGGCCGAGTCACGATGGGGGCTCGCGAGACTTGCCTGAAGTTCGGGTTCTGCGGCGCGGATCGCGCCTGTCCGCTATTCGCCGGCGTTGGCTGATACCGGCTCTGTTCCGCTTGCAAGGCAAGCCACCTGCCGAGTAGGCCGCCGCCGCCCCCCGCGTCCTCCATGGCGTAGGGATCAAATTCGTACCGGTCGCGAAAATTCATGCTGCCCATCAGCCCAGCTCCTTCTCCATGATGATGTGGTTTTCTTCAAATCCGCCGAGCACGCGCGGCGCGCGGGCGCAGACGCGCAGGCGCGCCGCCTTCGCTCGCTAGGTAAGTTTCGACTGATCAGAAGAGGGAAGTCAGCGGTTCGTGGCGCGCCATCGCATGCCGTGATGATGCGGGCCTTGCCGAAACTCGGGAATGATCAGGATTGTTTCCGCCGCAGAATGGGACGATGCGTCCGTTACGCAGCAGACTGCGGTCAGAAGGAATATCGACTTCGGTCTCTTCAAAAGACGTATTCGAGCCGGCTTGCTCTTGCCGAACAGATCTCGCCTGGCGAGATCAACTTTCTGAATTGACGCCCGGTCTATGGATCGCAGATGACAGAGAGGGGCAGACCAATTCGCGCCAGAAATGGCGGCATCCTGATTATACTGCGCGGCAATGATAGGCGCTTCGCCGTCGCAACGCCGCGCCAGGATACAGTTGCAACATAGTCCCCGCGGCTTCCACCAATTCGGAATAGCTGGCACGGGGATCGGGGTAACGGCGCAGGCTCACGGGTCCGTAGTTCGTTCAACTTCTGTCAGGGTCATCTGCCTGAACTTCGCCAGTTGGCGAAATGCTTCCGTGATATCCCTTCGAAACCGAAGCGCACCGCCCGGAAGCGTCATGGCAAGAACGCGGGTTTAAGCTCCGGATAGTCTTTATAGACCGGCTCTAGAATTTCGATGTCCAATTCGGTAACGCATAGCGCTAGTGCGGGCACGATACGCTCGAGATGAGATCGGTCACAATTCTCAATTGCATAATTATTGAAAGCCTGCATTTGGCCAAGAATCTCGTCGACCATACGGCAGATATCTTCAGCAACCTGCTTCTTCATGGGTCCAATCCTTGTTAGATTGCAGTGTAGACCTATTTCAAAAATCGTAACAACCGGCATTATGCATGCATGCGCGTACGCAAGCCCTATACGGACCGAACGCATCGCGACCAAAAATCATATCAAAGCATTGACGATGGCATAGATTTTTCATCGTCTTGCAATAGGTACTTTGATCACTCGTGATCCCGGCTTTTTGAATATCACTCTGGTTGAAATCAGATACCGGAGGGTAAGGTCCGGTCGCTGCCGTGCCGGCTGAGTATTGCGCCGGCAGGCCTTGCGCAGCCATCCGGAGGCTGGATGGTGCCCGTCCGTAGGTTGACAAACCCGGCCAAGGCGTCGAGGGTTCTGGTGCTTGGGGAACGGATGACGTCTCGTCAAATCCAACGCCTGGCTGATACTGGCCTTGCTGCTGTTGCAGCGCGAGCAACCGGCCAAGCAAGCCGCCGCCCTCCCCGAATTGCTCCGGGACGAAATAGCCGTCGAGCAGGCCCATCAGCCGGCCTCATGGATTCTTCGGGAGGCCTCGGTCGCGGCGCGGTAATCCACTGCCTTATAGCCGTTGATTTCGATCACCGCATTCGGCGTGGTTTTCTCCACGTCCTGCGCCATCAGGCCGATGTGGTAGGCCGGCGCGCCCTTGTAGCGATAGCCATGGACCGGGGTGCCGTCGAACAGCGTACCGACCGGTTCGATGTCTTCCTTCAGTCGACGATCGGACCGGGTGAATAACCCAAGCAGACCGCTGCCGCCTGAAAGTGCGCCGTTAGCGCCGGTCCCCGCTCCTGTGCCGAGCAGATTGCCGATCCCGCCGGCGAGGGTCGCGAATTGCTGCGCGCCGGACATCTGCTGCGTGCCCGTCGTGGTCCCATTGGACTGCGACCCAAGCCCCGCAATGGGAACGCCGATTTGCGCGAGCAGGCCGAGGGCCTGAACCGGGATGCCGCGGCGTTGCGCTTCCGCTGCCAATGTCGCGTTGGCGGCGTAATTCTGCGCATCGAGCGCCGACTGCGCCGCGGCCGCGCCCTGCCCCTGATTGCCGAGATAGTTCTGCTGCATCCCCGACAGCGTGCCGGCGGTGGTGTTGCCGGCATTATAGAGCGCGTTCGCGGCATTGATCTGGTTGGCGACATCCTGATTGTATTGCGCGGCAATCACAGGCGCTTCGCCCGCCGCAACGCCGCGGCCATAGGCCATCTGGTTGGCGCCGGAAAAATCCCGGCCGGCGGCGGCGAATTGTCCATTCACGGAATTGCCGACGTCGGCCTGGATCTGCGCGAGCTGCGCGGCGAGCGCCGGATTGTTGCCGATCATGCTGCCGTTGGCATATGGCGTCAGCTGGTTCTGGAACGTGCCAAGATTGCCCTGCACGTTGCCGGCCTGCGCATTGGCGCCGCCGCCGTTCAGAAGGCTGTTGGCGTAGTTGCTGATCTGCCCCGCGAACGGATTGCCCTGCGACGCATACTGCGAAAGCTGGTTGAGCGCGCCGGTTTCCGCCGATGTCAGTCCGGTATTGTTCAAGCCGGTGTTGAGCTGCCCGAGGATGCCCTGCAGCATCGGCTGCGCCGCTTGCCACGGCGCGGTTTGCGACTGCTGCGTCTGCGTTGACGACGATTGTCCGCCCATCGGCTTAACTCCTCTCTTGAGATCAAGTTGGTTTTTCGGCTGATAGAATTCGCCCACGTGATTTTCTATCGGGTGCCGCGCAAGCGGCCACGAGGGCGGCAGCGCGTTCGCCGCGGCTGCTAAAATACCGCATCGCTGCGGGTGCATCGGGGGTCACCGATTCAATTCTCTTCGCGACTTCTGTCCGACAGGCGATATCACTCCAGATCCCGGTCCGCAAAGCTCCGCCAAACTCAGGCGATTGAGCGTCCATCACGGATCGTAGAGAACGCGGACGCGGTGAGGAAGCTTCGACACCAGGACATCGAGCTCAGCCTGGCTGTTCGGGTACGCTTGATAGGTGATCTTCGTTTTGATTGTGCTGGCGTAATACCTTGGGTGCCAGGTCCATGCCACATCAAGATATCTACCGGTCCCTTCAAACATGTTTCTCAATATTCTTCTGATTGTGAAGCTTTCTGGAGGGTGTTCAAACAGAGGATCGACAACCCTCGCTGCATAGAATTCATCAATCAGATTTTCCGTTTCTCTGTGGCCGCGTTGATATTCCGAAGGACTATCGGAACAGGGCGGTTTCTCAAGACGCTTGGGGCCACCATCTTTCGACACTTCCAGCGAAGGGCAGAAAGGCCAGCTGGTATGGTGCCATGCGACAATGGTATCCTTCATGACGAAGGCTTGATCCGATGCGATGAGCAAAAAACTGGCACACGCGGAGAAGCAGTAGTCATAGACGACAACGGTTGCGTGCCGGTCGCGCATCATGTTGGCTAGGGCGATAGCGGTGGGTGCCTCACCGCCAGGACTTCGAACCACGAAAAGACCATTCGGTTCGAGAGCGCTGGCCGACGAAACGTCCGTTCCAGATGCAATCGCGCCGTCAAGACACAAGACCCGTTTGTCGAGATCGAGCGCCATGGGACGCTTCGTAACGTCGCGACAATATTCAACGGCGCGGGCGTAAACACCGAAGTCCAGTTGTTGGGCGCACGAAGCGTCCAGGCAAAAAATGAAAATCAGCGCGCAGAGAGCGAAAAACTTTGCGATTCGGAAGACGAAAGAGAGGCAACGGATCGAAGTTTCCCTCCGCCTCTCGCCGCCCCGCGTACCGTTAGGACGCCAGCCGCTGCAGCGAGTGGGAAAGGAATACTCTCCACATTCAGCCTGACCAAACTTCCGGCGCGACATCTGAATGCCTACACTTCGCCACTAACAACCACCGCGGGTGCGTAGAACAAAACAGGAACTTTGTCAACTTGAAAGGTGTTGTGGGGATCAAATCAACCCAACTCCTTGTCCATGATGACGTGTTTTTCCTCAAAGCCGTCGAGCACGTGCAGCCAGCCCTTGCGGCCGTAAATGCGGACGCGCTTGCAGCCCTCGCGCCTGGCGTAAGCCTCGATCTGCTCGACCAGCGGAAGCCAACGCTTCATGTCGCTGCCGCCGCACACCGTGATGATGCAGACCTTGCCGATGTCGGAATTGATCAGGATGGTCGCGACCGCGGATTCGACCGTGCGTCCGTTCCAGGCTATCCACAGCAGGCTGCGGCCGGCGAGAATGTCGGCCTCGATATCCTCAAAGGCATTCAGTTTGGTCCGGTAACAGGCCGCTTTCAGCAAAGGGCTGACATGCGGCCAGAACTCGTGAACCCGTTTGGGATCGACGCAAACCAGTTCAACCGTGGAAGGCATAGAGAAACGTGCGCCCGGTGGTGGCGGAGTTGGCATGCGTGATGGTGAATGAGCCGTTGGCGACGGCGCTGACAAACATGGTGCCGTTGCCGACCTCGGCCGCGGCATTCGCGGTCGTTGGCGTGAACAGCGGCGTCGATCCGGCCGCGCAGTTCTTGTCGGCGACGACGGTCGTCGTGCTACCTATCGCGAGCGTCACCGTTCCAACCGCGTTCGAGCGTCCCGCCGCGAGCTGTTGAATGGCGAGCACGATCTTCTTCAGATCGGTCTCGGTGATTCCGGGAACATAGGCCGTCATAGCGTGCCGCCGGTCGCAAGATCAGGCACGACGCCCGCGCAAAATGTCCAGGGTGTCGCGGCCGGGATCCGCACCTTGAATCGGGAGTAACGGGTGTCGCGCATCACGTCGCAACGGCCGGTTCTTGCATTGACCAGCACCTCCGTGCCTGAGACAGCTGTTGCGGACGGCGTATCGCGATAAGACACCGAGCCATACAGCGTGGCGGCATCGGTCACGGGTCGAAAGCCCCGGATCGTGATGCGGTTTTCGTCGGTACCCTGCTCGGAGCTCTCGATCGTCGCTTCGAGATTGTTTCCCCTGAAAAATCCGAGCACATGCGCACCGGAAAATTGCGCGATTTCCGGCTGCACGGCGGTGGCATAGGCGTCGAGGCCCAGCGTCAGCGCATCCAGCGAAGACGAGATGCTGTCGAGATTTTCCAGCGTCAAGCCGGTCTGCGAAATGCCGAGCAGATATTCGCCCGTCACCGAGACCGGGAAAAACCGATCGAGCATGAAGTCGTAGCCGAGCAGCCTGTCGTAAGTGCCGACCGTGCCGGAGACCGATTTGTAGGCCCAGTAGACCCGCGTGCTGCGCGGGTCCGCAGCGCCCATGAACAGTTGCAGATTGCCCTTGTCGAGATCGGCGAGGAATGTGCGGTCGACCTTCTCGCGGCCGATCTGTTCGGGCACGCCGCCCGGTTCGATCTTGTGAAAGCCTTGCCCCGCGTAGAAAAAGATTCGTTCGCCCGCCCGAATGATCGAGTATGGCGCGTACAATCCCTTGTCCTGCGTGATGCGATCGATCTGGAAGATGATCGGCGAGCCCGGCACATACGACATGCGGCGGATGGCCTGATCCTGAAAGACGATCCCGGCCTCGCCGCCGGCGACGCCACGGACGATACCGCCATCGGGGAAATCCTGAAAGTCCGACGAACTGACGCCGCTGGTCCAGCTGGTGGCCGCATTAAAGCTGTTCAGCCCCGACCACTGGATCCGGTAAGGCGTCGAAAGCAAACCGGAAAGCACCAGAAACCGCCCGACCACACTGATATAGGCCGCCTGAGGCGGCGATCCCAACGCATCGGAAAACGCCGTTGCGGACGAAAGATCGAACACCTGCAATACGACGTTGGCCTGCGTTGCGAAAACCAGATTGCCGGTTTGCGCGAACTGCCATTGCGCGGTGGAGGACAGCGCCGAATAGGACGACGCCCCGTTGGAAACATCGATCCAGGTGAAATCCGTGTTGTTGAGCCGGTAGAGCTTGGTACTGGTGCCTGCGAAGGTGATAACCGTGCCGTCGGACTTCAGCGCGTAGAACGCGCCCCTGCAGGCGGCTGGGAGGGCTGATGTGTAGGCCGAAAAGGACGGAAACGGTCCGTAGCCATCGCCGCGCGGAATCACGTTCAGGATGTTGCGGGTGGCCTGGCCTTCATAGTCACTGACGTCAGGGCGATAATCGCCGGCGGCAAGGAGCGGCATTATTCTGATGTCCACGGATCGGGTTGAATGATGGCGGGCGTCCAGGTTTCGGCCTGCTTCGGCTTGGCGGACCATGTTTCGCCCTGCTCGCCTCTCGGTGTCCACGCTTCTCGCTGGATCGTTCCCGCGGTCCAGTTGTCGGTGTCGAACGGACGCGGAAACCAGGCCTCGAAGTCGCGGGTAGAGCTCGCGCCGTTGCCGGCCACGATGCAGGATCCGGCGCCGGACAACATCGAGGCGCCGAACGCCGCGGCGTTGCCGGTGACGGTGTACGCGCCGGCAGACGGCAGGAATCTCGCGGCAAACGCCACCGCGTTGCCGGCGACCGAATAGCTGCCGGCGGAAGCCGGGAACAGAACCGGGAATACCGCGGCATTGCCGCCGACAGAGAAACTACCCGCCGAACCCGGCGATTTCGCGCTGAATGCTGCGGCGTTACCGGTCAGCGCGAAGGCGCCCGTACTTGATGACTGCAGGATCGAGAACAGCGCCGCGATCCCCGTGAGCGTAAAGGCTCCTGCCGATGCCGTCAGTGTGACCGTGAACTGGACGTCGGTCGGCGCATAACTACGCCGCCGCCGTTTCGCTGTCCTTCGCTTGAAGACGTGGAAGCGGTCAGACATCGGTGCTCCCTGACTTCGGGTTCGTGACGCTAGACCAGTTCAGCAAACGTCACCGATCCCGATACGTTCATCGCGCCGCTTGGCGCGGTGCCGAGACGCACGCAAAAGGCATGGCTCGGCGCGACGATGATGCGATCGTCCTCTCCCGCGGGCGACCAGTAGAAGCCGTTGAGGAAGTTGAATTCGTCAGCAAGCACCGTAACGATCGTTCCGGACGAAATCGCAAGTGTCGTATTGTTGATGGTCGCAGTAACTGCGGACGCCGTGTCGTTCGGCGTCATGGGGCGCGGCGTGACCGACGTACCACCCGTCACAGTAACGGTCGCAGGCACCCGCTTGAACGTGACGTCCTTCGCTTCCCATGCGGTGAGGGTCTTCTGCGACAGGTTCACCGAGTGGATTTCAATCGGAACGGTCGATGAGCATAGCAGCGTGAAAAAGTCCTGCGTTGCGGAGACCGCTACGTTGTCAATGCTGACCGTGTAAACGCGCGCCATGTTCCAAGTCCTCAGTAAGCGAAGCCCTGACGCTTCTCGATGAAATTGATGAACCTTTTCGGTTTGGTCATGGAAACCACAAACGACATGATTGCGATGCCGTTCGAGCCTCCTGTGCCCGCCTGATTTCCAGGAGAGCCGCCACCGCCGCCGCCACCACAGCCGTTGCCCGACGGAGAAGTTATGCCGACGTTGCCAGTGCCTGCGCCGCCATGACCGCCCGAGGCGGATACGCTGGGACCGC
>ORJL010288685.1_pt1 | contig 15525 bp, 9 predicted proteins | sample 1779941 | NCBI WGS metagenome assembly ORJL01 (sample SAMEA104232317, study PRJEB22302) | groundwater metagenome | biome: forest; feature: aquifer; material: groundwater | place: USA | collected 2011-08-07 | depth 5.8 m | reverse complement strand
GGGGGGGGCGCCGGGCCCCCGGCCGGGTTCCCCCTTGCCCCCCCCCGCCGCGCCTCTCGGCCGCCTCTTCCCCGTGGTGCTCGTCCTGCTCGTGGTCCACTTCAGCACGATGCGGCACGTCGACCCCGACCTCTGGGGACACGTGCTCTATGGCCTCGCGAGCAACGAAAGCGGCCTGGTCCGCGTCGACCCCTACTCCTACAGCCAGGACCCGCCCGCGCCCTGGCACAACCACGAGTGGATCGCCGAATCGGTGATGGCGTACGCCTACGCGTGGCTCGGGCCGGCGGGCCTGATCCTGCTTCAGGCGCTGCTCGGCTCCGGCGCCGGATTGCTCGGTTTGTGGATCATCCGCGACCGCTGTACCCAGCCGCTCGAGCAGGCGCTCCTCGCCTTCTTCCTGGCGGTCTGCCTCGCTCCCGGCATCCAGGTCCGGCCCCAGACGTTCACCTACTTCTTCTTCGCGCTCCTGCTCTTCCTCTTGCACCTGCGCAAGCACAAGGGGCGCGACTGGACCCCCGCGATTCCGCTGGTGATCGCGCTCTGGGTCAATTGCCACGGCGGCTTCCTGTCCGGGCTCGGGATCTACGCGCTGTTCGAGGCGGGCGAAGCGGCCGAAGCCTGGCTGCGCGGGCAGCGGGATCAGCTTGCGCCCAAGGTGGTGCTGAAGCGGGGTGCGATCCTGTTGTGCTCGGGCGCAGCCACGCTGGCCAATCCCTACGGCGCGGAGCTGTATCCCATGCTCCAGCGCAGCGTGATGTCGATTCGTCACACCATCACCGAGTGGGCCTCGCTCAGCTTCTCGCTCGACTACGCTTTCCCGATTCTCCTGCTGGTCCTGGCCGCGCTCTCGTGGGCCTTCACCCGGCGCGACCGCCATCTCTACCAGCTCGGCCTGCTCCTGGTCACCGCGTTCCTCGCCGTCCGGCACGTGCGCCACATACCGTTCCTCGCGATGACCGCGGCCGCGTGCCTTCCCGAGCACCTGCAAAGCGCGCTGCGGCGGATTCTTCCCGAGCCCAGGGTCCCGGCCACCCCGCCCCGCGCGATGTCGGCCGCGCTGGGGATGTGCATCGCCGCGCTGTCGTTCAAGATCGCCGGCCTTCACCTGGACCGCCCGCTCGGGCTTCCCAGCGAACCGGGGGAGTATCCCTTGCAGGCGGTGCGCCACATGAAAGAGCGCAAGCTCGAGGGCAACCTGCTGGTATTCTTCGACTGGGCGCAGTACGGGATGTGGCACCTCTGCCCGCGGATGAAAGTCTTCTTCGACGGCCGATTCCGCACCGTCTACCCGCCCGAGATCGAGGAGGACTACCTCGAGTTCCAGGAGGCGCAGAGCGATCGCTGGCGGCAGGCGCTCGACCGCTACCCGACCGAGTGGGTGCTCATGCCGCTCGATGCGCCCGTGGTCGCCCGCATGGCCCGCGAGCCGGGCTGGACGCTGGTGTACCAGGACGGGCTCTGCGCGCTCTTCGGCCGCGGCGACTCCCCGCGGGTCCGGCCGCAGCTCGGGGCTGCGCCGCTCGTCGACCGCGGCCCGGCTGCGCTCGAGGCGGTGACGTGGTTCCCGTAGCCCCCTGAGCCCCCCGAGTCTGTTGAGGGGCCGCCGCCATCGAGGACGCCATGCCTACGGAGTTCAAGCGTCAAGGGGTTTGTTTGCGGAACGCGCGCGCAGATTCACGACCGGCTTGGGCAGCCGCGCAACCGACCCCGGCCGACCGGCGAATCCCTCGCGCAGGTCGGAGACGTGCTCGTGCACACCCGCGAGCAGCTTGTGCGCAGCCGCGACCAGCTCGGGCGAACCTGCCGCGCGCCTGTGCAAACCCGCGACCGGCTCGAACGGCCCCGCGACGAGCCCGAGCAGACCTGCGACGCGCTGGTGCGGACCTGCGACGGGCTTGTGCAGCGAGCGCACGGAACAAGTGATTGACGCCGCGTGGGTTAGAGCAAGGGGTGTTTTCGGATTCCCCCGCGCCGCGCATCCGCAAGATGCCGCGGCTAGGGATCCTGCGCGGGCAGCTTCGAGATCCGAACGCGTCCGGTCTCGCAAATCGACTCGAGCAGGCGCAGGTCCAACCAACCGAGGAGTGCGCCCAGCCATGGGCCGGGCAACCAACTCCGTAGTGTCCCGAATCGCGCGCCCACCAACCAGCCGATGGAAAATCCGGCGACCACGTAGAGAATATCGAGAACCGGACTTTTCCTTCTTCTTGAAATGGGTTTCGGGGACGGCTACCATACCTCCTGTCACCTTCGTTCGACTCCCTGAGGAAACGGGAACATGGATTTGCGCGTTCGGATCGCCGGGCGGTCCGACATGGGAATGAAGCGGAAAAACAACGAAGACTCCATGTTCTTCTCCGAGGAGGACGGGCTCTGCGTGGTCGCCGACGGTATGGGCGGCCTCGAGGCCGGCGAGGTCGCCAGCGGAATGGCGGTCGAGCTCCTCAGCAAGCAGGTCATCTTCGCCAGCCCCACCGAAGTCCTCTACGACGGCAAGCCCGACGTGCTGGCGACCATGGGCAAGTTCGCCCATTTGTTCGGCGACTGGCTCCGGCGCACCAATTCGATGATCTACGATCGTCACCTCCAGGACCCGTTGCGGCGCAAGATGGGGACGACCATCGCGATCCTGTTCGTGCGCGGCGACTACGGGATCGTGGCCAACGTCGGCGACGCCCGCATTTATCGCGCGCGCAACGAGAAGCTCGCGCAACTCAGCCACGACCACTCCTGGGTCGAGGAACTCTCCCGCATGCAGGGAGTGCAGGTCGATCCCAACGTCCTCTCCAAGTACAAGAACATCGTCACCCGCGCCCTCGGCGTCGGCGAAGCCGTGCAGCCCGATATCCAGATCCAGAAGCTGCAGGCCGGCGACATCTTCCTGCTCTGCTCCGACGGCCTGTCCAACATGGTCTCCGACCTCGAGATGGAGAGCATCCTGCTCAATGCGGAGAACGACCTCGAGCGCGGCGTCGATTTCCTGATCGACATGGCCAACCACCGCGGCGGCCTCGACAACATCACCGTCATCCTCGGCCTGGTCGAGGAAGTGAAAGAGGAAGCCGGCGCGGACGGAACGAAGTAGCCGAACGCGCCGAAGAAAGCCCGGCGTCGATCGCGTCCGCGGAATCGCCGGACGGCCGGCGCCCCCTGCTGGACGCGCTTGGCGGGCGATCCTGCCCGCGGATCCCCCCGGTCCTTCGGCCCTCCAGGCGCCAATCGGGGTACGGGACGTGCCACTCTCCCGGCCGAGGACCTGTGAGACGCGCCGCACGTTTCACGGCTTCGTTCCCATCCGGCCGAAGCCCGGCCGGCCGAACCGCGCCTACACGCTGATCGTGAGCGTCTCCATCCTCGCGCTCCTCGGTCTGCTCGGCACCGTCTTCGTCACCGTGGCCCAGATCGAGGCGCGCGTATCCGAAACCTACGTCGACCAGGTGCGCGCCCGCATGCTCGCCGTCTCGGGCGTCGACCGGGCGATCGCGGAGCTGCGGAGCACGCTCAGGACGCGCCCCTGGAGCGACCCCCGGCCGGTCGCAGCCGGCGGGGATCCCTGCGCGTATCGCAACGACGACGCCGGTCCGCGCAGGGTGATGACTCCCGCGCCTCCGGTTCCCGTCGACGTCGGGCACGGCATCCCGCTCGCCGTCGCGCAGAACCCGTCGTGCGAGACGGCCTCGCCCCCGCCCGCGCCGCCGGGCGCCGCCGCTTCGGGCGACCTTGCGGGCACGTACCTGACCGGCGGCGACTACTACATCCTCAAGGTCCTCGACACCACGAGCCAGCTCAACCTCAACCTCTACGGCGGCCCGACCGCGCCCGAGCACGACATGGATGCGACCCATCTGGCGGTGTACCGGAACCTCCTGGCCAGGCTCGGCGAGGCGATCGCGGCCCAGGTGCCCGATCCGCCCGGCTTCTCCAGCCTGAATCCGCTGGAGGCGCCGGACATCCAGGCCATCGCCCAGGCGCGGGGCAATCGCCCGCCGGGACAGCCCCGGTTCTTCGCGACCAAGGAGGAAGTGCGCGCGGTCTTCACCGCGACGTACGCCGGCGATCCCGCCCGCGGCACCGCCAAGTGGGAGAAGCTGCGCGATTTCATCGCCGTGGCGGGCATCCGCCGCGAAGAGGGGATCGTGGGCGGCGTCCCCGCAGGTTACCAGGGCACGGAGTTGTCGCGCCCCGTGTCCGGCTCCGACCGTGGGCTCAATCCCGCCGAGGGATCCTGGACCGACCGGCGCGAGCCCCTGGTCCCGGTGAACGTGAACACCGCGCCTTACCCCGTGCTCTACGCCGTGATCGCGGGCGGGCTCTCGGCGCGCGCAATGCGGATCGAGACCCCGACCGACCCGTACCCGCGGCCGGGAATCGGCTCGCCGGCCATCCTGCGCAAGCCCCCGGTCCCTCCGATCACCGACGCCGAGGCTTCCACCATCGCGCGCGCGCTCGTGCTGGCGCGCCAGGAGACCTTCGCGGACGCCAACGGCAACCGGGAATTCGACCCGGGCGAGAGCTTCACCGATCTCGACGGCGACGGCCGGTACGAGGGGCCGTTCCGTTGCTTCCGCGACCTGATGGAGTGGGCGGCGACCCCGGCGGTCCACGCCCTGCTCGGCGGCAGCCCCGAAGTGCGCCGGCAGAAATGGGCGATGCTGTTCGCGAACTTCAATCCGAACACGCTCTACAACAAGGCCAACCTGGATTGGCCGGCACCGCGCGGCGCGGAGACCTGGGTCGACCTCTCCCTCGTCGACCGCACCGACCTGCACGGCTGGACCACCTTCTTGGTCTTCGGTCCGCTCGGCTTCTTCGAGATCGAGTCGATCGGACGCGTGACCACGGATGCCGGAGGCAACCCCCGGGTCGTCGCCGAAAAGGGGCTCACCGCCGTGGTCCGAATCGGTCGCACCCTTCACCACACCAGCCAACGCGATTGGGAGTCCGCCGCGGTCGCCTCCAATGCGCTCTCGCATCCGGAGTCGCTGCGCGACCTGACCGGGTCGTTCCACCCGGGCGCGGGCGCGGGCCTGCCCGTCCTCGAGTACGACGGGCGCGTGGAAATCTCCGGGGAGAACGCCCCGGCGCCCCCCGGCTCCATGGTGCTCCGATTCCAGGACGGCTTCCGCGGTCCGGCGGAGCCCCTGGACCCGGCGCCCTCGCCGCGTCGCGACGAGGTCGGGGGTGCGTTCGGCTCCAAGACGGTCTTGCTTGGCGGCGACCTCCTGCCCGACGGGACGCTCTCGCGGCCCGCAGCGCCGGGCGAGCCGCCGCCCGACCCGGAGGCGCTGTACTATTCCGCTGCCGCCGACGGAAACGTCGACCTGATGCAGGACGGGTCGTTCGAGTTCTTCGTCAAGCTGATGACGCGCGGGGACGAGGGGACCGACGAGGCGTGGGTGTTCATCGTCCAGGACGACCGGGAGCACGATGATCTCTGGTGGGAGCGGCATGACCTCTGGATCGCCCACAAGCTCGAGCGTTTCGGAGGCGCCGCCCTCCGGCTGGTCAGCACGCGCTTCTACCTCGAGGGCACGGAGCTCACCGTCAATTCGCCGCTTTCGCCCTGGCCGATGGCCTTCTCCGAGCGCGCCCACGACATCTCCGGCTGGCGCGCGCACGAGTGGCACCATGTATCCGTGAGCTGGCGCGACGCGGGCCTCGAGGGCGGAGCCTCCCACGTGTTCCGCGTCGACGGCGACGCGCGCGCGGTCGAGTTCGACCTGCCCGCAGAGACCTTCGAGGAGGGCGGCGGGGTCAACGGCGGGGACAAGACCACCCGCAACCTCTTCACCCTCGGGTCGAACGCGACGGAAGACCGCCTGAGCCTGGGGGGCTACTCGATCCGCGGGAACAGCCGCGACATCTATGTCTCCTTCTCCCCGCGCGGGATTTCGATGGGGGACCGGACGCTCCATCGCTTCGTCGCGGCGACGATGGACGAGTTCGTCTGCGCGCGCGCGCCCGCCCCGGCGGCTCCGCCCGCGCGCTTCCCGACCGCGGCCCTGCCGGGGCCGGGAGCTGCCACCCACCGTGGGCGCTTCACCTTGCCGCCCGATCTCCCCGCGGGATCGGAGCTGGCCGCGATCGCCTGGACCTGCTACCTGCCGCGCGCCTGGGGCGCCACGCCGATCCCTTCCCCCGCGATCGACGTCGCCGTCCGCTTCCGGGGCTTCCGGGGAGGCAAGCCCGCGACCGACGAGGTCGGCGTCTCCGACCCGCGCTGCGACGGCCGGGGGGTCCCCATTCTGCCGGACGCCCGCCCCTGCGGAGCGGGCACCGCGGTGGAGTACGAGTTCTCGTTCCTGAGCCGCGGCAGCCGGCCGCTCATGGTGACCCCGATCCTCGACGACGTTTCGCTCACGGTGTTGACTCCGCCGCGCGCGGCGGAATGGGTGTGGAGGGACGAATGAGGCGCTTTTCGCTCGCGCTGGCGGTCGCGTTCCTGGCCGGTGCGCCGGCCGCGCCGGCCGATGGCGGATTCGTGTCCGAGAAGCCGGGGCGGTTCCTCAAGATCGACAGGGTCGAGCGGGGCACGGGCGGCGAGACCGTGGTGTCCGGCGTGGTTTCCGGCTACCCGGACGGGGTGGTGGTGGTCGGGACCGTGCAGTTCGGGGGCGCGCAGGGTCCGTTCGCCCGGGCCGGGGTCGAGCAGGGGAAGTTCTCGATCCGCTTCGAAGCCCCCAAGGGGCGGGTGATCGCGGGCACGTATGCATTCCAGGCGGAGACGACTGCGCGCGACCAGGCGGCCGACGTGGTCGGGGCGATCCCGGGCGGATTCCCGCCCGACGTTGCTTCGGTCCAGGTGCTGGTCGGCACCTCGGAGGAGGCTGGGCGCGACCTGGGGCTGGTGCGGGACAAGATCGGCCTGACGATCAACGGGATGCGGACCCTATTTCGGCAGTTGGTGGAGCGCGGCTCTTTCGTCTTTGCGCGCATGAACGCCGAAAAGAAGAATGCCGGAGGGACGCTGGGCGACGCTGCGCGCGACAAGATCCACGAGGACTGGAACCGGTACAGCGAGACCTACTGGGAAGACGCCCTGCGGACGATCGACCTCGACTGGCGGGAGTACCGCGCGGCGGTATTCCTTTCCCCGCTCCCCGAGGCCGAGGCGGACGTGGAACAGGCGTTCGTCTTCCTGCGCCGGTTCTACGGCGCGTACTGGGGCGAGATCGGCAAGTGGCTCGAGCGGCCGGTCCCGCAGCGCGTGGAGGGGAGCCCGTTCACGCGCGCGCAGTTGCAGGGCCAGTTGCAGGCGGTCGCGCACCGGGTGTACGAGAAGGCGGGCATCGTCAGGCTCGACTGGGACATCGTCGACCTCGCGGCGGAGGAAAAGGGGGACACAGAGGGTGATACGTATGTGAGCCGCACCACGAAGTTCCGGGTCACCCGCCCCTCGGGGTGGACGTTCGACACGACGGGCACGAGCCCGACGGCCCGCCTGCGGCTGGTGCCTCCGGTCGCGCCGGGGGCGGAAGGAAAGCCCACGGTGATCGTGGTGGTCGAAGTGAAGGACTACCCGGAGGCGGAGAGTTTCGCCGACCTGGCGCGGATGACCGAGATGTTCAATCACGAGCGCTGGCCCGGCTTCAAGAAGCTGACGAGCCGCGATCTGAAGGTGAAAGACGCGACGATGGCGGACGGGGTGCGGCCGGGGTTCGAGATCGTGCTGAAGACGGAGGACAAGAAGCGGACGTTCAAGCTGGCGGACTACGAGCTGTTCTGCCGCTGGCACAAGCGCACGTACGGGGTGCTGTGCATCGCGCCGCCGGACGTGTGGGGGGAGTACGCGGAGGCGTTCGCCGCGATCCAAGAGAGCTTTGCGATCCTGGACGCGCCCGAGGAGGGGAAGAAGTGAGGGGGGGAGTCGGGCGGGGAGCGGCGTGGACTCGGGAACCGACGGGCTTGGCGGCGCGCCGTGCGTGCGCGGACGGCAATTCCCGCGCGGTGGCAGCGCTCGTCCGGCGCGGCATTCGGACGGGACTCCGACTCCTGTGCGTGGTCGCGCTCGCACTCCCGGCGGCCGCCGAGGAATTGCGGGATGCGTACGCAGCGGGCTGGATGGGCGCGAAGTTCATCCGTCCGGAGAGCGGGCGCACCGGGATCCAGGTGAAGGAGCTGGTCGCGGGCGGGCCGGCGGAGCAGGCGGGGCTCCAGCCCAGGGACGTGATCGTGCAGTTGGACGGGGTGCCGGTGAACGACGTCTACCGGTTTCTCACGGCGATCAAGGAGATGGACCCGGGGACGCAGGTCAGGTTGACGGTGCTGCGGGGGGAGGACTCGAAGGAGATCCCGGTCACGCTCGGCTCGATGCGGGTGCGGCCGGTGCTGGACCAGGCGATGAAGCGGGGGGTGCAGTGGCTGGTGGAGCAGCAGCGGGAGGACGGGGCGTGGAACACAGCCACGCCGGAGCTGGTCGAGGGGCACGTGAAGGCGAGCCCGCGCAATACCGCCCTGATCCTGCTCGCGCTGGCCTCGCTTCCCATCGAGTTCCGCCGGCCGCACGAGGCCGCGGTCGCGGAGGCCGTGGGCTTTCTCGAGCGCAGCACGGCGCCGGCGGGGTGGGTCGGCGACCCGACCGAGGTGGTGCGGGCGCAGAACTACGCCACCTCGTTTGCGATCCAGGGTTTGCTGCGGCTCGACCGCGAGCGGCATCGGGAGTGGATCGGGCGGATGGTGGGGTACTTGAACCAGGCGCAGTTGCTCGACGCCGCCGGGGCGAGCGAGTTCGACTGGTACTACGGCGCGTGGAATTACTGGGACGAGTTCCGTCGGTCCGCGGTGCGCGGGGACTTGTCGGTGACCTCGTGCGTGGTGGAAGGCCTGGCCGCGGCGGGGGAGAGCGCTGGGTCACCGGGGATGCGCAAGGCGCTGGCGTTCGTGAAGCGGTGCCAGAACGTGGCGGAGCGGCCGGACGTGGCGACGCCGCTCGATGACGGCGGCTTCTTTTTCAATCCGCGCAACAGCAAGGCCGGGCAGGTGGTGCTGCCGGGGAACCGGGTCCGTTTCCGCTCGTACGGGAGCGCGACGTGCGACGGCGTGGTCACGCTGCTCGCGCTCGGGGTGCCGCGGGAGGATCCGGCGGTGCGCGCCGCGGCGGGCTGGCTGGCCCGGAACTACACGCTGCGCGAGAATCCCGGGTTCTCGCAGAACGCGCCTGCCCCCTACTGGTCGGGGATCTTCTTTTACTACTACTGGGGGCTGACCCGCGCTCTCGACGGGCTGGGGAAGGAAACGCTGACTACCCCGGACGACGAGGTGCATTGGTGGGCGCGCGAGGCGGCCGACTGGCTCGCGAATCTGCAAAAGCCCGACGGCAGCTGGGCCAACGAGGTGAACATCATGGAGGAGAACGACCCCCTGGTGGCCACACCGTTGGCGCTGATGGCGCTGGCGACGACGCAGAAGTGGGTGAAGTAGAGGACGGAGCTTTTTTTCTTGACCCTCGCCCGCATCCGAATAGAATGGTGTCTCGCTGCGCGGAAGTGGCGGAACTGGCAGACGCGCTAGATTCAGGGTCTAGTGATCGAAAGGTCGTGGAGGTTCAACTCCTCTCTTCCGCATCCAAGAAGGCGCGCGACGCGGTCGTGCGCCTTTTTTATTTGTGAGACCGGCCGGTGCCCGAGATCGCCCCGCCTCCGGCAAACCGAATTCTCGACCGCGCCCTCCTGATCGGCTTCCTCGGCGTGGTCCTCGCCTTCTCGGCCTTCGACGTCTACAACTACGACGTCCCCATCTACCTCCGGAAGGGGCTCTGGACCCTCGAGCACGGGGAGATCCCCACCCCCGACCGCTTCCTCTTCGCCGATTTCAAGGAGTCGATCCGCGGCAAGGAGAAGTGGCTCTTCCAGCTCGCCGTGGTCGTCGCCCACAAGGCGCTCGGTTGGCTCGGCCTCGTTCTGTTCCGCATGGGCGTCCTCCTGCCCGCCTTTTTCTTCGTGTACCTCCTTGGGCGCGGGCCGGACCGGAGCGGCTCCGTCTGGGCCGGGCTCGTCGGCCTCGTCGCCCTCGTCTGCGCCCACGAACGGTTCGACGTCAGGCCGGAGCTGCCCTCGATCCTCTACACCGCCGCCTCCCTGTTCCTGCTCACGCGCGACCGCACCGCGCGCGATCGCTGGGTGTGGGCGACCGCGGGCATCCAGGTGCTCTGGGTCAACATGCACTCGAGCCACCCGATCGGGCTCGGGCTGGTCGGATTCGCCTTCGCGGGAGCGATCGTGCGCGCTTTCCTCGCCCGCCATGGCCCGGCCGCCGCAGACGAGCGGGCATACGTCGTCCGTATCGCGAAAGTCCTCGCTGCCGTCGCGCTCGCCTGCTTCGTCAGCCCCGCGCCGATCGGCAACGCGTGGTACCCCTTCGACCTCTTCCTGCACCTCTACCGCAAGGCCCCGTGGTTCTCCGAGGCGATCTACGAGATCCTGCCGCCGTTCCACGCGCCCGAGCTGTTCCCCACCTGGGCGCTCGCCGCCTACCGGATCCTGCTCGTGGTCAGCTGCCTCTCCTTCGTCGTCAACGCCCGGCGCGTCGACCCGTTCCACCTGATCGCTCACGTCGCGTTCCTCGTCTACTCGCTCTCGATGCGGCGGAACCTGAGCTATTTCGCGGTGGTCTGCGCGCCGATCGCGGCCTGGAATCTGTCGGCGGCGCTCTCGGACGGGGCCGGGCGAAGGCTCCGGCCCTTCGCCGCCATGGTCTTCGCCGTCGCCGGAGTCTGGCTCGCGGCGGTCGTCCTCGGCAACGGTTTCTACCAGGCCGACCGCTCGACCCGGCGCACCGGGCTCGGCCTGAGCGAGCTCGCCTACCCGCTCGCGGCCGACCGCTGGCTGGCCGGGCGCGGCGTGCGCGGGAACGTGTTCACGAACTGGGACGCGGGCAGTTGGCTCGCCTTCACCTCGTTCCCCGAGCGGGTCCCCTTCATGCACTCGGAGGGGGACTACAACATGGACCTGTTCGACGCCTACCGGAAGACGATGTCCGGGCGGCTCGACTACCGCGACGTGGTGGCCCGCTACGACGTGCAGGCGTTCCTGCTCCGCCACACCGCCGGGGACGTGCGGCCGTTCGTCGCGCGGCTCGCGAAGGACCCGGCCTGGTCTCTGGCCTTTGCCGACGCCACCGCGGGCGTGTGGCTGAAGGCGGGCACGGCGCCGGCGCTGGTCCTGCCAACGGAGGCAGAGGTGCGCAAGGCTGAGCCCCGCCTCGCGGGGGAGCCTGCGCCTTCGGCGGGGGAGGAGTACGGTGCCGAGTCCGCGCTGGGCGACCGCGGCGCCGCGTTCGATCGCGCGCGCGCTGCGCTCAACCTGGGCAGCTTCTACGGCGCGCTCGGCCGCGCCGACCTGGAAGCGGCGCAGTATCTGGTGTCGATCGACGCTCTGCCCGGGCTTCCCGAGGCGCACAACAACCTGGGAGCGTGCTTCGCGCAATCCGGTCTGGTAGCGCCCGCCGAGCGAGAGCTGCGCCGGGCGCTCGCGCTCAAGGAAGACTATCCGAGCGCGCACCGGAATCTGGGGCTCCTGCTCGCGGCGCGCGCGTTCCGGGAGGAAGACCGGTCCGAGGCCCTCGGCCATCTCGAGCGCGCCGTGGCGCTGAACCCCAAGGAGGTCGCCGCCCACCTCGACCTGGCGCGCGGCCTCACCGGGTTCGACGAACTGGAACGCGCCGCTGCGGTGCTGGAAACCGCCTCGACGCTCGATCCGGATGACCCCAGAGCCGACACCGTCCTGCTCGAGTTGTACCGCGAAGGCCTGCGCGACTCCGCGCGCGCAGAGGCGGTGCGCCGACGCATGGAGGAGCGGGGAAAGTAAGCCGGATGGTCACGAACGGCTGCGCCATTCGCAAGTAACCCGGCTGGAACCGGCCTTGCAGGACAGTTGCATCGGGATACGCCCCGCCAGGCGCGCGATCCAGAGTGGTGCCCGCCAGGAGCTACGTCCCGCTCCGTCCTCTTCCCGGCCGGATCAGCTCGAGGAACTCCGCCCGCGTCCGCGCGTCCCTGCGGAACCGCCCGAGCAGTGACGAGGTGATCGCCCAGGCGTTCTGCTTCTCGCACCCCCGCATCATCATGCAAAGGTGCTGCGCCTCGATCACCACCGCCACGCCCTTGGGCTTGATCTTCTTCTGGATGGTCTCGGCGATCTGGCAGGTCAGCCGCTCCTGGATCTGCAGGCGGCGGCTGAATGCGTCGACGATCTTCGGCAGCTTGCTCAGCCCGATGACGTGGCGGCTCGGCAGGTAGGCGATGTGGCATTTGCCGAAGAAGGGGAGCATGTGGTGCTCGCACAGGCTGTAGAAGTCGATGTCCTTCACGATCACCATCTCGTCGTACTCGAGCGTGAACAGCGCGCCGTTGAGGATCTCGTCGACGTCCTGCCGATAGCCGCGGGTCATGTACTCGAGCGCACGGGCGACGCGCTGGGGGGTCCGCTGCAGGCCCTCGCGCTCCGGCGACTCGCCGATGCGCCGCAGGATCGCGGCGACCGCATCGGCGGTTTCCTTGTCGTATGGCCCGCGCAGGTCCTCGTCGGCCGCGCAGGCGGTCAGCTCGGGCTTCGGCCGTTCGCTCATTTCGTCTCCCCTCCCCGGGATTCCCGTTCCGCCAAAGCCGCAGCCAGCGCATTCCAACCCAGCCGCACGCAGGGGATGCGCGCCGGGTAGGCGAGCACGCCGCGCAGCGCGGAGACCGACTCCGGCACCTCCGGGCCTGGCTCAGCGCCGCCCATCATCCGCTCGAAGGTCGCCAGGGCCGCCGCGACCCCGGCGCCATCCCGCCCGTGCACCCACTCGGCCAGGATCGAGCCGGAGGCCAGGCAGAGCGAGCAACCGCGGCCGAAGAAGGCCACTTCGGCCAGGCGCCCATCGCGCCAGCAAACCTGCAGCACCACGACATCCCCGCACACGGGCAGGTCCGCCTTGAACTCGCCGTCCGGGGCGACCAGCGCCGCGCCGTGTCGCGGGCGGCGGTAGTGGTCCAGGATCGCCTTCTTGTAGAGATCTTCCAGCATGCTGACCCGAGGTCATCCCTGGCTCGACGGGCAGACGTGCGACTCCGCGCCCGCCTGCGGGGACGGGAGGCGGGCGGTTGCGTCCCCGCACCTGACCTCGCGGAGCGGCCGGCCGGTCCCGCCCCGGCGCAGCGCCACGATTTCGCTGACGATGGAAAGCGCGATCTCCTCGGGCGTCACGCAGCCGAGGTCGAGCCCCGCGGGTCCGCGCACCGCGGCGAGCTGCTCCTCCGGGACGCCGTCCTCGCGCAGCCAGCCGAGGATGATCCCGGTGCGTTTCGCGCTCGCCACCAGAGCGATGTACCGTGCGCCGCGCGCAAGCGCCTGTTTGATCGCCCGGTCGTCCGCCTTATGCTGCGTGGTGACGACCACGAAGGAGTCGGGCCGGACGTCGAGCTTGCCGAAGTCCGCATCGTCCGCCACCAAGACATGCGCCCCGGGATAGCGCTCGGGCACCGCCTCGGGGCCGTCGACCGAGACGCGGAAGCCGACCACGAGCGCGAGCCGCGACACGGCCTCGGCGATCCGCCCATGGCCGATCACCTGGATGTGGGGCGGGGCGAGCACAGGCTCCACGAAGACCAGCATACGGCCACCGCACGGCATCCCGGCTCCGGCGACCTCGTCGGTCAGGTCGACCGGGACGAGACGGGTCTTGCCGTCCGCCAGGCTCTCCGCGGCCTCGCGGGCGACCAGCGACTCGACGCAACCGCCGCCGAGCCAGCCGAAGCGGGACGCACCGTCCGCCTGGATGATGGCCTTCGAGCCCGCACGGGCGGAGGCCGAGCCCTCGGTCTGCACTACGGTGGCGAGGGCGAACGGGCGCCCCTGGCGCGAGAGCTCGTGGGCCAGGGCGAAGACGTCTTGGGCCATGGAGGAAGTATAGCAGCCCGACGGCGGGGCGTGCCACGATTCGGACCCGGGGTCCCGCAGCGGATTTCGCGCGACCCTGCGCGACCGGATGCTATCCTCGCCGGAAACCGCCGGAGAGCAGCGATGTTCGTATTCCAGGTGATCCCCGAAGCGCTGGCGGCCCGATTCGGCATCACGTCCGAGCAGCTCCGCGAGTGCGAGGTCGAATCGGACGCGCCCACGCGGCCGTTGGCCGAGGCCGCGACCCGCGGCCGGGGGGATGCTCCGGAGGTGGACGCCATCCGGCGCGTGGCGGCGCAGCTCGTGGAGCGTGGGTGGCTCCCTGCGGCGCGGCGGGAGGAATTTCTCGAGGCCTGGCGGACCTGGCAGACCACGCCGGCGACGGCGATGCGGGGCCAACCGCGCGCGAAGCAGGCGGAGCCGGCGCGGCAGGGAGCGGTGGCCGAGGACGGCGTTCCGGCGGAGTGGCGGCCCGGGGACGTGTTGCTCGGGCTCTACCGGGTCGTCGACCTGCTGGGCCAGGGCGGGATGGGGAAGGTGTGGCGGGTGCGTCATGCCGGCTGGGAAATCGACCTCGCGGTGAAGAGCCCGCGCCCGGATCTCTTCGAGAGCCCGGAGGGGAAGGAGAGCTTCGTGCGCGAGGCCGAGACCTGGGTCGAGCTCGGCCTTCACCCACACGTCGCCTGTTGCTACTACGTGCGCATGCTCGGCGGGATCCCGCGCGTGTTTGCCGAGTGCGTCGAAGGCGGCAGCCTGGGCGACTGGATCCGCAAGGGACGGCTGTACGAGGGCGGTCGCGAAGCCGCGCTCGCGCGCATCCTCGACCTCGGGGTGCAGGTCGCGTGGGGCCTTCACCACGCGCACGAGCACGGCCTGGTCCACCAGGACGTCAAGCCGCCCAACGTCCTGCTCACCGAAGACGGGATCGCCAAGGTCGCCGACTTCGGGCTGTCGCGCGCGCGGCGGATGGTCGGCGGACGGGGGCCGGTCGCGCCCGGACAGAGCGCCCTGGTGAGCGTGGGCGGGATGACTCCCGCGTACTGCTCCCCCGAGCAGGCGGAGGGGCTGGAGCTGTCGCGGCGCAGCGACGTGTGGTCGTGGGGGCTGACCCTGGTGGAGATGCTTGCCGGGGAGATGTTCTGGACCAGCGGCCTCACTGCGCTCGAGACCCTCGCGCGGGTGGTTTCCGGAGAGCGCGCGGGGGCTCCGATCGCGGCGGTGCCGGAACCGCTCGTGCGCGTGCTCGAGCGCTGTTTCGCGGACGATCCCGGCCGGCGCTGGCCCGACATGGAAGCGGCGGCCGCGGCGCTCCAGGGGGTCCACCGCGCCATCCTCGGCCGGGAGCATGCGCGCGAGCGCCCGCGCGGTCCGGGCGCGCGCGCCGACGCGCTCAGCAACCGGGCGATCTCCCTGCTCGACCTCGGGCAAGCCGAGCGCGCGGAGTCGCTGCTGGTCGAGGCCCTGCGCGACCGGCCCGACCACCCGGAGGCGGCGTTCAACCTGGGCCTGTTGCGCTGGCGCTCGGGAAGGACCACGGACGAGGCGCTGCTCGCCGAACTCGACGCCGGGTCCGCCCGCTCGAGCGAGCCCGGAGTGTGGACGCGGCTGCGCGACGCGATCGGGCGCGAGCAGGGGACCGCGGCCGCCG
>ORJL010682331.1_pt1 | contig 15533 bp, 10 predicted proteins | sample 1779941 | NCBI WGS metagenome assembly ORJL01 (sample SAMEA104232317, study PRJEB22302) | groundwater metagenome | biome: forest; feature: aquifer; material: groundwater | place: USA | collected 2011-08-07 | depth 5.8 m | reverse complement strand
GCAGGTAACTATAAACAGTAAACCTTAAACAGGAAACAGGAAACAGGAAACAGGAAACAGGAAACAGGAAACAGGAAACAGGAAACAGGAAACAGGAAACAGGAAACAGGAAACAGGAAACAGGAAACAGGAAACAGGAAACAATTATTTCAACTTCCTAAGTTTATAGTTTCTAGTTTATTGTTTAAAGTTAAAACTGCGCCGTCAAGTTATATATCGGCATAATAATCGAAAGCACCAATACCCCCACGCCTACGCCTAAAACAACCAAAATAATCGGCTCCATGGCGGTAGTTAAATTCCTAACCATGTTTTCGGACTCCTGTTCAAAATAGACGGCGAGCCGCCCTAATACCTCGTCCATCTTGCCGGTTTCCTCTCCAACCCTCATCATTTGGGCGATAATGGGCGGAAACGCAGGGTTTTGGGCCATCGGCACGTGAAGCGGGGAACCCCGTTCAACACGTCTCATAGCAACATCAATCCCGTCTCGGTAAGTAGAGTTTGTCAAAATATCGCGCACAACTTTTAAAGCCGTAATAATGGGAATTCCGGTGCCGATGAGAAGCCCCAGTGTCCTCGTAAATTCCGCCAGAATTATCGTCTTCCTCATTTTCCCCCAGACGGGCAGGCTCAAAACCACTTTCGAAACTATATCCGACCCCTTCGGCGTCTTAGAAAACAAGCGGAAGCCGAAAAAGAAACCGCCTATCGCCAACAGTACCAGCCACCAGAAACCGACCATAAAATCGGATATCCCAATCATCACCCGTGTCATAAGAGGTAAATCCGTTCCTATTTCCTCATACAGCATCGTCAGTTTTGGAATAACAAATATCATCATGACCGCCACAACAACAACCATAACGACAACTACTATTGCCGGGTAAACAAATGCCCCCTTGGTTTTCGATTTAAACTCCTTTTCCTTTTCCATCGAATCGGCAAGCTTCATAAGGACCTTGTCCAGAACTCCTCCAGTTTCCCCAGCTTCTATCAGTCTTATATAAACAACCGTAAAAACTTTCGGGTGCTGTTCCATAGCCTTGGAAAGGGCCAGCCCGCCTTCAACATCCGCAACTATTCTGGAAAGGATTTTGCCAAAATGCGCATTTTTTGTCTGTTTTTGCAGGATCACCAGCGAATCGGTCAGCGGCAAACCGGCAGAAACCATCGTAGAAAGCTGTCTCGTGAAACCCACAAGCTCGACATAGGGGACACCGCCCCCAAACGAAAGGCTTATACCCCCGGCCCCGCCTCCTTTTTTTGTAATGCTTATCGGGATTAAGTTTTCCTGCTGAAGGATTTTAACAAGAGACGCTTCGTCCAGAGACTCTACGTCTCCCGTAATTGGTTTCCCGTCCTGGTCTTTGGCAACATACCTATATAACATTTCACAGCTTTAGGATTGGGGAAATTGGCCCCCGCTCTCTATTAGGCGTTCAAGTTCCTTCGGCCTCAAACTATACGCTTTTGCATTTTCCACAGAAATTCTTCCGGCACGCACCAGATAAGCAAGCGAAGCGTCAAAAAGCACCATTCCCTGTTCCCCGGAAGTCTGGATAATATTGTCTATTTGATGCGTCTTTCCGTCCCTTACCGCAGTCTGCACTGCATTAGACGACAAGAGCACCTCGCATGCAGGCATCCTGCCGCCGCCAATTGTCGGAACAAGCCGAATCGATACAATCCCCGCAATCGTCGCCGCCAACTGCATCCTAACTTGCGCCTGTTGGTTTTCCGGAAATACGTCAATGATTCTGTCTATGGATTGGGCCGCAGAATTAGTGTGCAGAGTTGCAAAAACCAAATGGCCGGTCTCGGCAACCGTAATGGCCGACGCAATGGTTTCAAAATCACGCATCTCACCGACCAAAACAACGTCGGGATCCTCGCGCAAGGCAGAGCGCAGGGCAACGTCCCATGAATGCGTATCCAAATGCATCTCGCGCTGGGATACAAGCGCCTTTCCCTTCGGGTATACATATTCGATCGGGTCTTCAATGGTCAGTATGTGCAGAGGCTTCGTAAGGTTAATTTCGTTAATTACAGAGGCAATTGCAGTCGATTTTCCGTGACCCGTCGGCCCCGTCACCAAAATGAACCCCTGTCTGAGGTTTGCGAAGTTATGCAATATTCTTGGCAAATTCAACTCTTCAACGGTCTTGATTTTATTGGGAATAAGCCTCAAAGCGGCCCCAATGTAACCCTTTTGAAAGTAAGCGTTAACACGAAAACGCGCAACTTCGCCAAGCGCAAACGAAAAATCGATTTCCTTGTTTACCGTAAACATTTCACGCTGTTCAGTAGACAATAGCTCGTTGACCAAAGCCTCTGTCTCTTCCGGTGAAAGCTGTGAAGCCGTGAGCGGCACAAGCTGCCCGTCGATCCTAACAGAAGGTGCATGTCCGGTAACAAGATGCAAATCCGAAGCCTCCTTTTTAACAACAATTTCCAAATATTCCTGAATACTCATATTTTGTCCCTTCCTTATACACTATACTAAATACTTTATACTTAATACTAAATACTTATCACTCATACTAATCCTGTGCCACCCTCAATACCTCCTCAAGCGTAGTCACTCCTTCAACCACCTTCATATACCCATCCTGCTTCATAGTCACCATCCCGTCGGAAATCGCTTGGTTTTCTATCGTCTGGGCCGTCTCACGTACCAAAATTAACCTTGATATTTTTTCTGTCACAACCAGCACTTCAAAAATACCCACCCTTCCCTGGTAACCGGTATTGGTGCACTCAGCACAACCCTTACCCTCATATGTTACAAGCTTATTTTTTTCAAAATCATAAAGTTTTCCCAAAATCTTTTTAAGCTCGCCCTCACTCTCCACGCTAAGTTTCTTCACAACCTTGCACGACGGACATATTTTCCTGACCACCCTTTGGGCAACAACACAAGTAACGGTCGAGGCTATCAAATACGGCTCGGCATGCATATCCAGAAGCCTAGGGAGTGCTCCCGAGGATGAGTTGGTGTGCAGGGTAGAAAATACCAAATGCCCAGTGAGTGAGGCCTGTATAGCAAGGTCCGCAGTTTCCGCATCCCGAATCTCACCGACCATAATAATATTTGGGTCCTGCCGCAAAAATGACCGCAGACCCGACGCAAACGTCAGCCCCGCAGGCACATTGACCTGGACTTGGTTAACGCCAGGAATCTGGTATTCAACCGGATCTTCCAGTGTCACTATATTCACCGCCGTCGAATTAATTTTGGAAAGGATTGCGTACAGTGTTGTGGTCTTACCCGATCCTGTTGGCCCCGTAATCAGAATTATTCCGTGCGGACGGGCAATATTGTCCTGCAGGTTGGCAAGTGCTTTTCCGCGCAACCCCAACTCCGGCATGGTCGGAACCTTCCCCGTTTTTTTAAGGAGCCTCATAACAACCTTTTCACCAAAGGCCGTCGGCAGAGTCGAAAGCCTCAAGTCCAAATCTTCCTGAGCAACCTTAAAATTGAATCTGGCATCCTGCGGTATCCTTCTCTCGTCAATCTTCATGTTGCCCAAAATTTTTATCCTAGAAACTATTGCGTCGTGAATCTTGCGAGGCAGGACCAACTTTTCCTGCAATATACCGTCGATCCTGTAGCGCACACGGGTCTCATTCTCGAGTGGCTCTATGTGGATATCCGAAGCCTTAATCTTAATACCGTATTCAAGTAGTGTTGAAACAATCCTGGCAACCGGAGCCTCGCCCAAAACCGAAGTTGCTTCAACTTGCTGAACGGGAGTCCTAGAAGCGCCTCCGGCCTCCGCAAGCGCTTCAGTTACTTCGCTGGTTAAACCACGGTTATACTGATCGTTAATCGCCCTGACAATTGAATCCGCTGTACTAAGATATGGCCTAATAACAAGTCCGCTCTTTTTTTCCAGAAATTCTACGGTCTGCAAATCCATAGGGTCAACCATGGCAACAGATAAGGTCTTTCCTTCCAACCCAATCGGGATCACCACAAGTCTCTTCGCAACATCTTCAGGCACTAAATTTAAGGTTTCCGCAGAAAGCGGCATGGCATCTGGCTTTGCGTAAGGTACGTTGATAACCTCAGCCTTCGCCTGCATCAACTGCTCGAGAGAAACCCAGTTCATTTGCGAAATGATCTTATCCGGAGCCTCCTGCCGCCGCTTCGATTCATCTTTCACAAACTTCACTTGCTCAGCCGTCAACAGATGGCGGCTGCCTAAAACATCCTCGATGGTTTTTTGCTGTATAATATCGCTCTTGGGCGGCGAAAATTGGGCAGTGTTTGTCATTACACGAAAAATAGTGCTTACTATAAATAGTACCAATTAACACCTAAAAATGGAAACACAGAAAGGAACTGTTAAGAGCAAAATATTCCAAAGCTATTTGTTAATATCCCAAAATGAAAACAGCGACAAAAATTTATCCGCCATTCTTGGCCAGCTAAACATCGGCACTTCACAAAATTCCTCCGACACGCTGCACATAGTGCCCACCGCCGGATCAATTTCTATCGATGAAATTAGGGGTCTTAAAGGTCACATCTACCAAAAACCGATTGCCGGAGAATACAAAATCATTATTATAAAGGAAGCAGACACTCTTACGCCCCAAGCACAAAATGCCCTCCTGAAAGTTCTTGAGGAACCGCCGAGCCATGCAATCATAATACTCATTTCAAACTCATCAAAAAACCTACTGCCAACAATTCTCTCAAGGGTCGTTACGGTCAACCTTTTAGAAAAAACAGCCAATCACCCGCAAGAAACGGCCAAAACAGACGGCCAAACACTGGAAAGAGTACTTCAGGGCGCTTTTCGCGAAGAGCCGAAAAATTGGATTGATAAACAGCTAATTGCCGCCTACCAGGACCTGGTAAAAAATATAACGGATAGGGGGCAGAGACAAAAAAGGCTTAAATTTTTAGAATCGGCGGGGGAAACAAAAAAAATGATAGCGGCCAATGTCAATGCAAAATTTGCACTCGCAAACCTAATTCTGGGCACATTTCACAACAAGTAAAACAGCCACAAAAGCACTTGATAACAAAGCGGCCACTCTGTTAGAATTGAACGAATGGTTTTTGGCTTAACACCTATTCACTATTCACAATTCACAAATAACTTTATATATGCCGGATAATTCCTACACAGCGCGCGACATCCAGGTTTTGGAAGGCCTGGAGCCTGTTAGAAAACGTCCCGGGATGTATATCGGCTCTACCGACACTAGCGGGCTCCATGAGCTTGTTAAGGAAATCATTGATAATTCCGTCGATGAAGCACTGGCCGGCTATGCAAAAAACGTCTGGATCGTAATCGGCGCAGACGAAAAAATAACAGTCGCCGACGACGGAAGGGGAATTCCCGTAGACATTCATCCCAAAGCCAAAAAATCGTCACTCGAAGTAACGATGACAGTTCTGCACGCCGGAGGAAAGTTCGGCGACGGGGCATACAAGATCTCGGGAGGGCTGCACGGGGTGGGCGCCTCCGTCGTCAACGCCCTTTCCGACTGGATGCGGGTTGAGGTAAGGCGTGACAATAAAGTCTATGCGCAGGAATATAAAAGAGGTAAACCGACAACAAAAGTCGAACCAACCGATAAATCCCAGGCCCCCGACATCCTAAAATTGCCGCTGACGGGAACAACTTCTATCTTTCTTCCGGACAAGTCTATATTTCCAAATATCAAGACGGATTTCAAGGTCCTTGCCAAAAAAATAAAAGAGAGGGCATACCTTGTCGCAGGTCTTGCGTTTCATCTTTATGACCAAAGGACAAATAACGAAACACACTATTACTTCGACGGAGGGATTGAATCGCTAGTCAGGCATCTCAACAAGGACAAGTCGACCGTAAACGATATGCCCTTCTACGTAAACAAAACCGTTGACGAGGTTATGGTAGAGGCCGCAATCCAATACAACGACGGCTATACGGAAACGGTAGAATCGTTCGCAAATGTTATTGCGACACACGAAGGCGGGACCCACCTCACAGGCTTCAGAATGGCACTCACACGTGCCGTCAATGATTATGCCAGAAAAAATGGCTATCTAAAGGAAAAAGACGAGAACTTGACCGGGGACGACATGCGCGAGGGCCTAACAGCCGTCATCGCCATTAAAATGAACTCCGAACATCTCCAATTCGAGGGGCAAACCAAAGGCAAGCTGGGCAACGCGGAAGTACAGCCTATAGTTATGACAACCGTTAAGGAAGGCCTCGATACTTACCTGGAAGAAAATCCGCCGCAGGCTAGGAAAATCATGGAAAAAGTTATTCTGGCGGCAAAAGCCAGAATGGCGGCACGAGCGGCCAAAGAAGCGGTTCTGCGAAAAGGCGCATTGGAGGGCATGACACTACCCGGGAAACTAACCGATTGCCAGGAAAAGGACCCAGCCCTGTCCGAACTGTATCTGGTCGAGGGCGATTCGGCAGGCGGCAGTGCAAAGCAGGGGAGAGACCGTAAATTTCAGGCCATTTTGCCGCTTCGTGGAAAAATTTTAAATACGGAACGCGCGCGACTCGACAAAATTCTGGAATTTGAGGAAATCAAAACTTTAATTATCGCGCTGGGGACAGGAATAGGGGACACGGTAAATTTCGACAAGGCACGTTACCACCGGGTTGTAATTATGACCGACGCCGATGTGGACGGCGAGCACATCATGACACTTCTTCTAACGTTCTTTTTCCGCTACCTGCCCGAAATTATAGAACGGGGTTACCTATATATAGCGATGCCGCCGCTTTACAAATTAACCTCCGGTAAAGAAATTCACTACGCCTACAACGAAGAAGAAAAGCTTCAAATCATGAAAGAAAAACTGGAAGGTAAAACGACCGGAATCCAAAGGTACAAGGGTCTCGGGGAAATGAACCCTGAACAGCTCTGGGAAACCACAATGAATCCCCAAACAAGGGTTATGAAACAAGTTAGGGTGGAGGATGCAGCAGAGGCTGACCATGTTTTTTCAATGCTCATGGGGGACGAAGTCCCGCCCACCAAAAGCTTTATGCAAGCGCCCCCCAAAAACGCGAGCTGGGACATATAAATGGATAGCATCAACGCAGAACAGATAACCAGAATAGAACAGGTCACAGTAGGCAAGTGGATAAGACCATGCGCTAGGACCGAAAAATACGAAAAATTGAAGCCAATCGTCACCAGATCATATCAGCTGCCATCAGGCGAAATAGCCGACATTCATTTTAAAGACATCAATACACCTCCGAACGTGATAGCAACACCAAGGAGGAAATCTGTGGAAGTACTAATAAAAGGTACGCATGATAACAAACACTACGAAGTATCGGCAAGATTTGGCAACAATCCAAGTATGGTTTTTGGAGGCGTGCCGGATCCTGCACCAAAAGCACTATCGTTCGAAAGTTGGGAGCCGGAGAACCCGGCCAGGGACATAAGACCGAGCCCATTCACCTGTACATCAATGGACATGGATGAGGTCGAAATAAAATTCAACATCACAAAACTCTAATGTCGGACATAGGCAAAATTTTACAGGTCGAAATTACCACCGAAATGCAAAGGTCGTATCTTGACTATGCCATGTCGGTCATCGTCGCCCGGGCATTGCCGGACGTAAGAGACGGCCTGAAACCGGTACACAGAAGGATAATCTACGCAATGCAAAAAATGGGCGTTACCCACAGTGCCCGCTACACAAAAAGCGCCAAAATAGTCGGTGAGGTCCTCGGTAAATACCATCCGCATGGCGACACTGCCGTCTACGATTCCATGGTTCGAATGGCCCAGGATTTTGCGATGCGCTACCCGCTAATAGACGGCCAGGGAAACTTCGGCTCCATAGACGGCGATTCTCCGGCGGCTATGCGTTACACCGAAGCAAGGATGGCATCGGTCACCGAATCCCTCCTTTATGATCTTGAAAAAAACACCGTCGATTTTATCGACAATTTCGACGCCACACTTAAAGAACCCGTTTGGCTCCCGGCAGTATTGCCAAATCTATTGGTCAACGGAGCATCGGGTATCGCCGTTGGTATGGCAACAAATATTCCCCCGCATAATTTAGGCGAAATTATAGACGCCACAATCCATCTTATAGAAAAACCGGATGCTTCCGTCGAAGATTTGATGGAATTTGTAAAAGGTCCGGATTTCCCCACAGGCGCACAAATTTTCGACATAACCGAAATAACAGCCGCATACGCCACAGGCCGCGGGAAAATAATGATGAGGGCAAAAGCCGATATCGAAGAGACAAAAAGCGGCCGTTTCCAAATAATTGTTACCGAAATCCCTTATCAGGTAAACAAATCAACACTCGTAACCCGTATTGCAGAACTTGTCAAAGACAAGAAACTCGATGGTATCTCAGACCTTCGTGACGAATCTGACAGGACAGGCATGAGAATTGCCATAGAACTTAAGCGTGATGCCCGTCCAAAATCAGTCCTCAACAACCTGTATAAATACACATCCCTGCAGCAATCATTTCCAGTCAACGTAGTCGCGCTTGTAGACGGCACCCCGCAAACACTAACCCTCAAAATGATTCTCGTGGAATTTATCAAGCACAGGCAAAACGTAATAACCAGAAGATCAAAATTCGAGCTTGAGGAGGCAAAAAAGCGCGAGCACATACTAGAAGGCTTAAAAATCGCGGTCGATAACATAGACGAAGTCATCGAAACAATCAAAAAGAGTAAAGATACGACGGACGCCAAGATAAACCTGATGTCCAAATTCAAGCTAACCGAACTGCAGGCGCTTGCAATCTTAGACCTACAACTTAAACGGCTCGCTGCCCTGGAGCGCCAAAAAATTGAGGAAGAACTGGCCATGGTCAGGGAGGAAATAGCTTATTTAGAAGACCTTCTTGCACACCCTGAAAAAATCCTAGATGTTGCCAAAAATGAACTCACAAAACTAAAAGAAAAGTACGGCGACGAAAGAAGAACAAAGGTATTTAAACAAAAAATTGGCGAATTCTCAGAAGAGGATCTTATCCCCAACGAACCGACAATCGTCACATTCACAGAGGGCGGTTACGTCAAAAGGCAGGACCCGGCGTCATTTAGGACCCAAAGAAGGGGCGGGAAAGGCATCTCTGGCATCACCACAAAGGAAGAGGACGTGGTCAGTCAGCTTTTCGTCGCCCAAACACACGATAACCTGCTGTTCTTTACCGACCGAGGCCGGGTGTTTCAACTCAAAGTCTACGAGCTTCCGGAATCTTCACGGGTTGCAAAAGGTGTGGCCGTCGTAAACCTCATCGAACTCACGCCCGGCGAAAAAGTTCTGTCTGTTCTTCCCGTCAAAAAACAAACGGGCAAAGACGGGCCAAAACCTCAATTTGTCATTATGGCAACCAAGCACGGTGTCGTCAAAAAAACCGCAATAACTGCCTATGAATCTATCAGAAGGTCCGGAATTATTGCCATAAAACTTACCACCGGCGACCAGCTCGCCTGGGCGCGGCTAACCAAGGGAGACGACACGGTACTTATGATTTCAAAACGGGGCATGTCAATAAAATTCAAAGAAACGGATGTGCGCCCTATGGCCAGGGATACTATGGGTGTGCGCGGTATTAAACTGAAACCGGGCGACGAACTAATCGGTATGGACATAATCGAAAAAACTGATATTAAAACAGAACTTTTGGTAATCACAGAAAAAGGGATAGGCAAAAAAACATTGGTAGAAGCATGGCCAATGCAGCTTCGGGGCGGAGTAGGAGTTAAAGCAGCAAGCCTGGCGGACAAAACGGGCAACATTGTGACCGCCCAAATTCTTACCAAAGAAGACGAAGGCCTGATCCTAACATCACAGAAGGGCCAGGTAATGCGCACAACCATCAGATCCGTCCCAAGACTAACCCGCGATACCCAGGGTGTCATTATTATGAGGCTCACAGCAGATGACAGGGTAGCCGCAGCAACTATTATCAAAAAGAAAAGGGACGAAGAGGAGGAGCTGACGGGAACGGAAGGTGAACAGGCAAGCGGTCCAAAACCGCAAAAGCCGGCGGAAAAAAAAGAAAAAAGGGCAAAAATTGCAGGCAAAAAGAAAAATAAATGATATCGGACTATAATACGCTCGATATAAAGGAGCCTATTGGCTTCTTTTTTTGAATAGGGGAGAAAACACATGCAGGCAAAATTAATTCTCACCAACGGCACTCTATTTACGGGAGAAGCAAAAGGTTATAAACACTCTACTTCCGGAGAGGTGGTTTTCTCCACCGGAATGACAGGCTACGACCTTTCGCTTACAGACCCGTCATACAGGGGCCAAATATTAACTTTCACATACCCGTTAATTGGCAATTGGGGAGTACCAAAAAAAGAATTCTGGGAATCAGAAAAAATCCAGGTGGCCGGGGTAATAATGAGCGAACTTTGTGACAAGCCGTCCCATTGGCAGAGCGAAAAATCCCTTGAATCATGGCTCATTGAAAGTAAAATACCCGCAATTGTAGGCATAGACACCCGCGCACTCACCCAAAAACTGCGCACCAGCGGTGTCAAGCTCGGCAAGATCATCATAGGCAATAACACGCAAGATTTTGATGATCCAAACGAAAGGAATCTGGTTGCCGAGGTGTCTATAAATGAACTAATGATTCATCAGCCAAATACGAAATTACACTCGCCCAAAATTGGCCTGCTTAACTGCGGCGCGAAAAGAAACATTATCAACTGCCTAACCAAAAGGGGGGCAACGGTTTACGAACTTCCCTGGAACCGGAATCCATTTGAAGAAAAACTGCCGCTGGACGGACTCGTAATCTCAAATGGCCCGGGTAACCCCAAGATGGCCAAAGAATCGATAAAGATTATCCAAAAATCCATGAGTAAAAAAATTCCGACATTCGGAATCTGCCTTGGGAATCAGCTTTTAGCACTCGCCGCAGGAGGCGACACATACAAGTTGAAATTTGGCCATCGTTCCCAAAACCAGCCGACCATGGAAATCGGCACCAAACGCTGCTACATCACAACGCAAAATCATGGATACGCCGTAAACGATAAAAAACTTCCCAAGGGATTCAAGCCCTGGTTCACAAACGCCAATGACGGTACCAACGAGGGTATCAAGCACGAAGAATATCCTTTCTTTTCCGTCCAATTTCACCCCGAAAGCTACCCCGGACCAACAGACACGGAGTGGTTATTCGATTACTTTCTGGACAAAGTGAAAGGAAATATGCCCTCAAACCCTATGGAAAGGGTAAACAAATGAAAATCCTATTACTTGGTTCAGGTGCGCTCAAAATTGGCCAAGCCGGAGAGTTCGACTATTCCGGCTCTCAAGCCATAAAAGCCTTAAAGGAAGAAGGCCACGAAGTTATTCTAGTCAATCCCAATATTGCCACCATCCAAACCTCAACAAACTTGGCAGACCGTGTCTATTTTCTGCCGGTTGAACCGCATTTCATCGAGGAAGTCATAAAGCGCGAAAAACCTCGAGGAATTTTACTTTCATTCGGAGGCCAAACTGCCCTGAATGCCGGCCTTGCACTAGAAAAAAGCAATATTCTCAAAAAATACGGTGTCCAAGTGCTGGGAACACCCACTACGGCTATCGAAAAAACGGAAGACAGAGAGCTTTTTACTAAAGCCCTGGCAGAAATCAGTGCACGAACCCCAAAAAGTTTTGCGGCCAAAACCATTGATGAGGCACAAAAATCTGCTAAAAAAATCGGATATCCGGTTATGGTCAGAAGCGCCTTTTCTCTTGGCGGCCAAGATTCAGGCGTGGCACAAGGAGAAAAGGATCTCGCAGAACTTGCGTCGCGGGCACTCTCCAAAGTCGGCCAAATACTGGTGGAAGAATACCTAAAAAATTGGAAAGAAATTGAATACGAGGTGGTCAGGGACAAAAACGACAACTGCATCACGGTCTGCAATATGGAAAATATAGACCCAATGGGTATTCACACAGGCGAATCGATCGTCGTCGCACCATCACAGACCCTAAATAATTTCGAATACCACAAACTCCGCGAAATTGCCCTTAAAGTAATACGCCATCTGGGAATTGTCGGCGAATGCAATATTCAATATGCACTGAATCCAAACCCGCAAGGCGAAGATCTCGATTACCGCATCATCGAAGTTAATGCCCGACTATCGAGGTCCTCAGCCCTCGCCTCCAAAGCAACCGGCTATCCACTCGCATATATAGCCGCAAAACTTGCGCTGGGCAAATCACTTGCGGAAATTAAAAACTCCGTCACCAAAAAAACCATCGCATGCTTTGAGCCTGCACTCGATTATTTAATAGTTAAATTTCCCAGGTGGGACCTTTCAAAATTTGTGAAAAGCGAAAACACAATCGGGTCCGCCATGCAGTCGGTCGGAGAAGTAATGGCAATCGGCAGAAAATTCGAGGAGGCCCTGCAAAAAGCCGTTAGGATGCTGGATATTGGGGTTGAAGGAATTCTTGACGAAAGTATTCCGGAAATAAACTGGCAAAAACCGACGCCATGGCGAATCTTTGAGGTAGCCCAAGCAATAAAAAATAACGTATCTCTCGATGAGGTCTCCAAAATATCAGGAATCGATAAATTTTATCTGGAAAAAATTAAAAATGTTGTAGACGTCGAAAAAAAGCTCGCAAGCAGGCAAATCACTAAAGAAACACTCTTGCTGGCAAAAACAATGGGGACATCTGACAACCGGATAGCCGCACTTAAAAAAACAGACCCCGCCAACATCCGCAAATTAAGGGAAAAACACAATATCCGCCCCGTTGCCAAGCAAATAGATACACTCGCGGCCGAATATCCTGCACAAACAAATTACCTGTACCTAACTTATAACGGGTCAACCGATGACGTATCAAAACAGTTTGAAAATTCAAAATTAAAAATTAAAAATTCCCAAAAAAAGGTGATCATCTTGGGTTCCGGACCATACCGAATCGGATCATCAGTCGAATTTGATTGGTGTTCGGTCACTTGCGCCCAAACCGCTCGCCAGAACAATGCTTCTCCGATAGTCATCAACTGTAATCCCGAAACGGTATCGACAGATTATGATATGGCAGACAAACTTTACTTCGAAGAACTTTCGGAAGAATCCGTGCTGGAAATATATCAAAAGGAAAATCCCATGGGTGTAGTTGTTTCGATGGGTGGGCAGCGGCCAAACAATTTGACGCCAAAGCTTCACGCACTAAAGCTAAAAATTCTCGGAACCACACCCGAGTCCATAGATAGGGCAGAAGACAGAAACAAATTCTCAGCTCTTTGCGACACACTCAAAATCAAACAGCCTCCATGGGCAACACTGAAAGACCAAAAAAGCGCACTGCTGTTCGCTCAAAAAGTCGGTTATCCTGTGTTGGTAAGGCCATCCTATGTACTTTCCGGGGCAGCCATGAATGTGGCATTCAACGACCAAGACCTAAAATTGTACCTCAAAAAAGCAACCCATATCTCACCCGACCAACCGGTTGTCATTTCTAAATATTTTCAAGACGCCAAAGAGCTGGAAATCGATGCCGTGGCCAATAAAGGCAAAATCCTATGCCACGCAGTATTGGAACACATAGAAAACGCCGGTGTTCATTCCGGTGATTCCACAATTGTCCTGCCCGCACAAAAACTATATGTACAAACGGCAAAAAAAGCTCAAAGCATCGCAGAAGAAATTGCCAAAACCCTCAACATTACCGGACCGTTCAATATTCAATTTTTGGCAATAGAAAACGAAATCCTAGTTATAGAGTGCAACCTTAGGGCATCACGAAGCCTGCCGTTTGTATCAAAAGTACTGGGTACAAATTTCGCCAAAATCGCAACCGCGGCTATGCTGGGAAAGGCTTCGAGTTTCAAGTTTCAAGTTTCAAACCGGCGCAACTTTGTTGCGGTTAAAGCACCGCAATTTTCATTTTCAAGAATTAAAGGTGCAGACCCGATTCTGCGGGTGGAAATGGCTTCAACCGGAGAAGTAGCCTGCTTTGGCGATGATATTCACGAAGCTTTTCTCAAATCGATTATAGCCACCGGCACACACCTTCCCCAAAAAGCAGTATTTATTTCACTTGCCGGGGACGAAAATAAGGTAAAATTTTTAGAAAGTGCCAGAACACTATCGCAACTTAACCTAAAAATATTCGCAACGGCAGGTACATCCGCTTTTCTTCAAAAAAACAGCGTTCCCGCAAATATGCTCTACAAAATACATGAAGAGAAAAAACCGAATGTATTGGATATTCTGCATGCCAAAAAAGTCGACCTTGTTATAAATATCATCGACCCATACTTTAAAAAAGAGTTCGATGACGACTACCAAATAAGAAGAACCACCATAGATTTTGGCATTCCACTTCTTACCAACTTACAAACAGCAGAGCTTTTTACAACAAGCCTTTCAGTTAAAAAACTCGAAGACCTTAAAGCGCTACCTTGGGATTCATACGTAGACCCAAAGTAAATACTATCAACAAAACAAAGCCTGGCTTGTAAGGCTAAATACGAAGAGTTGGGAGTCACTTATTTCCGCTATGAAAGCTCTTGTGTACATCGCGAAGGGTAGAATTTGTAACATGCGTATAAATTTGGGTTGTGGCCACATTTTTGTGTCCCAAAAGTTCCTGGACAGATCTTAAATCCGCACCGTTCATGAGTAGGTCTGTCGCAAAAGAATGCCGCAAAACATGCGGAGTTGCCTTAACGGGCAGTTTCGCCGCACGAACATATTTCTCGATGGCCCTCTGAACGGATCTTGGGGTAAGTCTCATCTCCTCGTTCCCGCTTGTCGGGTCAGTCCCACCCCTATACCGTATAAACAACGGTTTATACGAATCACTTCTGACCGCCAAATATTTACCCAGCCATAGAGCCGCCCGATCCGACACAAATACAATTCTCTGCTTTTGTCCTTTTCCAATTATTCCAAATTCGCGCCGGACGAGATTAATGTCGTCTTTATTTAACCTGCACAGCTCACTGACCCTAAGCCCTGTAGAAAACAGCATCTCCATTAAAGCCTTATCCCTCAAGCCTCTCTCCGTGGAAACATCGGGTTGGGCCAAGAGTCTCTCCAACTGTTCACGCTCCAAAAACTTGAGCGATCTGCTTTCTACTTTCGGCAATTCAATCTTATCGGGTGTTACTACTTTAAGATCATTTTTAACCATGTATCTCAAAAAAGACCGAAGGGCAATAACATAATAATTTTGCGTCACTTTCTTAAGCGGCAAATTGCCGTTTGGGCTCAAAAAATGCGCCAAATATACCCTGTACTTCCTAACCACATCAACTGTCAAATCCTGCGGCTTTGAAATTGGGTAATTATCCTTCTGCCAATTATTGAAACTTTCCAGATAATGTCGGTAGTCCCGAATCGTAAGAGGAGAGAGGTTCCGCTCTATTTCACAATATTCCAAAAAATTAGTAATCTGGGCAGTTAAATCAAACATAAACAATCTAGCAATCTAGCAATCTAGCAATCTAGCAATCTAGCAATCTAGCAATCTAGCAATCTAGCAATCTAGCAATCTAGCAATCTAGCAATCTAGCAATCTAATCCATTATC
>ORJL010309582.1_pt1 | contig 15537 bp, 14 predicted proteins | sample 1779941 | NCBI WGS metagenome assembly ORJL01 (sample SAMEA104232317, study PRJEB22302) | groundwater metagenome | biome: forest; feature: aquifer; material: groundwater | place: USA | collected 2011-08-07 | depth 5.8 m | reverse complement strand
CCGCTGGCACAGCTGTTCAACATGGCCAGCAGAGCAGCCAGACCGCCAAAGCTGGCGCCGTAACCGACACTCGTAGGCACGGCAATCACCGGTTTATCAACCAGCCCACCCACCACGCTGGGCAAAGCGCCCTCCATGCCGGCCACCACAATCAAAACGCGGGCCGCCAGCAACTCGTCCCGGTAATGCAGGAGCCGATGAATGCCCGCCACACCGGCATCGTAAATGCGCTTCACCCGGTTGCCCATCGCTTCGGCCGTCAGGGCCGCCTCTTCCGCCACCGGCAAATCGGAGGTACCCGCACTCAATACCACGATACGGCCCCGCTTTTCCTGTTCGCCCCGTCTTACTATTATCAGGCGGGCCAGGTCGTGGTACTCGCAGTCGGCAACTTCCGCGGCTACGGCCTCGTACACTTCCCGTCCGGCCCGCGTCGTCAGGATGTTATGGTCTGCCTTTTCGGCCAGCTTCCGAACGATGGCCACTACCTGCTCCGTTGTCTTGCCGGCGCAATAAACGACCTCCGGGAACCCCTGCCGCAAATGGCGGTGGGAATCGATCTTGGCAAAGCCCAGATCGGCGAAGGGCAGCTGCTTCAGTTCCGCCACGCCGGCGTCAATGTCCAGCCTTTTTTCCCTGATGCCGAGCAGGAGCGCCCGCAATCTATGCTCGTCCATAAGGCCCCTGGCTAATTTGACATAGCTCACTGTCCTTGACTGGCACCCCGCTCAGCGAAAGTGTCTCATTCATACTGCCGGTCCGGTATCCTTCGAGATCGAGCGCCACATAGGTGAAGCCGGCGGCCTTGAGTTCACTGACTACGGCGGAAGCCTTCGCCAGAAGCAGGGGAAACTGCTCCGGGTCGATCTCGATGCGGGCCAGGGGACCGTGATGGCGCAGGCGAAACTGCCCAAAACCTAAAGAACGCAGAAAATCTTCCCCCCGTTCCACTTGCAGCAGTTTCTCTGGCGTAATTCTCGTTCCATAAGGGAAACGGGAGCTGAGACAGGCGCAAGCCGGCTTGTTCCAGGTCGGCAAACCCAGGGCGAAAGAAAAAAACCGGATATCCTCTTTGGTCAGGCCGGCCTCCAGCAGTGGACTGCGCACCCCCAGTTCCCGGGCCGCCTTCCGCCCGGGACGGTAATCGCCCAAATCGTCCCGGTTCGTCCCGTCCAGAATGGCAATGGCTCCCTCCTCTTGGGCAATTTGCCGCAAGCGGGAAAACAATTCCTGTTTGCAGAAGTAACAACGCTCCGGCGGGTTCGCGGCAAAGTCTTCCCGCTCCAACTCCTCCGTATGGATGACCAACTGCCTGACCCCCAACGCGGATGCCAGTTCCCTGGCCTCCGCCAACTCCCAGGCGGGATAAGTGGGTGACTGACCGGTTACGGCCAGCACCTGTTCTGCACCCAGTACTTCCACGGCTATTTTCAGCAGAAAGGTACTATCCACTCCGCCGGAAAAGGCGACGACGACCCTGTTCATCTCCGCCAGCATTTCACGCAATGCCGTAAGTTTTTCTTCTTTTTCCTGATCCATGGGCCTGTTACTCTCCGGTGAAGTTTTCCGCCTCCCGTCTGCTTTATCACAGGTGGATGAGGGGAATTTTTGCAGCCCGAGAGTAACCGAAATGCCGGAGATTAGCAAGCCGATTCGACCGTTATTCCGGGCATTGACATTTTGACCGGTATCTATTAGAAGCTCACAATCAGTTACTTATCGAGGGAGTTATGGATAAGAAAGATTTCCTGAGAACGCCTGTCGAACATATCGACATAAAGTCTTTCAATGCCGGCAGCATCATCCGGGCGATGCGGAAAATGTCCTTTTCGGCTCGCGACCTGGCCGTGGCCGCCGAAATATATGACCGCATGCTGTCCGATAGCGACTGTGCCATCATTCTTTCCCTCGCCGGGAGCACCAGTGCGGCCGGTTGCATGCAGCTCTATGCCGATCTGGTGCAGAACAATATGGTGGATGCCATCGTGGCCACCGGCGCTGCTATCGTAGACATGGATTTTTTCGAAGCCCTGGGTTTCAAACATTACCAGGGCAGCTCCCATGTCGATGACAAGACCTTAAGATCACTTTATATCGACCGGATTTACGATACCTTTATCGATGAAGAAGAGCTGCAGACCTGCGATCGAGTCATCGGGCAAATAGCCGATGCCCTGCCGCCGCGCCCCCACTCTTCCCGTGAGTTTATCAGAGAGATGGGCCGCTATCTCCAGGATAATGCCCGTAAGCGGGGTTCGCTCGTCCAGGTTGCCTACGAAAATGACGTACCGATCTTCTGCCCGGCCTTTTCCGACAGCAGCGCCGGCTTTGGCTTGGTGATGCATCAGTGCCAGCGCCCCGCTAACCATCTGTCGATCGATTCCGTAAAAGATTTTCGGGAATTAACCGAGATTAAGATTAAGTCGCCCACGACGGGTCTCGTCATCATCGGCGGCGGCGTACCGAAAAATTTTGTCCAGGATACCGTTATTTGTGCCGAAATCCTGGGCAAGGAAGTACCGATGCACAAGTATGCCGTTCAGATTACGGTAGCCGATGTGCGGGATGGCGCCTGCTCCAGCTCTACCTTGAAGGAAGCCAGCTCCTGGGGCAAGGTGGATACGGTCTACGAGCAGATGGTGTTTGCGGAAGCCACATCAGCATTGCCTCTCATCGCCAGTTACGCTTACCATCAGGGAAACTGGCAAAAGAGGAAGAGGTGGAAATTCAGCAAGTTGTTTGCTTGAATTATCCGGATTGCCGGTGCGTCAGCAGCAGCGTAACGTACCGGCGCCCAATGACAGCAGACAGAGATCTACTTTTTTTGTTCATCGTAAAGCTTGATAATCTTATCAGATATATCAATGGAATCGCTCGCTGCTAAGACTCCACTTTTTTCCATAATCAGCGTATAGCCCTCGTTTTTGGAAAAATTCAACACTACTTGCCTTATTTCTCCAAAAATCCTCTGGGTGAGCTCCACATCCTTTTTCTTCAGTTCATCTTCCAGGTCGCTCTTCAAGCGATTGAATTCCTTGCTCTCTCGGGCCAGATCCTCCCTCAATTTTGCGGACGCCACGTTTTGACCGGCACTTTTCAGCTGTTCTTCAATATTACGAACCGCCTTACCCTTGGCTTCCAAGAGGGTCCGCTTGGCCTCCAGATCTTTCTGGAAGGTGGCCCGGGCATTCTTGGCTGCCTTGGCATCCCTGATAACCTTTTGCGTATCTATAATGCCGATCTTTAAAGGGGTTTCCTTAACAGCCGCCAACACGGGAAAAGCAACCAAAAAGCCTGCCAGTAAAACACCTAACTTCAATATTCTTTTCATCTTGCAACTCCTCTTTTTTATTGACCGCGCTTGCCACCGTAGCACGAATGCCTTGAAATTTACCCGATTTACAATAAAAAGTAAACGTCTTTTCGCCGGGTGCCGTGAGGAGATAGCGAAAATTGTTGACACTTTCGGATCTTTTTTCGTATACTTTTTGCAAGCTTACGAAGCCGTCCCTTACCAGTCTCACGAAAGGAGGTATATATGCCTGAAGTAAAAGATATCACTATCCGGACATTAAAGCGGGGAGACCTAGCAGCTCTAGTCGAGATTGACAATAAATTGATCGGGCAACTGCGTCCGCAGTATTGGGAAATGAAGCTGGAGTTGCTGGAACAGAGAGCGCCCATCGCATCATTGGTGGCGGAAATGGACGGAAAGGTAGTGGGTTTCGTCCTGGGAGACGCCAGCGGCTGGGAATTCGGCATTCCCGACACAACGGGCTGGATCGACACTATCGGGGTGGACCCGGCTTACCAGAGTAAAGGAGTCGGCCGGTCGCTCGTCAAGGAGGCCATCGCGCATATGAAAAAAGTCGGCGTGGGAAAGATTTATGTTCTCGTGAATTGGCGGGATTGGGACATGCTCAAGTTTCTCAACCAGATCGGATTTACGCGCGGCGACATGATCAACCTCGAACTGAAGGTTGAAGATTAAGGCCAATGGAGACAATAACGCGGGGGACAGGACGGCTTCGTAAGCAATTCTTGTTCGCCCAAGGATGCGGGAAGAAGGCGTTAACTCCCCGCATCCCATCAGAACAGTCAGGTTTCAGCGCACCAATTCCAGGCCGCTGAAGAAATAGCCGATTTCAACAGCGGCGGTGGCGGGAGCATCGGAACCGTGGACGACATTCTTTTCAATGTCGGTGGCAAAATCTTTTCTGATGGTTCCCGCGGCGGCCTGCCGGCAGTCTGTGGCCCCCATCAATTCTCTGTAACGGGCAATCGCGTCCTCTCCCTCCAAAACCATGACCACGATAGGACCGGAGGACATAAATTCCGTCAGGCTCGGGAAAAAAGGCTTTTCCTTATGGACTGCATAAAATCCTTCGGCCTCTGCCTTGGTCATCTGCACCATCCTCAGGGCAACTATTTTCAGGCCCTTTTGTTCCAGGCGTTTGATTACCTCGCCAATGATCGCCCGAGAAACACCGTCGGGCTTGATAATGGATAAGGTTCGTTCCATATTCTGCACTCTATCCTTTCCGAATGTTATTTGGTTTCCGAGTTGGAAGTTAATAGGTTCTTATCCGGAGTTTCCGAAAGACACTATCATTAGTTCTCCCGGTGCCTTACCAGAAGTAAGAGGGCATGTCAACCTTGACGACTTCGCCAGACCTGAAATATTGCTTGACAAAAAGGAGTGAATGGTAAGAAAAGCAAACCATTCGCTCTTCTCCGGCAAAAGGAAATCAAACGACAGAAACTGTTATGGAAGAAAAAAACAGCACCAAAGCAAGTGAGATTTATGCCCTGCTTTTTCTGGCCTCGGCCATCCTGCTGACGCTTTCCCTGGTATCGTTTGATCCCGCCGATCCCTCCTTTAATCGCTTTATAACAGCGTCAACCCCTCCCCGCAACCTGATCGGCGCCTTTGGGTCCTACACTGCCGATGCCCTTTTCCGACTGCTGGGCCTGGCGGCTTTTTTGCTGCCCCTCTTGGGCTGCGTTCTATCCTATAAATATTTTCAACACCGCTCTCCGGCTTTATATCCCGGTCTTTTTGGCTTCCTTGCCCTCCTGGCTTCCTTGGCCGGGTTGGGCGATCTTATTCTTCAGGAAATCAAGATCAGGGACACCAGTTTCCAGGCGGGCGGGCTCTTGGGGGACATCCTGACCCGGCTGCTTTTCGACTATTTTAACCCTATCGGCGCTTCCCTGTTGTTCATCCTCATGGCCCTCATCTCCCTGATGGTCATGTGTGAATTCTCTCTTTTGGCCATTGCCCAAAAAGCGGGAAGCGCCTTTCTATGGACGGGTGGACGCATCAAGGACTTCTTGACCGGCGCCGGGGAAAGTCCCGGAACCGGCGGCGAAAAAGAAGAGCGGCAGCAAAAAGCCGCCCCCCTGATCGATGATCCCGGCCCGAAAACGAGGAAGAAAACCACACCGCCCGGGCAATCCGGCTTTGACTTCCCGAAAACAACCGGCGACTTCCAACTGCCGCCGCTGACCCTGCTGGACGAGTCAGAACGCCGGGATACGAAGGTCAAGAAGGAGACCCTGCTGGCCAATGCCCGCCTCCTGGAAAAGAAGCTCTCCGACTTCGGCGTGGAAGGCAAGGTGGTGGAAATCAAGCCCGGTCCCGTGATTACCATGTACGAACTGGAACCGGCGCCCGGCGTCAAGATCAACCGGATCACGAACCTCGCCGACGATCTCGCCCTGGCACTGAAGGCGCCCAGCGTACGAATCATTGCCCCCATCCCGGGCAAGGCGGCGGTGGGCATCGAGATACCTCAGCAGGAAAGGGAGCCGGTACAATTGAAAGACGTGCTGGACAACGAAACATTCCTGAACTCGGCCTTCTGCCTGCCTATTGCTCTCGGCGTAGACATCGCCGGCGCCCCGGTGGTCACCGATCTGATCCGGATGCCCCACTTGCTGATCGCGGGCACCACCGGCTCAGGAAAAAGCGTTTCTCTGAATGCCCTGATCTGCAGCATCCTCTTCAAGGCGCCGCCGGATGAGGTGAAATTCCTGATGATCGACCCCAAGCGGCTGGAGTTTTCATCCTATGAAGGGATACCTCATCTGCTCCACCCGGTAGTGCTGGACCCGAAGATGGCCGCCCGGGTACTGAAATGGGCGGTAGAAGAAATGGAACGCCGCTACCAGATTATCAGTACGCTGGGGGTAAAAAATATCGACAGCTACAATCAGATGGTGGACAAGGTCAGACGAGATCGGGACGGCGGCGTCATTGAGCGCCTGCGGAAGAAGGTCGCGGGTCAGGAAGGGGAGTTGGAGGAAGAACAGGGCCAGTTGCCCCAAAGGCTGCCCTATATCGTGATCCTGATCGATGAGCTGGCCGATCTGATGCTTGTCGCCCAGCGCAATGTGGAAGAATCGTTGGCCCGCCTGGCCCAGATGGCCCGCGCGGCGGGCATTCACCTGATCCTGGCGACCCAGAGACCTTCGGTGGATGTGATTACCGGCGTCATCAAGGCCAACTTTCCCACCCGCATCTCTTTTCAGGTATCATCGAAAGTCGACTCGCGCACCATTATCGATCAGCATGGGGCGGAAAAATTGCTGGGCGCCGGCGACATGCTCTTCATCCCGCCCGGGACGTCCAAACTGACCCGTATTCACGGGGCCTACGTCTCGGATAAGGAAATCGGCCGGATCGTCGACTTTGTCAAACAACAAGCCCAACCGGCCTATGATGAATCAATCCGAGAGTTCGAAACGGAGGAGACGGAAGGGGAAAAGAACGATGATGCCTATGACGAGAAATACGACGAGGCGGTGGAACTGGTCACCGAGCTGGGACACGCTTCCGTTTCGCTCGTCCAGCGCTATATGAAGATCGGTTATAACCGGGCGGCCCGGATCGTCGAACGCATGGAACAGGAAGGGGTCGTCGGCCCATCGGACGGCGTAAAACCGCGGAAGGTACTGGCCAGGAGGATCCCCCATTGAAGACCGTCCACATCGTCAGCCTCGGTTGTCCCAAGAATCAGGTAGACGCGGAAGTCATGACCGCCACTTTGGAGCAGGGCGGTTACAGCATCGTGCCTGATCCCCAGGACGCCACCATCATCCTGGTCAACACCTGCGCTTTTATCCTTCCCGCCAAGGAGGAATCGATCGCCGAAATCCTGCAGGCCGCCGCGTGGAAGAAGACCGGCCAATGCCGCTTCCTGGCGGTGACCGGCTGTCTCCCCCAGCGTTACGGAAAAAGTCTGGCCGCTGAGTTGCCGGAAGTCGATATCTTTCTCGATACCAATGAGGTACCGCAAATCGCCGCCCATCTCGACCGGCTTCACGACGTCCCCGGTACTCCCCATTTAACCGTCGTGAATCGCCCCTCTTTCCTTATGAGCGCGGGCCATAAGCGGCGCCTCTCCACCCCCTTTTACACTGCCTACCTGAAAATAGCCGAAGGCTGCTCCAACTACTGCTCTTACTGCATCATCCCGGCCCTGCGGGGCAGGGCAAGGAGCAGAACGATGGACGATGTCCTCGAAGAGGCGCATAATTTGGCGGCCCAGGGTGTGAGAGAAATCATCATCACCGCCCAGGATAGTACGGCCTACGGCCGTGATCTGAAAGAACGGCCCAACCTGGGAGATCTATTAAGAAAACTTGCCAACCTCGCTGACTTGCGATGGATCAGGCTGCTCTACACCTATCCCGGCAAGCTGGACGCCCACACGCTTACAGTCATGGCGGAGGAGGAAAAAATCTGTCCTTATGTGGATATCCCCATCCAACATATCGATGACGACATCCTGAAGGCCATGCGGCGGCAAGGTGGAAGCACCCGGATCAAGGAAAGCATCGCCCTCGTCAGGGACCTGGTTCCCGGCGTGGCACTGCGGACTTCGCTGATCGTGGGGTTTCCCGGCGAAACGCCGGCCCGGTTCAAGAGACTTTTGAATTTCATCAGCGAAACCAGGGTCGATCATGGGGGGCCCTTAAAGTATCCCGCGGAAGAAGAAACGGCGGCCGCCGTTCTTGCCGGCCGGGTAACGGAAAAGGCCAAGGAACGCCGCCGCCGGGAGTTGATGGAGGAGCAGGCCCGGATCTCTGCCGGCATCAATCAGACCCTGATCGGCTCCCATCAGGAAGTGCTCATCGAAGGGACCAGCGACATTCCGGAATTTCCTTATGCAGGAAGATGCTGCCGACAGGCGCCGGAAATAGACGGCATTACCTACATTAAAGGAAAGGGGCTCCAGGCCGGGGATTTTGTCGCCTGTACGATCACCGGTGCCGACACCTACGATCTTTACGGGGAAGTGATACCGCCTTAGTAAGTAAGAAATTATTTTCTGCGCTTTTTTACCCCTCAAGGGGGTACTGAAGAGAGTGGCAAAAAATAATTTCGTAAACTTACTAATCCCGCTTGACGGGACTTATCCCACTTGCGGGGGCTGAACTCTCTGCCTCAGGGAAAGCCCGGCCGTTTCAATTCATGTTGTCGCCGCCGTCCACAATGATTGCCTGGCCGGTGATAAAATCACTGTCGCCGGAAGCGAGAAAAACAGCGGTTCCGACCAGGTCTTCAGGGGTCTCGACACGTTTAAAACATCTTCTCCGCAACGCCTCTTCCCGTTCCGCGAATGGTTGTTTCCCCGGCGTCATGTCGCTCAACGTCACGCCAGGGGCAATGGCGTTAATGGCGATATTGCTGTCGCCCAGTTCACGGGCCAGGCTGCGGGTCATGCCGATGAGAGCGGCTTTACTGGAGACATAATGGCAGAAGTTAGGCGTCCCTTTAAAGGCCGTCCCGGAGGAGATATTGATGATCTTTCCTTTTCCCTGCGCCTTCATATAGGGAAATACCGCCCGAACGCACAAAAACGCCCCCTTCACGTTGACCGCCATCAGTCTGTCCCATTCCTCCAGGTCAATGGTCAGGAAGCCGCTGTTCCCCATGATGGGAATGGTGGAAAAAATCGCCGCATTGTTGATCAGGATATCGATGCCGCCAAAATACCGGGCTGCTTCCTTGGCCAGCTGCAGCGTACTGCTCTCCAAGCTCACGTCCACCGCAAGACTCACGGCTTGCCCCCCTTTTTCCCGGACCAGCCTTGCGGTCTCCTGGGCCGCCGGGGCATCTATATCCGCCGCCGCTACCTTGGCGCCTTCTTCAGCCAGCCCCAGAGAGAATGCCCTCCCGATGCCGTGGCCGGCGCCGGTTATAATCGCCACCTTATCCTTTAACCGTGCTCCCATGGTCGCCCTCCCGTTTTTCAGTCTGTTGAGAATTCGGGGAATTTTAGAAAAATGTGCGGTGTGTGTCAAGGACTAACTGGAAATGACTCGGAACTCGCGGGGCGGTGATTGGGGCAGGAAATTTCTCCATGCCGGCAATGGTTTGACCACCGGCAAGTGCCGCAGTTACTTCCCACCCACCCCGCCCAGGCCGTTGAGGGAGAAAGAAAGCAGGATCGTCCGGTCGCCGACCGCATCGTTGTACCTGACGCCGACACTCCAGCACTGGCGGGGAAAGTTGAACCCGAAGGCATTGTCCAGACTGCGGCGGTCGAATTCATTCTTCCTCAGGTCGTAGGACAAGGCGATGGTCTTGGTCAAGCTGGCCTTGAGGGAAAGGTTGACTTCTTCGAGCAGATCACGGGTATAACGGTAGCCAACATAAGCGGCATCACCCCGGCTGTCGCTCAGTTGAACGTCATAATTGGCCTTTTCCCATCTTCCGTCATTGACATTGAAGCGGTTTCGCACGTAGAGGGCAAAATACAGTGTCGGCTTGAGGTCCAACTCCATGTCGATATCACCAAAGGGTCGACTAAGAGCGGCCGAGCCGTCGGCATTCCTCCTGGCCTCCCGGACGTCATAACTTTGGGCCAGCTTAAGGCGCAGTATTTCCAGGTAAGCCATCGACCCATCCTTGCCTTTCATCCTGGCCGTAAGCGTGTTGGTGAGGGCCGCCGTAACGGTGTTCTGTTCTTCCACAACCTCGGCAAAATCAGGCAGGTTGCCCTGTTCCGTATGGGGAATATAGGCGAAAATCAATTCCGGCTTAATTTCATGCCGCACCTTTTCCATTGCCTTGCCCGGCCGCACAAAATCGCGAAAAACGGAAGTGGTCGCGTCCACACCGAAACGATAGGCCATCCGGGAACCTTGGCGATCATCCTGAACAAGGTCATCCCTCCTGTTCCAGAATGTACCCCGCATTTCCGCCAGCGGAATCAGGCGGAAAGCACCGCCAACGTCCAGCGGCAGGGTAAGGAGGGGCTTCAGATCAAAGATCTCACCTTTCTGGCCTGCCGATCGGTAATTATTGCCCGCCATGGCGCTCAGGGCAAAGTTCACCGGCGAGCCGAAGAAAGACTGCGTCACGCCGCTCAGCGTCAACTCGGGATATTTTTGCACCGTGGCGTCATTGGACAGGCGCGTTAAATCGTCAGTACGGTTCACGAGGGCCGTGAGATTGTATAAGGGCCAGTCTTTCACCAGGCGGACCTTGGATTCCAAGGCATTCAGCGATTCATCAGCAGTAAATGATACCTTCCTGAAGCGTTCATCGGCTTTTACTGCATAATGATCAAGGTAATAGTTGTGCGCGGTAAAATCCTTAAAATACCACGGGTCGGATACGCCGGCGATATCGGAGCGCAGATAAAGACCGGGTTTAAGAAGCGCAAAATTTTGCAAATAATAAGACCATCGGTTCTGGCTTGTTTGCCAGTTGCGGCTAAGGTTGTCTTTTTGCTCCGTTATCCGGGCAGAATCTTGCAGGTAATCGGCATAGATGGTACCGTAAGAATTGCTATTGCGAAGATACCGGAATTCCACGCCTTCCTTAAATCCTCTCTTGTCCATGTAGCGTGAATAAAAAGTCGCGTCGGCGTCGCTCGAAATGGCCAAAAAGAAAGGCAGCTCCGCATCCCAGCCCAGCTTGTCGCTCGAATAGGCCGTGTAGGGAAAAAGGAAACCGGTCTGACGCGACGTCTTCGCCGGAAATATCAGATAGGGCACGTAAAGCACGGGGACATCTTTGGCGAAGAATTTCCCGTCTTTAATCAGTCCGTAGCCGTCCACCGTGACATTCAGCTGCCGCCCGGTAATACGCCAGTCCGGTGCGGCGCCGTCACAGGTAGTCAGCGACGCCTCCTGAACACTGTAGGTCGCCTCCCCCGTTTTTTCGATCTTATCGCCCTGCAGATAGAAATGATTCCGGGCAATGAACATCTTGCCCGCATAAACGATGCCGGTATTCGCCGTTATATTATAGACTACCTTCTCACCCTCCAGGACGTCATTGTCCGTCCTGAGAACTACGTGTCCCACGGCCGTGGCCATGTTGGCGCCTCTTTCCAGAACCACGGAATCCGCCTGCAGCGTACCGCCGGAAAAGGTAATGCTGACTTCCCCCTGGGCCTGATAAGCGTCATGTTCCCGGTCATAGGAGACGCTTGCGGCCTCAATGGTGACAGGTCCGGTGGCCATCCGTGCTTCCAAGGCCCAGGAAGAGCCGGAAAGGCACAGCCCCAGCAAAAGGGTCCACATAAAACAGTGCCAAGAGAAGGTTTTTCTCATCATTCCATCATTTGTGAGGATACTTGTCAGTTTGATGCCCTTGAAAGGGCATGAGCCTTCTTAATTGCCCCGATCAGATACAGCGACCCGGCGACACAGACAAGGTCTTCCCTGTCCGCCCCGGCCAGGGCGCTTTTAAGGGCCTGTCCCGGCTCTTCGACGATCTCCACCTGATCGCAATAAGGCTTGGCCCAAACCTGCACTTCAGCGGGCGGAACAGCCCGCTCCGAATCGGGCCTGGTAATGATAATCTTCTGTGCCAGGGGAGCGAGCTTTTTCAACATCTGTGGATAATTCTTATCCCGCAGCACGCCAAAAACCAGGATCAAACGCCGATAGGTAAAATCTTCTTTCAGCGCCCGGCACAGGACGGTAATGCCGGCAGGATTATGTCCGCCGTCCAGAACAACCAGCGGCGTCGTCTGCAAGACCTCCAACCGTCCCTCCCATTGCGTGTTTTTCATCCCCTGGAAAACGGCTTCGTCGCTGATGACCAAACCCCTCGCTGACAGCAGCTCTGTGGTCGCCAGGGCCAAGGCGGCATTTTCTATCTGGTGCCTGCCTACGAGTGAACAAGGGATCCCGGTATAATTCTTTTTTAACCCCTGATAGGAAAAGGTCCCATCCTTGTTCCGCCGCGCCGTGATATCTTTCCCCAGCTGGTACAGGGCAGCCCGGCGCTGCCGGCATGTCTCGGCCAGTACCCGTCGCACCACCGTCTGCTTCGCCGCAGTGATGCACACGCCGCCCTCCCGGATGATGCCTGCCTTTTCCCGCGCTATATCAGCCAGCCGCGCACCCAAATATTCCTGATGTTCCAACGAAATGTTGGAGATAACGGAAGCCAGTGGTTCTACCACGTTGGTGGCGTCCAGCCTCCCCCCCAAACCGACTTCCAGAACCGCCACGTCCACGTGCATGCGGGAGAAATGTAAAAAAGCCACCGCCGTAAGAAATTCGAAATAAGTGACTTCTTCCCCTACCCGCCCCCTGACCTCGTCAATCAAGTCATCCAGGGCCTCCCACGTGATCATCGCATCGTCAATGCGGATCCTCTCCCGGAGATCAACCAAGTGCGGCGAGGTATAGAGTCCCGTCCGGAGGCCCGCCGCGCGCAGAATTGCCGCCGTCGTGGCGGCAATGGACCCCTTGCCATTAGTGCCGCCGATCAAAACGCTCCGGAAGTTGTTATGGGGATTGTTTAATGATGCCAGCAGTTTCTTAACAGGAACGAGCCCCAGGCGAATGACGGAACTGTTCAGGTGGGACAGGTAATCTCGCGGGGCAGTCATAGGGCGCCGATTTGCACGATTTGTCCATCCTCAAGGGTATGGATTGAGCTATTCCTGAGCCGGGCGATCTCTTGTTTAATGACTTCCCGATGTTGGATTTTCATATGGTAGAGATAGATAGGTACTTGGAGGTCACCCAGTTTCTTTAACTCCTGTTCCAGGGAGGCAGGCGTCAAGTGGCCGGCCTTGTCGGCCAGCTCCTGCATGCCGTCGGGTAACGAGGTTTCCACAAAAATCGCCTCCAGGCCCGCTTTGGTCCCCGCTGCTTGCCATATTTCTTCCGTTGGCCCCGTATCACCTATAAATACGGCGCTCACATCCCCGGCCTCAATGACATAAGCAACCGTTTCCACGGCATGGTGAACCTTGATGGCGGTAACCTTGAGGCTGGAAATACTAATATTGTGTCCCGGATGAATGGCCATAAACTTCAGAACGGGATTGTCACTGGAGGGCAGAGCTGTGAAGTCCGGCCAAACGGCATCGTTAAAGAGGTTTTGTTTCAACGTTTCGATGATGCAGGGGGTGCTTAAAACGATTAAAGGCCGTTCTTTTCCCAACGAACAAAGGTTATCAGCCAAAAACATAATGTCGCGGATATGGTCAAAATGGGCATGCGTAACAAGGATGTATTCAAGGTTTGACTGTTCTTCCGCCGTTAAGACAGACGTAATTGTTCCGCCGTCCAGCAGGACATTACCGTTAATCAGAAAACTCGTTGTATTATAGCCGGGAAGCGACGAGCCATGGCAACCAAGGACCCTGATCTTCATCGCCTCCTCCTCCCTCGACCATTAATAACCACTACGCTATCACAGGACTGAGGCGCAAGCAATTGCTTTTCATCGGTCTTGGATTGATTTCAGTGCGTTGATTATTGCAGGAATTCAACAATGGAGATTGGCGCATTATCACCAACGCGGCACCCCACTTTGATGACCCGCGTATAACCGCCCTCCCGGTCGCGAAAACGCACCGACAGTTCGTCGAAAAGCTTGCCCACCATCGCTCTGTCTCTCACAAAAGAGGCGGCTTGCCTTCTGGCATGGAGGTCCCCCCTCTTGCCGAGGGTAACGAGCTTATCGGCAACCCGCTTCAACTCCTTCGCTTTCGAATCTGTGGTGCGGATCTTCTCGTATTTTATAATAGAAGTCGCCATATTGCGCAACATGGCCTTCTTATGGCTTGTTGTTCTCCCTAACTTGCTTCCTGATTTTCCGTAACGCATTACGCTTCTTCCTTTCTGCCAGAGAGTCCGTCTCTATCGCCCCTTTTCCGGTCTGTTTTCAAGATAACTTTCCAGCTTCATACCGAAACCAAGCCCTAACTCCGCCAAGACTTCTTTGATCTCACTAAGCGATTTACGGCCGAAGTTCTTGGTCTTCAACATCTCTGCTTCCGTTTTTTCCACCAACTCCCAGATGTAATTGATCCCGGCATTCTTTAGGCAGTTGGCCGACCTTACGGAAAGCTCCAGCTCATCAACATGCCGCATGAGCTGCTCGCTGACATTTTTGCCTTCTTCCTCGCCCCGCTGTTAATCTTCTTCCCCGGCTTCATCAAAATTGATCAAAATATCCAGTTGGTCTTTTAAAATCTTGGCCGAGTAAGCAACTGCGTCTTCCGGTAAGATGCTGCCATCTGTCCACACTTCAAGAACAAGTTTGTCATAGTCGGCGACCTGGCCCACCCGGGAATAGGCAATATTGTAATTAACCTTTTTGATGGGTGAAAACAGCGCATCGATATTGATCGTCCCCTCCGGCTGATCGATATCCTTCTCGCTACTGGCAGGAACGTATCCCTTGCCCAATTTGGCAATCATAACCGCTTTGAAGGGCGATTCACCGGACAGCGTGGCAATATGATGGTCCGGATTAAGAATTTCTATCGTGCTGTCGACTATGATGTCGCCAGCCGTCACCGTGCCGACCCTTGAGGCATCGATTCTGATTTCCCGAGGTCCGTTCGTATGAAGCTTTAACCGCACACCCTTCAAATTCAGGATGATATCGGTCACGTCTTCCTTAACGCCAGGCACTGTAGAAAACTCATGCAGGACCCCTTCAATCTTAATGGAAGTGATAGCCGCACCCTGAAGAGAGGATAGCAAAACCCGGCGGAGCGCATTGCCCAGGGTAATACCGAAGCCCCTCTCCAAAGGCTGGCAGGTGAATTCCCCATAAAGGGGGGTATGGGTACTTTCGTCAATATCAATACGCTTTGGTCGTATCAGACTATCCCAATTTTTCTGCATAGTTTTTTATCCTATTTTCCCAGTCAAGCATTTCTATTTAGAATAAAGCTCAACAACCAACTGTTCCTTAACCGGCATGGTTAAATCTTCACGGGTCGGAAGCACCTTCACCGTTGCTCGGAAACCGTCCTTATTCAGGTCAATCCATTGCGGTACGCCTCGCCGCGCCACCGTATCCAAGGCTTCAAGGACCCGGATCACTTTGTGGCTTTTTTCCTTCAACGTAATTTCATCCCCCGACTTGAGCAGGTAAGAAGGAATGTCCACGGCTTTGCCGTTCACCATAAAATGTCCGTGCATTACGAGTTGCCGCGCTTCATTCCTGGAGCTGGTAAAGCCCATGCGAAAGACCATGTTGTCCAGGCGCCTTTCCAATCCAATCAGCAAATTGGTACCGGTAATGCCCTTTTTCCT